>PVBE012267049.1_pt1 | contig 18216 bp, 30 predicted proteins | sample 1631181 | NCBI WGS metagenome assembly PVBE01 (sample SAMN08397723, study PRJNA350692) | Marine metagenome, whole genome shotgun sequencing project. | isolation source: water | place: Pacific Ocean | collected 2012-04
GAAACCTCAGAGAGGATGCGCCCATACCAATTTATCCAGCAAGTTTGGGACTTCACCTACGGTGATGGGTGCGCCGCCGCTTTTTCCAAAAGAAATTCAGCCGGCGAAGGGGTCGGGCGCGTTCTCCTCGCGGAATCCGAGAACACGCCACGTGGCCTGCATATGCGCCGGCAAGGGCGCCACCACTTCGAGGACCCCTCTCTCCGGGTGGGGCAAGCGGATGGCGCGGGCGTGCAGGTGCATGCGGCGCGCCACGGCGTCCCCTCCGATAAAGGCCCCGCGTCCCCCGTACTTGCCGTCGCCGAGGATGGGCGTCCCCAGCACCATGCAGTGGGCGCGCAATTGATGGGTGCGCCCGGTCACCGGCTCGAGGGCCAGCCAGGCGGCCTTGCCGCCGACCCGCTCGATGACCCGGTAGAGAGTGACGGCGGTCTTGCCCGTTGCGCTATCTGGGGCAACGCGCTGACGCCCGGGCCCCGGTTTCTTGGCCAAGGGCAGTTCGACGCGGCCGCGCGCCGGGCGCGGCACGCCGGCGACGGCGGCCCAATAGACCTTACGCGTCGCCTTGGCCCGGAACGCCCGCGTCAAGACGGCGGCACCTGCGGCGCTGCCGGCTAGGAGAAGCACCCCCGAGGTATCCTTGTCGAGTCTGTGCACGAGGCGCAGTCGCTCGCCGCCGTCGACGCGCAAGGAATCGAGCATGGCGTCCAGGTGGCGCCGGGTCCCGGTGCCGCCCTGCACGGCCAGGCCCGGGGGCTTGTTGATGGCGATGACGTGATCGTCGCGGTGGAGCACTGCGGCGGAAAGGGCCTCCGCGTCGGCGGCACTGACGACCGGGGCCTCCGCCGAGACCTCGTGCGGCGGCACCGCGCCGTCATCGCCAAGCGGCGGCACCCGCACCGATTGTCCCGACGCCAGCCTCGTTCCCGCCTTGGCACGCCGGCCCTCCAGGCGTACCTGGCCGGTGCGCAGCAACTTCTGCAGGCGGGCATGGGTGACTTTCGGGAAGTGCCGCCTGAACCAGCGGTCGAGGCGCAACCCGGCTTCGTCATCGGCAATTGTAGCGACGGTAACACCTGTAGCACCTGTGACGCTCGGGGGATGGGTCATTCCGATTCCCCGGCCGCGCCGCGCAGCTTGTTCCAGTATTGCAGCCTTTTGGCGATGTCGCGTTCGAAGCCGCGCTCGCCGGGACGATAGAGCTGGCGGCGGGGGACGCCGTCGGGAAAGTAATCTTGCCCGGAGAAGCCCTTTTCGGTGTCGTGGTCGTAGACATAGTCCTTGCCGTAGTCCAGGTCCTTCATGAGACGGGTCGGCGCGTTGAGTATGTGCTTGGGAGGCATGAGGGAGCCCGTCTCTCGGGCCAGCTTCTTGGCCGCCGACGCCGCCCGATAGGCGGCGTTAGACTTGGGCGCCATCCCCAGATAGATAACGCATTGAACCAGCGCCAGTTCGCCCTCCGGAGAGCCGAGGCGCTCGTAAGCCTCCCATGCGGAAAGCGCCTGCGGCAACGCCTGGGGATCGGCCAGCCCGATGTCCTCGACCGCGAAGCGGGCCAGGCGGCGGGCGATATAACGGGGATCCTCACCGCCCTCGATCATGCGCGCCATCCAGTAGAGCGCGGCATCGGTGTCGGAGCCCCTGAGCGACTTGTGCAGCGCGCTGATGAGGTTGAAGTGTCCTTCCTGGCTCTTGTCGTAGAGAGGCACGCGGCGCTGCACCACCTCGGCCAGGGCGGCGCGATCGAGCACGGTCTCCACCGACACCTCGAAGAGGGCTTCGGCCATGTTGAAAAGGAAACGCCCGTCGCCGTCGGCCATGGCGCGCAGGCTGATACGGGCTTCGGGGTCGATGGGCAGGTCTTGGCCGACATCCTTCTCGGCGCGCTTCAGCATCTCCTCGAGTGCCCCGTCGTCGAGGCGGTTGAGCACCAGCATCTGGCAGCGCGACAAGAGCGGCGCGTTGAGTTCGAACGACGGGTTCTCCGTGGTGGCACCGACCAGGGTCACGGTACCGTCCTCCACGTAATGAAGTAAACTGTCCTGCTGGATCCGGTTGAAGCGGTGGATTTCGTCGATGAACATAAGGGTACCCTGCCCCGCCTGGCGCCGCCGGCGTGCCGCCTCGAACACCTTGCGCAAGTCGGCGACGCCCGAAAATACCGCCGACAGGGGCTCAAAATGGAAGTCGGACACTTCCGACAGAAGTCGCGCGATGGTTGTCTTTCCCGTCCCCGGCGGCCCCCACAGGACAAAGGACGAGAGGCGCCCGGAGCCCGCCATGCGTCCGATGGGACCCTCGGGTCCGATCAGGTGGTCCTGGCCCAGCACCTCGCCCAGCGACCCCGGACGCAGGCGGTCGGCGAGAGGGCGCGGGGCCTGTGCCTCGAACAGCGTGGGCATTAGAGTCCGAACTCTCAGTTGAAAATCAGATTATGGGTTTTACCGCCCCGCGTGATGATCAGATACCAGCGGCTGCTCGGCATCGCCACCAGCGCCTTCAAGTGGGCCGCCGAGTTCACCTTTTCGCCTTGCATGGCAACGATCGTGTCGCCCGGGCGAAAATTGAGCCGGTGGGCGGCGCTGCCCCGTTTCAGCTCGAGGATGAAGACACCTCTGCGCACGACGGTCAGCCCCAATTCCTCGGCGAGGGCCGGCGACATGTTGGCCACGGTGGCGCCGGCAAGAGGGTTCTGGCCGCCGAGAACCGTCACGTCACGCGGCGGCTCCTCGGGCGGCGCCTCGAGAGCGACACGCAACTTGATCTCCCGTCCCCGACGCCAAACGGTGAGCTCGGCCGTGCCACCGATGCTCAGGGTGGCGACGCGGAACATGAGGCTTTGGGGGTCGGTGATCTCGCGGCCGTTAACGGCGAGCACCACGTCAGCGACTTGTAGGCCGCCCCGCTCCGCCGGCCCGCCCGGGTAGACCTCGCTGATCAATATTCCGCCCGGCCGGCGCAAGCCGAGAGAGGCAGCGATGTCGGAGGTAACGCCTTGCCCGAAGGCGCCGAGCCATGGGCGAACCACGCTGCCATTCCCGGTGACGCCGGCGAGCACCGATCGCACCATGTTCGAAGGGATGGCGAAACCGATGCCCATGGAACCGCCGGTCTTGGAAAAGATGGCGGTATTGATGCCAACCAGCCTGCCGTCCATGGCGATCAGCGCGCCTCCCGAGTTGCCGGGATTGATGGCGGCATCGGTCTGGATGAACGAGTTGAGGTCCGAAATCCCCACCTGGGTGCGGGCCAGGGCGGAGACGATGCCGCTGGTTACGGTCTGGCCCACGCCGAAGGGATTTCCGATGGCGAGCACCAGGTCGCCGACCTCAAGTTCGTCGGAATCGCGAAATTCGAGAAACGGCAGCACCTCGCCGTCCGTCTCGACGCGCAGGACGGCCAAGTCGGTACGTTCGTCGGTACCGACGATGACCGCCGCGAACTCGCGGCGGTCGGCGAGCACGACAGTAACTTCGTCGGCTCCCTCGATGACGTGGTTGTTCGTGACGATAAGGCCATCGGCGCCGACGATTACGCCGGACCCCAACGAGTTCTGTACGCGTTGGGGGGACTTCCCTAATCCCATACCGAAGCCTTCGCCAAAGAAGCGGCGAAAGAAGGGATCGTCGAACAATGGTGAGAATTGGCGCCCCCGCACCACTTTTCGGCTGTAGACGTTGACGACGGCGGGCGCGGCCTGTTTTACGAGGGGGGCATAGGAGTGTTCGATTTGAGATTTGGAACTCGGTGTGCGTTTTTGCGCGGCCGCCGCGGACGATAGGGATGTCCATGCCGCCCCCAGCGCCGCCGCCAGAAGGACGGCAATGACCCAGGTTCGCGGCCCGCCCCCCGGTGCCCTGGCATTCAGCGTGGGAACGGTACGATTGCCCATTGGAATTGTTTCCGGGTTACGCAGAATGTCTTTCCCGCTACCCGTTCCGCGAAGGGGATCAGTCGGCCGTCATCTCCACGGCCTCCATTTCGGCGGTGACGCGGGCCCTGTCCTTGGTGCCCTTGGCCTCGGCATCCCTGTCGACGAGTTCGATGATGGCCATGGGCGCGTTGTCCCCATAGCGGAACCCTTTCCTCAACACGCGCGTGTAGCCGCCTTGCCGATCGTTGTAACGTTCGGCAAGCGCGCCGAACAGCTTGGCGACCATCTCGTCGTCGCGAAGAAAGGCGAAGGCTTGGCGGCGGGCGTGCAGGTTGCCGCGCTTGCCGAGCGTGATCATCTTGTCGGCCACCCGGCGCATCTCCTTGGCCTTGGGCAGCGTCGTGGTGATTTGCTCGTGGTCGAGCAAGGCCACCGCCATGTTGGACAACATGGCCTTGCGGTGGCTCGAGGTCCGATTGAGCTTGCGGTCTCCCATGCGGTGGCGCATGACAATGTCTCCCGGCACCCGCCGCGCCACGATCCGGCGGCGATGCACCCTTCAAGAGTTCAGTAGGGATCTTCCAATTTCTTGGCCAAATCCTCGATGTTTTCGGGCGGCCAGTTGGCAATCTCCATACCCAGGTGCAAGCCCATTTGAGCGAGCACCTCCTTGATTTCGTTCAACGATTTGCGGCCGAAATTCGGCGTGCGCAGCATTTCGGCCTCGGTCTTCTGAACGAGGTCGCCGATGTAAATGATGTTGTCGTTCTTCAGGCAATTGGCGGAGCGCACGGAAAGCTCCAACTCGTCGACCTTGCGCAACAGGTTCTTGTTGAACGGGAGGTCCTCTTGTATGACCTCCTCGTGTCTGGCCCGCGGCTCCTCGAAGGTGATGAAGAGCTGCATCTGATCCTGAAGGATTCGCGCCGCTAGCGCCACGGCGTCATCGGGCGCCACGGCACCGTCCGTGGTCACTTCCAGGGAAAGCTTGTCGTAGTCCGTCACCTGCCCGACGCGGGTGTTGTCCACCTTGTAGGTAACCTTGCGCACCGGCGAGTAGACGGCGTCCACGGGAATCAGGCCGATGGGAGATGCCTCGGGCCGGTTCAGGCTCGCCGCCACATATCCCTTGCCGGACTCCACGGTCAGTTCCATGGACAGCTTGGCGCCGTCGTCGAGAGTGCAAATGAGGAGGTCCGGATCCATGATCTCGATGTCATGGCCGGTTTCGATTGCGGTCGCCTTCACCTCTCCCGGGCCCTCGGCCTTCAAGGTCATGCGCTTCGGTCCCTCGCTATGCATGCGCAGGCCCAAGGCCTTGATGTTTAGGATGATGTCGGTGACATCCTCGCGCACCCCGGTGATGGACGAAAACTCGTGTAACACGCCATCTATTTGCACGGCGGTGACGGCCGCCCCTTGCAAGGACGACAACAAGACGCGCCTGAAGGCGTTGCCCAGAGTAAGCCCGAACCCGCGCTCCAGGGGTTCGGCGACGATCGTCGATATCCGCGACGGATCAGTGCCGGGAACGATGTCAAGTTTCGACGGCTTGATGAGTTCCTGCCAATTCTTTTGAATCACGAATGCGACCTCGCGCTCGATTGGATGATCGACAATTATGCACATGGAGCCGCCTTACCGTCCGGCCGCTCCTACGAGTATTGGAAAGTCAGGGGCCTTTTCCCAACTTCTCCGGCTTACACGCGGCGCCGCTTACGCGGGCGGCACCCGTTGTGGGGAATCGGCGTCACGTCGCGGATCGCCGTGATGGTAAAACCGACGGCCTGCAGCGCGCGCAAGGCGGACTCACGACCCGAACCCGGCCCCTTGACCTCGACCTCGAGGGTTTTCATGCCGTGTTCCATGGCCTTGCGCCCGACATCCTCGCCAGCCATCTGGGCCGCGTAAGGCGTCGATTTCCGCGACCCCTTGAAACCCTGGCTGCCCGCCGATGACCACGCGATGGCATTGCCCTGGGCATCGGTGATGGTGATCATCGTATTGTTGAACGTGGCGTTTACGTGGGCGAGGCCGGAAACGATGTTCTTGCGTTCGCGCCGACGCGGCCGTTGCGTGGTTGCCTTGACCATGATCGATCCTCGCGGTCCTTAACCCTTAAGCGTCTTTTTCTTGCCGGCGATAGCGCGGGCCGGCCCCTTGCGAGTACGGGCGTTGGTGTGGGTCCTCTGACCGCGCACCGGCAGCCTCCGGCGGTGGCGCAATCCCCGGTAACAGCCCAAGTCCATCAACCGTTTGATGTTCATGGAAACTTCGCGCCGCAGGTCGCCCTCGACCTGATAGTCGCCGTCGATTACCTCGCGGATGCGAATGGTTTCGTTTTCCGTCAACTGATTGACGCGCCTTTCCGAAGACAGGCCGACCTTGGCGCAGATCTGCCGCGCCTTGGTGCGGCCGATGCCAAAGATATAAGTCAACGCTATCTCCACCCGTTTACCGGTCGGAATATTTACGCCAGCGATACGCGCCAAGGCCGTTACTCCTTAAACGTTAGATTCAAATGATATTCATAGACGCCGCGCGCGCGACGGGCGCTTATATATAAACTGTATGGGGAACAAGTCAACACGCTCCCGCTAGCCCAGGGCTTCGTCTACCAAGTGCGTCACTTCGTCGATGGGCGCCATGCCGTCGATGGACTTAATGAGTCCTTTATTTAGATAATACGAGACGATCGGGACCGTTTGTTCGTGGTAGGCGCGCAGTCTGGCGCGCACGGTTTCGGCAGTATCGTCGGTGCGCCGCGTGAACTCCGTACCGCCGCATTGATCGCACGCGTTATCCGTCGCCGGACGGTGAAACTTGTCGTGGTAGCCGGCGCCGCATTTAGCGCAGGTGAAGCGACCGACGATGCGTTCGATCATGGCGTTTTCATCCACCTTCATCTCGACCACCCGGTCCAGTTTCAGGTCTTTCTTCTGCAGCATGCGATCCAGCGCCTCGGCCTGCGCGGTGGTCCGGGGAAAGCCGTCGAGAACAAACCCTTTCCTGACGTCTTCCTGGTCGATGCGCGCTGCAATCAACTCGATCATCAGCCCGTCCGGCACCAGTTCACCGGCATCGATAATCCCTTTAGCTTTTCTCCCGAGCGCGCTGTCCGAGGTGATTTCCTGGCGCAGCATATCGCCCGTGGAGAGCTGAGCCATGTTTCGCACCGCCTCCAGACGCTTGGCCTGGGTTCCCTTCCCGGAACCCGGTGCCCCGAGAAGAATGATGTTCATCCCCGGCGGTCCTTGAGCTTCGACCTCTTGACCAAGCCCTCGTACTGATGGGCCAAAAGGTGGGATTGCACTTGAGCCACCGTGTCCATGGTCACGGTCACCACGATCAGCAGGCTAGTCCCGCCGAAATAGAACGGCACCGAGTACCGCGATATAAGGATCTCCGGCAACAAGCACACGATGGCCAAATAACCCGCTCCAACCACGGTCAGCCGGGTCAAGACGTAGTCCAGGTAATCCGCCGTGTTCTTGCCGGGTCGAATCCCCGGCACGAATCCTCCGTACTTCTTCAAGTTGTCCGCCGTCTCGGCGGGATTGAACACCACCGCCGTGTAAAAGAAGGCGAAAAACACGATCGTTCCGATGTAAATGGCCAGATAAAGAGGCTGGCCACGCCCCAAATAGGCGGCCACCGTGGTCAGCCATTCCGGCCCCTGGCCGGCCGAAAAGCCGATCACCGTGATCGGCAGAAGCAGGATGGAACTGGCGAAGATAGGCGGAATGACACCTGCCGTGTTGAGCTTCAGGGGAAGGTGCGAGCTTTCCCCACCGGTCATCCTGTTGCCGCCAACTTGACGCTTCGGATATTGCACCACGATGCGCCGTTGCGCCCGTTCCACGAACACGATGAAAAAGATCACGCCGACCGCCATGGTCAGAAGAAAGATAATGAAAATGGCCGACAGCGCCCCGGTCCGCCCCATTTCCAGCGTCCCGGCCAGTGCCGTCGGCAGGTTGGCGACGATGCCGGAAAAGATGATCAGCGAAATACCGTTGCCGACGCCGCGGGCGGTGATCTGCTCGCCCAGCCACATCAGGAAGAGGGTGCCGCCAATCAGCGTCACGACGATGGTGAACCGGAAGAAAAGCCCCGGATCGATGACCGCCGGGCCGGCGCTGGAGGTCATTCCCTCAAGGCCGACGGCGATGCCATAGGCCTGCAGCGCAGTGATAAATACCGTCAGGTACCGCGTGTACTGGTTGATCTTCTTGCGGCCAGTCTCGCCTTCCTTCTTCAATTGCTCGAGTGGTTGGTAGACGGCGGTCATCAACTGCATGATGATGGCGGCCGAAATGTAGGGCATGATGTTCAGCGCAAAGATCGTCATTCGGCTGAGCGCGCCGCCGGCAAACATATCGAACATGCCGAGGATGCCGCCGGCCTGGCGGCTGAAGACGTCGCTGAGGACGACCGGATCGATGCCGGGCAAGGGGATGTACGTCCCGAGCCTGTATACGATGAGGGCACCAAGCGTAAACCAGATACGCTTCTTCAGTTCCGTAGCCTTGGAAAAAGCCCCGAAATTTACGTTGGCCGCAAGCTGTTCGGCCGCGGAAGCCATGTGTGCGCCCTTTTCCTATGCGGCCGGCTGGCCGTCGTCGGAGCCTGCCTTTGTGTCCGCCTCTTGCCCGGACGGCGTTTCGGGGGCATCATCGGAAGCGGTCTCGGTGCCGGCCTCGTCCGCTTTCTTGCCCTCTCCCTTGCCCTCGCCTTCGCCCTTGCTCTTACTCTTGCCCTTGGAGCCGTCTTTGTCTCCACCCTTGGCCTTTGCTTCGGCCCGCACCTTGGCCCGGCCCCGCGTCTCGGGCTTGGCCTTGGACCCCGGCAGGACGACCTTGCCCCCCGCCTTTTCGACGGCGGCGATGGCGGCCGCCGAGGCGCCGCTCACTTCTATGGTCACCTTGGCCTTGATCTCGCCCTTCGCCAGGAGCCGGACTCCGTCGCAATGCCCCGTTACCAAGCCGGCGGCACGCAGGGTTTCCTGAGTCACCGGCTTCGCCGCGTCCAGCTTCTTGGCGTCGATGGCTTTCTGCAGGTGCCCGACGTTGACCTCGGCGTAATCCTTGCGGAAAGGTTTTTTGAAACCGCGCTTAGGCAGACGCCGATAGAGCGGCATCTGTCCGCCCTCGAAGCCGAGGAGAGAGACCCCGCTCCGCGATTTCTGTCCCTTGTCGCCGCGGCCGCTCCTCTTGCCCTTGCCCGAGCCGATCCCACGGCCGACCCTGGTGCGCGGGTGCCGTGCGCCGGGGTTATCCTTAAGCTCGTTCAGTCGCATGATTGCAGTTCCCATGGTTCGGGCGAGGCCGCGAAGCTTACCCGAATTCTTCAAATTTCACGAGATGGTGGACTTTCCTGATCATGCCGCGCACGGCAGGTGTGTCCTCGAGCTCCCGTGTTTTGTGCATCTTGTTCAGACCGAGACCGACCAACGTCGCCCGCTGACCTTTAGGGCGGCCAATGGGACTGCCTATCTGGGTCACCTTCAAGGTTTTCTTCTTGGCCTCGGCCATGGCTCATTCCCCGTTGGCTGTCGCCGTCTCGGCGCGGCGTTGCACGATCTCCCCGACCTTCTTGCCACGCTTGGCGGCCACCGCCCGAGGCGACAGGCAGCGAGACAAGGCATCGAACGTCGCCTTCATCATGTTGTGGGGATTGGCCGACCCCATCGACTTGGCTACCACGTCCTGAACTCCCATGGTTTCGAATATGGCGCGCATGGGACCGCCGGCGATGATGCCGGTACCCGGGGGGGCGGCGCGCACCACCACCTTGCCGGCCCCGAACCGGCCGTTGACGTCGTGATGCAGCGTACGGCCCTCGCGGAGCGGCACGCGAACCATTTCGCGCTTCGCCTGTTCGGTCGCCTTGCGGATGGCCTCGGGGACTTCGCGCGCCTTGCCGCCGCCCATGCCAACGCGACCTCGGCCGTCGCCCACTACCACCAGCGCAGCGAACGAGAACCGGCGACCGCCTTTCACGACCTTGGCGACGCGGTTGATGCTGACCAGCTTGTCGATCAGCTCGCTTTCATCGCGATCGCCACGATCGCGGGGACCCTGGCTCCCGCGCCCCGGCGTCCGTCTGGGTGTGCTTCCCATGCAATAATTCCCTTAAAAGCTAAGACCGCCCTCGCGGGCCGCTTCGGCAAGTGCTTTGACCCGGCCGTGGTAGCGAAGGCCGCCTCGATCGAACACCACCTTCTTGATGCCTGCCGCTGCGGCGCGCTCGGCAATCAACGCGCCCACCGCGCTCGCCGCCTCGATGTTTCCTCCGCTGCGCAATTTGGCGCGCAACCCTTTATCCAAGCTGCTGGCGGCGGTAAGCGTCCGGCCCTGCCGGTCGTCGATGACTTGGGCGTATATGTACATGTTCGAACGAAAAATCGTCAAACGCAGACGGTCCCCCGAACGCCTTCGCAGGTTGGACCGCGTACGTTGCTTGCGGCGCGAAAACAAATCCAATTTCCTGGCCATGATCTACTTTTTCTTACCCTCTTTGCGGTGCACGTATTCGTCGACGTATCTGATGCCTTTGCCCTTGTAGGGCTCCGGCGGACGAAAAGCGCGAATTTGAGCGGCGACTTGTCCGACGCGCTGTTTGTCGGCGCCGAACACGTTGATGTGGGTCTGATCCGGGCACTCGATCTTGATACCCTCGGCAATCGGATAGCGCACCTCGTGGCTAAAGCCCAACTGCATGAGGAGGTCCTTGCCCTGGACCTGGGCACGGTAGCCGACACCTTGGATCACAAGTTTGCGAGAGAAGCCTTCGGCGACACCCAAGATCATGCCGTTCACCAGACTTCGCGCCGTACCCCACATCTTCTGGGTGCGCAGTCCGTCACCCCGCGGTTTGACGGTAATTTGATCCCCGACGCGAGAGATTTCCACCTCCGGCACCAGGGTCCTCGAAAGCTCGCCCTGCTTGCCCTTGGCGGTGACGTGCTGACCCGAAATCTCGACGCTGACGCCGTCGGGAACAGTTATTGGTTTCTGGCCTACACGCGACATGACGTTCCCTCACCCAATTCGCTCAAAACACCTGGCAGAGCACTTCGCCGCCGACGTTGGCGTCGCGGGCTTCGCTGTCCGACATCACGCCGCGCGGCGTCGACAGAATGGATATTCCAAGTCCGTTGTAAATCCTGGGCAGGTCCTTGATCTTCGAATAAACGCGGCAGCCCGGTGTCGAGACCCGGTTGATTTCCCGGATAACGGGATCGCCGTTATGGTATTTTAGCTCGATCTTGATCTCGCTAATTCCGGGGTGAACCTCATACTGAGAGTAGCCCCGGATGAAGCCTTCTTTTATCAACACATCAAGGACGTTGGCGCGCAGTCTCGACGCCGGCGCGGTGACGGTCTCCTTGTGGGCGCGCTGACCGTTACGGATGCGCGTAAGGAGATCAGCCAAAGGGTCGGTCATAGACATGCTTTCGCTCCGTTACCAGCTCGATTTCACCATGCCGGGAATCTGTCCTTTGCCCGCGAGATCGCGGAGCGCGATGCGCGACAGCCGGAACTTGCGGTAGTTGCCGCGCGGCCGGCCCGACAGTTCGCAACGCAACCGGACCCGCGTCGGCGACGAATTGCGCGGCAACGCGCCAAGCTTCATGCGCACGTTGAAGCGCTCCTCGGGCGAGCTTGTCGTGTCCCTGGCCAAGGCCTTGAGGCGGGTTCGCTTGGCGGCGTATTTCTTGGCCAGGCGTTGGCGCTTTTTGTTTCTCTCGATGGCACTTGTCTTTGCCATATAGCTTTCTCCGTCAGACGATCAATTTCCAAACGGCATGTCGAAACCCTTGAGCAGAGCCCGGGCCTCGGCATCGGTCTTGGCGGTGGTGCAGATGACGACGTCGAGGCCGCGGATTTCGTCGACCTCGTCGTAATCGATTTCGGGAAACACGATCTGTTCCTTGAGCCCCAGGGCAAAATTGCCGCGCCCGTCGAAGCTCTTCCGCGAAAGCCCCCGGAAATCGCGCACTCGGGGCAAGGCGATATTGACGAGGCGGTCCAGGAACTCGTACATGCGCCCGCGCCTCAGCGTAACCTTAGCGCCGACCACCATATCTTCGCGCAGCTTGAAATTGGCGATCGCTTTCTTAGCTTTCGTTATCACCGGTTTCTGGCCGGCGATGCGTGTCATGTCATCGACCGCACCTTCGATCTTCTTGCGGTCCAGGGCGGCCTCGCCGACTCCCACGTTGAGAACGATCTTGTCGAGGCGAGGCACCTCCATGAGGTTCGAATAGCCGAACTCCTCGACCAGGGCGGCGCGGATCACTTTATCGTAATGCTCGTGAAGGCGTGTCATCACCGGTTTCCTACTTGTCCAAGACTTCGCCCGAGCGCTTGGCGTAGCGCACCTTGCGGCCGTCCTTGAGAAATTTGTAGCCGGCGCGCGTCGGTTGGTCGGTCTTGGGATCGATATGGGAAAGGTTGGAGAGGTGGATCGAAGCCTCCTTTTCGACAATGCCGCCACCGCCGCTCGCCGCGCTCGGGCGCGTGTGGCGCTTCACCATGTTGACGCCCTGAACGAAGGCCCGGCCTTCCTCGCGCAACATCTTGAGCACCTCGCCGCGCTTGCCCTTGTCCTTGCCGGCCAAGACGACGACCTGGTCCCCTTTCTTGAATTTCGACTTTGTCGCCATCACAACACTTCCGGGGCTAGCGAGATGATCTTCATGTAGCGCTTGGCCCGCAGTTCCCGCGTCACGGGACCAAAGATGCGCGTACCGACAGGTTCGCCCTGCTTATCGATAAGCACGGCGGCGTTGCGGTCAAAACGGATGGCCGAGCCATCTGGCCGGCGGATTTCCTTGGCGGTGCGCACGACGACGGCGCGCATGATTTCACCTTTCTTGACGCGGGCACGGGGGATGGCTTCCTTGACCGTGACGACGATGACGTCACCGACCGAGGCGTACTTGCGCTTGGAACCGCCCAACACCTTGATGCACTGCACGCGGCGCGCACCGGAGTTGTCGGCGATGCTTAGATTTGTCTCGGCCTGAATCATCGTCTTTCCACCCGCACCTTCATCGGTGCCGTTCTCACGCGTCCCCGCCCGCCACTTCCCAGCGCTTGCGCTTGGAAAGGGGGCGGCTTTCGCGGATACGCACCAAGTCACCTACCTTGCAGGCGTTGGTCTCGTCGTGAGCCGCGTACTTGCTGCTGCGCCTGATGAACTTCTTATATAAAGGATGCATGACCCGACGTTCGACCAGGACCACGATGGTCTTGTCCATCTTGTCGCTGACCACCACACCCTGAACGACGCGTCTCGGCATACCTCTTAACCCTCCTTCGAGACCTGGGCCGCGCGTGCGCCCAGTATGGTTCGAATACGCGCAATGTCGCGGCGCACTTCGCACACGCGGGCCGTGTTGGCGAGCTGCCCGCTGGTCGCCTGGAAGCGCAGGTTGAACGACTCCTTGCGCAAGTTGACGAGCTGGTCCTTCAACTCGTCCTCACTTTTCGCCCTTAGGTCCACCGCCTTCATGGCCTCAATCTTCCTCGCCCAATCGCGACACCACGCGCGTTCCCAGCGGCAGCTTGGCGGCGGCCAACTCGAAAGCTTGCCGCGCCGTCTGCCCGGTTACGCCGTCGACCTCGAACATGATCCGGCCGGGCTTGATACGGCAGGCCCAGTACTCGGGCGCGCCCTTGCCCTTGCCCTGGCGCACCTCGGCCGGCTTCTGGGATACCGGGAGGTCCGGAAAAATGCGGATCCAAACGCGCCCTGTGCGCTTCATGTGGCGCGTGATGGTGCGCCGCGCCGCCTCGATCTGGCGCGCCGTGACCCGGGCCGGCGTCATCGCCTTCAATCCGTAGGAACCGAAGTTGAGTCGGGTCCCGCCCTTAGCGGCGCCGTGGATGCGGCCCTTGTGTGCCTTACGGAATTTTGTTCTTTTGGGGCTGAGCATGACTTCTACCGTTGCGTTTGCTGGTCGGCGGCGCGCTTGTCGATGGCCATCGGGTCATGAGCCATGATCTCGCCCTTGAATACCCACACCTTTACACCGCAGGTGCCGTAAGTCGTTTTGGCGGTGGTCAAACCGTAGTCCAGGTCGGCGCGCAGGGTGTGCAGGGGCACGCGGCCCTCGCGGTACCATTCCATGCGGGCGATTTCGGTGCCGCCGAGACGGCCGCCGCAATTGATGCGGATGCCCTGGGCGCCGAGGCGCATGGCCGATTGTACGGCGCGCTTCATAGCGCGGCGGAAATGGACGCGGCGCTCGAGCTGTTGGGCGACGTTTTCGGCGACCATCTGGGCGTCGATCTCGGGCTTGCGAATCTCGACGATGTTGAGATGCACGTCGAAGCCGGTCATCTTGGTGAGCTCGGCGCGCAGCTTCTCGATGTCGGCGCCTTTCTTGCCGATGACCACGCCGGGCCGCGCCGTGTGAATGGTCACCCGGGCCTTTTTCGCCGGACGCTCTATAACGATGCGCGAGACGCCAGCCTGTGCCAGGTGGGTACGCAGAAACTCGCGGATCTTCAGGTCCTCATGGAGAAGCTCGACGTAGTCGTCTTCCGCGTACCAGCGCGAATCCCAGGTGCGGTTGATGCCAAGCCGAAACCCGATCGGATTTACCTTCTGTCCCATTACACCACCTCCTCGCCCTCGCGAACCACGAGACGCAGATTGCTGAACGGCTTCTTGATCCGCCCGACCCGGCCACGGGCGCGGGCGCGCCAGCGTTTCATGACAAGCGTCCGTCCCACCGAGGCCTCGGCAACGTACAGACGGTCGACGTCCAGTTGGTGGTTGTTTTCGGCGTTGGCAATAGCCGCCTGCAGAACCTTGCGCACTTCGACGGCGACACGCCGGTGCGATACCATGAGTTCGTTGAGGGCCGCTCCGCATTTCTTACCGCGGATGGTGTCGGCCACCAGATTCAGCTTCTGCGGGCTGACACGTATCTGTCTTGCCACGGCCATCGCTTCGTTGTCGGCAAGAGGCCTTTCGGTGGATTTCTTACCCATGGTCTATTCCCTTTTCACCCGCTTATCGGCGGTGTGGCCGAAAAATGTGCGCGTCGGCGAGAATTCTCCGAACTTGTGGCCGATCATGTTTTCGGTCACCAAAACGGGAATAAACTTGCGTCCGTTGTAGACGCCGAAAGTGAGGCCCACAAACTGCGGCAGAATCGTCGAGCGGCGCGACCATATCTTGATGACCTCATTGCGGCCGGAAGCGCGCGCCTCCTCCGCCTTCTTGAGCAGATAGCCGTCGACGAAAGGACCTTTCCATACGGATCTAGCCACAGACCCTCTCCCTCTACTTGGCGCTGTGACGACGGCGCATGATCAAGGCGTCGGTCTTCTTGTTGTGGCGGGTGCGCTTGCCCTTGGTCGGTTTGCCCCAAGGGGTTACCGGGTGACGGCCGCCTGAAGTGCGGCCCTCCCCGCCGCCGTGTGGATGGTCGATCGGGTTCATGGCGACGCCGCGCACCGAGGGCCGCTTGCCCAACCAGCGCTTGCGTCCCGCCTTGCCCAGCTTGATCCGGGCTTTGTCGGAATTGGAGACGGCGCCGACGGTCGCCATGCACTCAGCCCGCACCATGCGCAACTCACCGGAATTGAGCTTGATCTGCGCATAGCCCTGGTCCTTGCCGACGAGCTGCACGTAGGTGCCGGCGGCGCGGGCAATCTGCCCGCCCTTGCCCAGCTTCATCTCAACGTTATGGATAATGGTGCCCACTGGGATGTTGGCCATGGGCATGGCGTTGCCGGGCTTGATGTCGGCCTTCTCGTCGGCCACCACCACATCGCCCGCCTTCAGCCTCTGGGGCGCCAGGATGTAGCCGAGTTCTCCATCCTCGTAGCGGATGAGAGCGATGAAGGCGGTACGGTTAGGATCGTAATCCAAACGCTCGACGGTTGCCGGCACGCCGAACTTGTTGCGCCTGAAGTCGATTTTCCGGTAGCGCCGCTTGTGGCCGCCGCCGCGGCGGCGCGCCGTGATGCGTCCGGCGTTGTTGCGCCCGCCTTTCTTGTTTAACCCGGAGGTCAGGGACTTCTCCGGCTTACCCTTCCACAAGGCTGATCGGTCGACGAGCACGAGGCCGCGGCGTCCCGGCGTGGTCGGATTGTACTGCTTCAGGGCCATCTATCAGACTCCCGTGGTCACGTCGATCGACTGGCCTTCGGCCAGGGTGATGATAGCCTTCTTGGTATCACCGCGCTTGCCGGGACGACCCTTGTAGCTCTTTGCCTTGCCTTTCTGGCGCAGGGTGTTCACGGCTATCACCTTGACGTCGAACAGCCCTTCCACGGCGGCCTTGATCTCGGGTTTAGTGGCCGCCAGCGGCACGCGGAAGCTCACCTGGTTCTGCTCTGAAAGCAGGGTCGTCTTCTCGGTGATGATCGGCGCGCGCACCATCTCGTACATGCGCGACTTGCTGATCATCGGAGCGATGCGGCGCGACCTGCTCATTTCAAGCGCTCCACCAGCCGGTCGACGGCGTCCTTGGTGAGGACCAGCGTATCGCGGCGCAAGATGTCGTAGACGTTGGCTCCTTGGCTCGGCAACACGTCTAGGTGGGTGATGTTGGACACGGCGCGCACGAAGTTGGCGTCGGTCTCGGCGCCGTCAATGACGAGCGCCGAAGCCCAGCCCAGCTTACCGAGACGTTTGACCAACTGGGCGGTTTTCGGTTCTTTCAACTTGGCCGTGTCAAGCACCACCAGCTTGCCTTCCGAACGTTTTACCGAAAGGGCCGTCTTCAGGGCCAGCTTGCGCACTTTCTTTGGCAATCCATATTCGTGGCTGCGCGGCACCGGGCCGAAGGTGACTCCGCCACCGCGAAGCTGCGGCGCCTTTTTGGAACCGTGTCGGGCCCCGCCCGAGCCTTTCTGGCGAACTATTTTGCGGGTCGATCCCTGGATCTCGCTGCGCGCCTTCACCTTATGGGTGCCGGCACGACGCTTCGCCAACTGCCAGTTGACGACGCGGGCGAGGATGTCGGTACGCGCATCGAGGCCGAACACCGTATCGTCGAGATCGATGGTGCCGACTTTCTTGTTCTCGATGCTGATGACGTCTTGCTTCATGGTGTCTTATCCTTGGCCTTGGCCTTGGCCTTGGCCTCGCCCTCGGCGCTTTCGGCCAGGGTCTCCGAGGAGCCCACATCCTCGACCGGCGTTTCTTCGGCGGGCTCTTCGGCCAGACGCTCCGGCAACGGCTTCTTCCGGGCGTCGCACAGTTCAACGTAATTACCCTTGGAACCCGGCACGGCACCCTTGATCATGACAAGTCCGCGCGCCTCATCGGTGGCCACCACCTCCAAGTTCTGGGTGGTCACCCGCCGGTCGCCCATGTGACCAGCCATTTTTTTGCCCTTGAACACCTTGCCCGGATACTGGCACTGGCCCGTCGAGCCGAGACTGCGGTGGTTGACCGAGACTCCGTGCGAGGCGCGCAGCCCGGAGAACCCATAACGTTTCATGGCACCGGCAAACCCCTTGCCGATAGTGGTGCCGCTGACGTCGACGAACTGGCCGGGTATGAAATGATCGACGGTGATCTCGGTGCCCACCTCTTGCAGGTGGTCGGCGCCGACCCGGAATTCCCCGAGCCTAGCCTTGGGTTCGACCTTGGCTTTGGCGAAGTGGCCGCGCATTGCCTTGGTCATGTTCTTCACCTTGGGGGCGCCGACGCCCACCTGCATGGCGCTGTAACCATCCTTTTCGACCGTGCGCTGGGCCACCACTTGGCAATTTTCCACCTTCAGCACGGTGACCGGAATGTGGTTCCCGTCTTCCGTGAACAGACGGGTCATGCCAAGTTTACGCGCGATCAGTCCGGTACGCATGACGCCGCCCTCTCCCGGTCCTAGAGCTTGATCTCGACGTCGACGCCAGCCGCCAAGTCGAGCTTCATCAAGGCGTCTACCGTCTGGGGCGTCGGTTCGATAATGTCCAAAAGCCGCTTGTGGGTGCGGATTTCGAACTGCTCGCGCGATTTCTTGTCGATATGCGGAGAGCGTAACACCGTGTACTTCTCGATCCGCGTCGGCAGCGGTATCGGTCCGCGCACCTGGGCGCCTGTCCGCCGGGCGGTGTTGACGATTTCGAGCGCCGACTGATCGAGCACGCGATGATCGAACGCCTTCAGGCGGATCCGTATGTTTTGGTTGTCCATGGCCATCTTCAGCTAGACCTTCCCCGTCCTTCTGGGTCGCTTATTCGATGATCGAGGCGACGACGCCGGCGCCCACCGTGCGCCCGCCCTCGCGGATGGCGAAGCGCAGGCCCTCGTCCATGGCAATCGGCGAAATCAGCGTCACTTCCATCGATACGTTGTCCCCCGGCATC
>PVBE012766302.1_pt1 | contig 18214 bp, 23 predicted proteins | sample 1631181 | NCBI WGS metagenome assembly PVBE01 (sample SAMN08397723, study PRJNA350692) | Marine metagenome, whole genome shotgun sequencing project. | isolation source: water | place: Pacific Ocean | collected 2012-04
CGATGGGATGGATTTTTATGATGATCAAACAGTAAAAGATGCGATCGAACGGCCCTATGGGATAGTACATGAGGGTATTCAAGATATTACCCCTGACCGTACTATGAAGCTCCCATCTTACGTCGTTCCCGAAGGGCAAACTGACGATAAGGCGCTTCTTGAGGCTTGTAAAAAGGGGCTCATTGAACGCGGCTTTGCAAGCGACCCGAAGTATATTGAGCGTTTGAAGTATGAGTTGAAAGTTATCAAAGATAAGAAGTTTTCTCGATACTTTTTGACGATGACGGCGATCATTAACATCGCAAGAAAAGCAATGTTGGTCGGTCCTGGCCGAGGCTCCGCCGCAGGCAGTCTTGTTGCGTATGTGCTTCGACTAACAGACGTAGATCCTTTTGAGTATGACTTAATGTTCGAGAGATTTTTGAACCCTTCTCGAAAAGGCGCCCCTGATATTGATACCGACGTCGGTGACCGCGATCTTTTGATTCAATTGATGAAAGATGAATGGGGTGATGAAAATATCATTCCTATTTCGAACTACAACACCTTTAAGCTAAAATCACTTGTTAAGGATATTTCTCGTTTTTATGGAATTCCATTTCACGAAGTAAATAAGGCATTGTCCACCGTCGATCAAGACGTACGGCGAGCTGTTTTTAAGCCGGGCACTGATAAGAACCTGTTTGTCCTTTTGTACGAAGACGCGCTAGCACATTCGTCGAAGTTTCGGACATTCATTGAAAAACATCCAGAAGTAGCAGAGCCTATCCAGGTTTTGTTTAAGCAGAACAAGGCCTTGGGTCGACATGCTGGTGGGTGTATTGTAGCAGAGAATATTTCCGAAAGAATGCCACTAATCAAAGCCCGAGGAGAGCTTCAAACTCCATGGGCCGAAGGGATGAACTACAAACATCTTGAAACATTCGGGTGGATTAAGTTTGATCTTCTCGGCCTTGAGACACTACGGATTATCCAAAGAACGATTGAGCTTATCCTTCAACGAAAGGAGGGTATTGAAGAGCCTACATTCGAACAGGTTTCGGAGTGGTTTGAGACTCATATGAATCCTAAGATTTTAGATTTGAATGACCAGCATGTCTATGAGCATATTTATGCCGAAGGTCGGTTCCCAGGTGTGTTTCAGTTGGCTAATCGAGGCTCTAGAAATCTCTTTAAGAAAGCCAAGCCAAAGAGCATTATTGATATTCCAACACTGACGTCGATTTATCGTCCTGGTCCACTAACTGCAAAAGTTGATAGACACTACATTAAGGCAAAGAACAATCCGGGCAGTGTGGATTATGGTCATCCGCTGATTAAAGAAGTTCTTGAAGAAACGTATGGGATGATTGTTTTTCAAGAGCAAATCATGCAATTGTGCTCTGTGGTCGCTGGTTTCCCAGAAGAAGAAACCGACACTGTGCGTCGTAGTATTATGAAGAGAAAGGCATCGGAAGCAGAGGAGTCTTTGGCTCAGGCCAGAGCGATTAAGGAACAGTTCGTTGCAGGTGCTGTAGGAAACGGTGTCGATCGACAGTTGGCAGACGACCTTTACGAGAAGATTTTGTACTTCTCTGGCTATGGATTCAATAAGGCACATGCTGTTTCATATGCTATTGACTCTTACTACTGTGCTTGGCTGTTGACGTATTACGAGGAAGAGTGGCTTTGCGCTTATCTAGAAGCTATGTCTGGTAATGATAAAAAGCGAGCTAAGGCTTTTGCCGAAGTTAAGGCTCTCGGTTATCGGGTTGTTCCAATTGATATCAATTATGCAACCAAGAAGTGGACAATTCTTGAGGGGAAAAAGTTCATGCCGTCTCTTCTTTCATGTAAGGGCATCGGTGCAGCAGCTATCGACGAGCTTGTAGCTAATCGTCCTTACCAGAAAATTGATGATTTGCTCTGGACAGAAGACGGAAAATGGAAGCACTCTAAATTTAATAAACGCGCAATGGAGGCGCTGATTAACATTCGTGCATTCGAGTCAATGAACCTTATCGGCAGCGAGTTTGAGTCTTATAAACATATGCATGAAGTTTTGATTGGTAAGAATAACGACATTAAAAAATGGACTAAAAAGGATGCTGATCGCGGAAGAAGAAATTACCGAGAAGCATTGTTAGAAACGCAAGGTTGCGGAGACTGGTCTCGCAGAGAGCGTGTCGAGAACAGCGTAAAGCACTTCGGCTCGTTTAACGCCTCCACCCTAATTTCAGACGAAGTACAAGATAAGTTAACAGAAATGAATATCCATCCTATCGATGCGATTAATGGGCATGATTTGTATTGGTTTCTCGTGTCTGAGGTGAAGCCAAAGATGACAAAGAATAATCGCCCATATTTGCTCGTTACAGCCACAGCATTGTCAGGTCAAACATACCGAATGTTTTGCTGGGGGTGGGATGGAGAGACAGAGCTACCACTTTACAGCCTTTGTGTCGCAGAAGTAAAAAAGAACGACTTTGGGTATCAAACGTCAATGAAAAAAGTAAAATTGCTACAAATGTGATAAAATAAACTGACTAAAGGTTATGGAGTAAGAATTGTACGCAGGAAGTTTCGAGAGTTTTACTGAATGTTATATTGAGTTGATTAAAGAGGTCTATAACAATCCGTCCTATATGTCAGCTCCTCGTGGGCAAAAGATTAAAGAAAAACTGGGTGTTTCATTTACAATCGAGAACCCCAGAGATCGAATTCCGTATGTTGCGGGTCGAAAATTTAGTATTTCTTATATGGTCGCTGAGTTATTGTGGTACCTTTCAGCCAATAATAAAACTGAGTGGATTTCAAGGTATTCGGCTTTCTGGAAAGATATTAGTGATGATGGTGTGACTGCGAACTCTGCTTATGGTGCCCGCTTGTTTGAGAAGCACCCCAAGATTGCCGACGGCCGTTATAGACAGTGGCAATATGTTGTAAATGAGCTTAATCGTGATAGAGATTCTAGAAGAGCCGTGATGCACCTACGTGTTCCAGCTGATAGTATCGATGCTCGGCTTGATGTTCCCTGTACTTTATCACTTCAATTTTTTATTCGTGATGAAAAGCTCCATATGATTGTGAATATGCGCAGTTCTGACCTTATTTTTGGGATTGCTTATGATATACCTGCATTTACACTTTTCCAGGAAATTTTAGCTGAGCAACTGGAAGTCGGCCTCGGTTCTTATACACACATGAGTAATTCTCTTCATATTTACGAGCGGCATTTCGAGATGGTCGAGGGTATTTTGGCCAGAGAAAATCGTACTCTTAAACTTCACGAAACTCATGGTCCAATGCCTCCCCTCGGATCATTGAATTGTAAGCAGTGGGTTCTTGAAGGATGGATTGAGACACTAATGAAAGCTGAAGATCATATTAGCAGCTTAACTAGCCCGATAGAAATTCAGCAAGCATTTAATACTCATTTCATATCGACAGAAGAAGCTGACAACGTTTGGTCAGACTGGGCCAGGGTCTTGGCCGCACACAGATTAAGAAAGCTTGGCTTTACTGAAGATGCGAACCGTGTTCAAAACCAGACGGCATTTTCTGGTTATTCATTCAACATTAAAAAAGAGGGATAGAAGTGACAAATTACGATTATCTTATTGTCGGCGCCGGACTTTTTGGTGCAACTTTTGCGAGGGAAATGACAGATGCTGGAAAAAAGTGCCTTGTTATTGATAAGCGTCCGCATATTGGCGGAAACGTTTATTCAGAAAATAGGAATGGAGTTGATGTGCATGTATACGGAGCTCATATTTTTCATACTAGTAGTGATCGTATTTGGGAGTATGTAAATCGATTTGCAACATTCAACAATTACGTCAATAAACCAAAGGTCAGGTTTGGCGATAGGATTTTTTCTTTTCCTATTAATTTAATGACGCTACACCAGCTTTGGGGTGTGATGACACCTGCGGAAGCCGAGGCAAAGCTTAAGGAAGTTCGTATTCCATGCGAGAATCCAGATAATTTAGAGGACTGGATCTTATCTCAAGTTGGTCGTGAAGTATATGAGACATTCATTCGTGGATATACCATGAAGCAATGGCAACGAGACCCACGAGAGCTACCTGCATCGATCATTAAGAGGCTTCCAATCCGAATGGTGTTTGAAGAAAATTATTTCTTTGACAAGTATCAAGGGATCCCCATCGAGGGGTATACGAAGATGGTCGACAATATGCTCGAAGGAGTTGAGGTTCGAACTGGTATTGATTATTTTGAAGATCGTGACCATTTTAATTCTTTGGCTAAAACTGTTGTGTTTACTGGAAAAGTAGACGAGTACTTCGATTTTTGTCATGGCGAGCTAGAGTACAGAACCCTTAGATTTGAGCATGAAGAGCTTGAGGGAGACTTTCAAGGGAACGCAGTCGTAAATTATACTTCCCCAGATGTGCCTTTTACTCGAATCGTCGAGCACAAGCATTTTCTACCATCTACCGCAAGCAAGTTACCTAATACTATTGTTACACGAGAATATTCTGACGAGTATAAGCGAGGAAAGACGCCGTATTATCCCATTAACAATGATCGAAATAACATGATGTATAAGAAATATGCAGCGATGGCCCCCGCGGAAGATGATGTAATTTTTGGTGGTAGGTTGGCAGAGTACAAATATTATGATATGCATCAAGTTATTGGTTCTGCGCTTGTAAAAGCCAAGCGAGAGCTCAATAATCAATCAATGGAGAAAGAATGAGCCGTATTAATAGAGGCCACCGCCGCAAAGAAGAACTTCGTGAAGTAGTAGAAGAAAATACAAAGGAACGTGCTAAACGATCGCCACAGCAGCAATTGGATTTGCTTGATGAAAGACTTGGCATCGGAATCGGAGCAGTTCGCGAACGAAAGCACTTACAGAAACTTTTAGCAAATAGTAAAAATAAAAAGGACAAAAAATGAGAGTACTTTACAGCTTTTGGGGATTTATTACCCCTCTTGAGAAAAACAGCATTGTCGACACACCTGATGGTGAACGAGGAAATCGAGTTGACTGGGTAAACGAACTATTGAAGCGCGGTCATACACCAATTCAGCTTCAAAAGATGCGTGATGACGAGCAGTATCTGGGGGTTGAGTATGACGACTCTGGTTTCCCTGATGGCGATATTCTTTATGTAGAGTGGCGTTGGCCGACCTGGAAGAATTCCGGTCAGAATCCTGTTGAGTCTGATTATAATCGTCAATGTGAAGTACTTGATTATTACCATGAACAAGGAATTCCCATTGTGATAGTTGACGGTGATTTGAAGATGACGCCTGAGGAAGAGTTGCGCTGGCCAGATGCCATCTTAGCGGATGCATGTGTCGACCCCCAGCACCAAACTCGTAAGCGTATTACAATTCCCTGGTGCAATTATATGAAGCGATACTTCGATCCAGTAGAATATTCGTACAATTATACATACGTCGGCAACAATTACGAACGTGAATATCAATTCGGGAAATACTATATTGACCCAAGCCGATATCTGAGAGAGGAGGGAATCCAGACTACGATTTATGGAAATTGGCTTCAGAAATCGCCTGAAAGAGTTGATCCGGGAGAGCTCTTAGCCAAGACGCCTTGCGTTGCGTTTGGACCTCGCTTGGCATACAAAGATATTTTTAGTGTATTGAACTCTTCTATCACGGTAACTCACATTACAAAGGACGCGTATACTCCATTTGGCAACATCACAGGAAGATTTTTTGAGGCGATCAAAAGTAACGTTCCTGCGTTGATTCCAATTGAGTTTCGGCATGCATTACCTGTCGGGCTAAAGGGTGGCGCTCTTGTGGTTGAAACGGCAGATGATGTGATCGATAAGGTGAAGTGGATTTCAACGTTAAGTGCCACAGAGCGAAAAGCGCTAGTCGACGAGCAAGAAGAAGCTCTACGTACTGTTATCGACCCTCGCCCTGAATATCGCACTGATCTTCTTGAACATATTGTGGGAGATTATCAAGCATGAAAGTTGCATTTATTGGTCCCGATATGACGGGGAAATCGAACATTGCTGCTGAGCTTTCGAAACAAACGGGCGTTCCAGTTTTTAAGAATTCTGGAGAGTGGAAAACGCAGTTAAACAGCTCGGAGTACTTTCTTAACCTACTGAGATTTGGTGGCCCATTTTTGATGGATTTCATCCGGCAAACAAACGTATCAGTCATCTTAGACCGTTTTTATCCTTGTGAGATGGTATATTCGCAAGCCTTCGGTCGAGAAACGGACGACACCGCATTAGCATGGATGGACAAGAATTTCGCAGAGGTAGGCGGAAAGTTCATTATTTGCGTTCGGAATGACTATTCAGATTTGATTGATGATCAATATCCTGAAGACCTGCCGCCAAATGTGCTGGGTGCTTTAACTCTTCATTATCGAAAGTTTGCTAAATGGACAGGGTGTGAATGCTTGATTTTGGAAACAGATGATATGGACCTGAACAATCAGGTAAAAAAGATTAAAATATTCTTAGGAATTAAGAATAGGGAAGATATGCAAGCGGAGGATTTTTGTAGTCATGCGTAAAGCTTTAGTTACTGGCTGTTGTGGTTTTATTGGTGGACATCTTACTAGAATGCTAGTGAAAGATGGGTGGAATGTTGTTGGCGTCGACGATCTTTCAAATGGTGATCCAGACGTCCTTCATGATATTGATATTCGATGTGTCCCACCGGCACTTCTCCCTGCCTATAACGGCGCGGAAGATGTAGACAAGACACTTATTATTACTGGTGATTTTGCAAATGAACATATTCTCATGAGAGCCGATCGCGGCGATTTTGATGTTATTTTTCATCTTGCCGCGAATCCACGGGTAGAGTATTCTGTAAAGAACCCTGCATCGACAACTCATACAAACGTCCAGAAGACGATTGAGCTAATGACTGCGGCCGTTGGAAAGATTGATCGATTTGTATTTGCTTCTTCTTCCGCAGTGTATGGTAACGGGGTTTCATTACCAACCAAAGAGTCTGAGTCGACAAATCCTCAATCTCCATACGCTCTACAGAAACTTGTAGTTGAGCAATTCGGTGAAATGTACAGTGAACTCTATGGCTTAGATTTTGTTGCATTGAGGTTTTTCAATGTATACGGACCCGGACAGCTTGGGAGCTCTCCGTATTCTACTGCCATCGCCGCGTGGTGTGATAAGCTGAAGGCTGGAAAGCCCCTCCGAAGTGACGGGGACGGGGAGCAAAGTAGAGATATGGTTTATGTTGAGGATGTCTCCAGGGCCCTTATTACGTGTGCAGAACGAAACAGCTCCTTTGGATTTGGAGTATATAACGTAGGCGCAGGTCAATCATTGACAAATAATCAAATTTTGAATGGCCTTCGTGAATATTTTCCATCAATGGAGATCACGCATGCGCCTGAACGAACGGGAGACGTCAAACATACTTTGGCTAACGTTAATAAGATTGAAACTGAAGTTCTATTTTCGGCAAAAGTACATTTTTGGCGAGGCTTACGAGACACCCTTTTGTGGTGGGAGCTAATTGATGAATAAAAACGCATGGATTGGGAAGTCAACAGCATCGGAAAAACCCTGGGGTATAGAGACTGCATGGGCTGCTCTTCCTACGATCACTGGAAAGAAGCTGGAAATCATGGAAGGAAAATGTACGAGTCTTAAATTTCATAAACATAAGAATGAAGTCTTATTTGTCGCGATGGGGAGCGTAAATGTTATATTCGCCTCAGAGCGCCACTTTATAGACCCGGTCCAGTATCCGTCAGAGAGTAGAGATTTGGTCCCTGGCCAACTACTGAATGTACAAGCTGGATGTCCATATCAAATATGTGCAAAGAAAAATTCGATTGTGTATGAAATTTCTGACGGAACTACCTCAGACCAACCTGTGCGCTTAGAAGATGAATATGGTAGGGAAATCGATGCGAATCTTACTGATTATCGGTTTACTTATCCTAAGGAGTAGTACTTATTTCACGGAGGAAATATGAGTTCTTTAGACCCAAATTCGGTTGACGTGGTGATTTATCACGCAAACTGCACTGATGGTTTCGGTGCTGCGTATTCTGCATGGAAGTTGCTAGGAAATCGAGCTGAGTTTCATGCTTGTAAGCATGGTAACCCACCACCAAAGGTGAAGGGTAAGAACGTCGTTATTTTAGATTTTTCTTTTAGCAATGAAGTTACAAAAAAGATGATTAAGTCCGCCAAGAACTTACTGGTTATTGATCACCACAAGTCTGCGATGGTTGAGTTGCATGATATAACCAACACACATTTCGATATGACGAAATCGGGTGCAATACTTTCTTGGGAGTTCTTTCACCCAGGGAAGGAACCACCAAAATTTATAAGGTATATCCAGGATAGAGATTTGTGGAAGTGGGAACTCGAGTATTCTAAAGAGTTTAGCGCGGCCTTCGATATGGTACCTTTTGATTTTGAAGAATTTGAAAAATTTGAGGACGATTCAGTATTTGATGATGCAAGAAAACGCGGATCTTATATTTTGGCTTACTCAAAGACTGTTATCAAGAAAGTTTGTGAGAAAGCTGTCCCTCGTAAATATGAGGGAAAAGATATACTTGTTGTCAATGCTTCTCACTGGATGTCTGAGATCGGCGCACGCCTTTCTCCTGATTGTGACTTTGCATTGATCTGGTATTGGGACCACGAAGATAAGGTCACCAAAGTCAGCTTACGCGCTTTCCATGAAACTATAGATGTGTCCGAAATTGCTAAAAAGTTCGGTGGCGGAGGGCACAAAAAGGCCGCCGGATTTACACTACCAAAGGAAACTCATGTCGAGGAACTTTTTGACTCTTAATAATGACCCAAAGTATGACATCATATATCTTGACCCACCCTGGGATTATAAGGGCCAGCTTCAGCATTCCAAACCAGGAATGGGTGATACAGGCGGCGCTCGTAAGCATTATAGCACTCTCAAGCTGAATGATCTTAAGAAGTTTCCACTTCAAAAGATTATTTCGGAAGACGGTCTTGTTTTTATGTGGGTAACGAATCCACATCTGGACCAGGGTATTGAGCTCTTAAAAAGCTGGGGGCTAAAGTATTCAACGGTTGGATTTGTCTGGAATAAGATGAGGGTTAATCCAGGCTTTTATACGATGAGTCAGTGCGAGCTGTGTATCATTGGAAAGAATGGGAAGATCCCTCGACCTCGGGGAGCCAGAAATGTTCGGCAATATCTTGAGCATATGCGAGAGCAGCACAGCAAGAAGCCAGATGAGGCCCGAGAAAGGATCGAGCAAATGTTTCCAGACCAGTCTAAGGCTGAATTATTTGCAAGGCATCAGCACCCTGGATGGGCTGCATGGGGCCATGAAGTAGAGGGCGGCTGTGTCCGTCTGGAGGAATATCTGCGTGAACTTGGATGGTAGACCAGCATGGGACGAAATCTGGATGGATTTTGCGCAATCTATAGCTCGCAGGAGCTATGATCCGCGTCATCAAGTGGGAGCAGTCGTAGTAACTGAAAGAAACACACAGGTGTTAGCAGTCGGCTACAACGGCAATTATTCTGGTGGTCCTAATGAGGTGGAGTCGACAACTCCAGGCGAGTCCGGGATGATCCATGCAGAAATTAACGCTCTATTGAAGTGTGACTATAATAACGTGTCTAAAAAGACAATGTACGTCACACTCAGCCCGTGTAGGATGTGTGCAAAAGCAATGGTAAATGGTGGTATTAAAGAAGTTGTTTATGATGATGAATACAGAGATACATCTGGCCTGGATCTTCTACGAGCGGCGGGAGTTGAAGTAAGGCGCCATTCAACCAAGAAATAGTAGTTGCAGGGGTATATTTAGTCTTGTGATTTGTTTGATGGAGTACTGTGCATGTCAAAAGGATTAGTAGAAAGTCTTGCTGAAGCTTCAATTTTAGCTGTTTACCGGGCTCATCATGACGAATTAAGTTATGTTGCTTTACGAGAAGGCATTACTACTGGAATTCTTTTAAAAGAAGAATATTCGTCTGAAGATGCTAACAAGCTAGCGGACATTTCGAAAGAAATGGAAGCGACAATTGATATGCTCGAAAAAGCCGGTGTTGCCGCAGCTGGTGATAGCGATGAAGCGGTAAAGGGCTGGAACAACGTTACGAAAGCGTTGAGAGGTGCGTTGTCAACAGTCAATCCAGCAGAGATTATCAATTTAATAAACGATCCAGACCCTAAAGCACTCCAGAAAAAAGCGACTGAACTTACCAAGGTGCTACAAAAAGTGCTTGGAGAGATAGCTGCGATTGTTGAGACAGTTGAGTCATTTAAGAAGAACTTTGGCAATGTCAAAATTCCAGACGGAGTTGATCCTGAAGGTGCCATGACGTTGCTACAACTGTCTAATGCTTCATCAGGAAAAGGGGATGAACAACCTACCGAGCCGGCTTCCACCACCGAATCTTACATGTTGGCTGACCATTTATTACTTGAAGCTCCGCCACCCACTGAAGATCAAGAGCAGCCTGAGCAAGAGGGTCAACCAGCACCAGAACAGCAGGAAGCGGCAACAGGCTGGTTCCCAGCTGCTGACAAGCTCAAGCAGGCAATAGAAAAAGCGTATAAAGAACCTTCCTGGTTTAAGCAAAAGTGGGCAGATGGCACCCAGGCAGCAGAGAAAGCCGTTGCTGATGAAGAAGGCGGCGGCGGATTTATGAAGAAAGCGCTTGGATTCGTGAAGGGCCTCTTCGGGGGTGGAGGAGAAACAAAGATCGTTTCTGGAGAACTTCTTGGTTCTGCAATTTTGAACACACCGTATGATGCCTTTATGAAGATAGACCTCTCGGCATTAAAAGGCGATCTGGCTGATACAACTACGGGAACAGCGGATAATACCACCCAAGCATTAGAGACGGCTGTGGAAGAGGATCCCGCACAGCCAACAGATGGGGATGAGCCGCCACCCCCCACGGAAGAAGAATCAATTGAGTCACAGAAAGCTGCCGAGACTGCCGCGAAAGAAGTCGCCTTAGCAGCCGCAAAATTAAATGACCCTCCAGGTGTCGCAGCCGGAAAAGCGATTGAGGGCTGGCGTGACGCTTTACCTCCTTCCACACAAAAATGGATCCAAGCCGCAGGTCGTTACGATGATCTAAAGGGGGGAATCGAGACAGTGTTTGCTGATCAAGCAAAGACGATGTCGGCAGCTGTTGAAACCGCAATATCAACATGGCATGAGAAAAATGCAGACGCAATTGCAAAATCAAAGCGTTTTTCTAAGAAAAGTCAAGCGGCCTTACAAAAGATGATTCCTGATATGGTCGCTTCAATTATGCAAAAAAAGCACGAGTCTACGGGACGGTTTACCTACGATACAGTTCAACGCGCAGTTTATCGTTACTGTGACAACTATTATTTTAATAATGACGTGCTAATAGAGTCCAGTAGATGGGGCAGACTAGCCGGCTTAGGAGAGGACCGATGACAAGAGCAGATTCAAAATTTCTCTTGGAGGTACTTAGATTTGAGTATTCTCAACGATTGTCTTTCATGCTTCACGAAGCAGAAGTTTTTGATGCGCATGGCAATATTGTTATTAAGCCTGATTTGAAGGTTCGTCACAAAGCGTCAGGATACGAGTACACAGTGGACAGAGTGGAGGGAGACTCTCCAGGGAATATTCAGATTATTTTACGCGACCCGGAAGAACCCCGTTTTGAAGCTCCGCCACCCAGTGAAGAAGTTTTGGATGAGGTCCCCGCGGTGCTAGCTGAAGATGATTTACCGGTTATGTCTGTTGGGAATGTAGACATAATCTCTAAACTCGATGATGAGGATCCAGAAGAAGAGTTCTTTATTGTTGATGAAAAAGATTTTAAAGACGAATATGAGGTAAAGTGACATGTCGATCAATGATAGAGAATTAGAGAAAGTAATTCGAGAGACGCTTGGATTGAAAGATACTAAGGAAACCCTGAAAGAAGCTTACGTTCTTGAAGCAGAGAAATATAATCTTACGACTGACTTGCTAAGTCAAAAAACAAACACTGCGCACCAAGAATTATTGGATGGGTATGTAGAGACATCTAACCATATTTCTGCGAAGCTTGATACCGTTGATAAGTCAGGCGCTAATTCTAATGATTCAGCGTTTCGATCTCTTAAGTGCGAGGAAGTGTATAATTTAAACGCTTCATTTCTTCATGCATATTATTTTGACAATATAGCTGATCCTACATCAAAAATCACAATGGATTCATTAGCCTATATGAGGTTATCTCGCGATTTTGGTACATTTGATAATTGGCAACAAGACTTTGTTGCATGTGCAATGTCTTCTCGTGAGGGATGGGCGATCACTGTTTACAATTGTTTCTTAGACCGCTTTATGAATATCGCTGTAGATCTGCATAGTATTCATGTTCCAATGAATTGTTACCCAGTAATTGTTATTGACATGTGGGAACATGCTTATTATCGTGATTATCTGAACGATAAGAAAAAGTATGTTTTTGCTATGATGAAAGAATTAAATTGGGATGTTGTAGAGGCTCGAGTAAAGCGCGCAGATAAATTATCAAAATTATTTTCAAAACCCCTCGAGGTATGACATGAAAATGAAAAAAGCAGACATTAGAAATTTTTTCGAGAGAGCATACACTCATGTCTTGAGAGAGCAAGACGAAGACCCATTCGCAACTGATGACGAGGGCGGCGACGACGCCGGTGGCGAAGAGGGTGGCGATGACCCGTTTGCAGACGACGCCGGTGGCGATGAGGGCGGTGGCGAAGAAGGTGGTGATGAGGAAGGCGGCGAGGGTGAAGAGGAAGAGGAAGAAGAGCCTGAAGTTGAAGTAGACGAGGAAGATGAAGTTAGATTCGGTAAATCCTTGGATGACCAATTACAAGCAATTTTTATCGATATAGAATCCGACGCGCTTAAGTCCGCAGCCATCCAGGCAGAGGGTTATTCTTTGTCTCGGTTGTTTCTGCGAGAGCAAGAAGAAGCTCCTGATGCGCCGGCAATTGATATAGACAAATTTGCAGCAGAAACAGCTCGGCTTATTAAGAATTTTGACGCATTTTTTGACATTGAAGAGCAATTACAGGCAAAAGCAATGAGCTTTTTATTAGACAAGTACGGAGAAGAAGTTGCAGACGAGTTTGCTGAGCTTTTAACAGTACGTCACGGAATTAAAACAAACGAAGAGCAGCGTGCAGAAAGAGAAGACCTTGATATGGAACAGCCGATTGCGGTAGGCGCATCTGGCGGCGGTGGTGGTGGAGCTGTATGAGCGACCTGATTCGTAAGAAGTCCGTCCACTTTAATCTTCTTCGGGAGACCCATGCAGAATTTCGAGTGCTCGCGTTTAGAAAAAAGTTGTCTATGCAAGAGATCGTGGAGGGGTTAATTTCAAGATTAGCCAATGGAAACCCATCGTTAGTGAAGATTGTTGATAAGATAGCAGAGGAAAAGCAGAGCAAAGAATTGAGGAAAGTTATTGGAACCGATGCAGAGAGTGTGTTTGATGCGATAGAGCAACATGACGCACTCCGGGGGAAAAATTAATGTTTTGGTTTTTTAAAAGTCGGCGCGCCGAAGATGAAAAGCGGATTAAAGAGCTAGAACGAAAAGTGTATGTTATGCAACAAACTATGGAGATGGTAAAGATGAGTCTCCATAATTTGCAAAGCGCATTACTTGCAATATCTAAAACACAAGATACCATTGGGCAAGACGTGTGTAACATTGGCGAAGTTATAGAAAATATCGTAAATGTCTTTGAGCTCGAGCCAAACCCACATTTAACGTTAGTACGCTTGAGTCCAGATGAGGATTTACCAAATTAAAAGGAGCATAAAATGAGTGAAGAAGTTGAAGTTCAGAGAACAGGTGTGATTGATAGAGTAGTTGCAAAGGCTATTTCTAGAAAGTTTTTGGTGTTTTTAACAGCCACGGGATTACTTGCCTGGTCAGATTTAGATAGCCAGACATGGGGAATGATTGCAATGATTTATATCGGAAGCCAAGCAGTCATTGACGCCGCCCTAGCATGGAAACACGGAACACTACGATAATATGTTGATTTGGCTGAAGATTAAGACTGCTATTTGTAGCTGGTGCAAGAAGTACTGGCAAATTTTAGTTGGTTTTTTTGGAGCAATAATCGCTGTCTTTGCTTTTAGCGGCGGTAATAGGGGAGCTCGAAAAATTTTAGATGCCAAGAATGAGTTACAAAGAAAAGAAGAAGAGCTTGATCGTATTCTTCGAGAAGAGGAAGACACGGCCATAAAAGAAAATATTGAGAGGTATTTCAAGGCAGAAGATCAGGCCAAGAGCGATTTATTAGGTAAGCTTAAAGATCTAGACGATCAGCAGCGCAATCGAGTTAAAGAGCTTTTAGAGTCCGATAATCCAGAAGCTGAGATAGCAGCAGGTCTTCGAAAGTTTTTGGATTAGATAGTTTGTGGCTTTATGCCATATTTAAGATGTAGATTTTTGGAGTTATAATATGTCAAAGAAAACTCTCTCAGAGGTATATGGGTACTCAAGACCAAAGAAGAAGTCTAGAAAACTTTCTTCGGGCGGCTTGCGTTCTGTAATTTTACGCGAAATCCGAAGTGTCATAAGAGAGCAAGACGAAGAATCCGGAGGTCCTGTCAACGTGGAGGGTATACCCGACGCGTACAAAGAGCCAAAGGGAACCGCAATGGCTGGTGGAGATAACATTGCAGCAGCTGACGCAACAGAGATTGTAGCTCAGATCATAAGCGGTGATTCTAAAATGCCCATCTTTGCAGCTATTGGTGACTATCACAATCCAGAATTTACACCGGGTATACCCAAGGCTAGCACTCCCGAGGGTGCAAAAGCAATTGCTGCCTGGGCGAAAGGATTAGGTCCTGATTTTTTAAAGCAGAACATTGAAAAAGTTCAGCAAGCGTTGCCCAGTAGCGGACTGCCCAAAGACTCTATGCCCGCCCTTGAACCGTCGGATAGTGGTCATGTTAAAGACGCGTTAAGTCCTGGCGGCCAAATTAACATCGACATGGACGGTAAGATGGCCGATGGACTGGAAGATATTGAAGATTGGCACCAGAAGTATGGAAGCAATGCTAAGCTCGGTGGAGCTGAGAAGGAAGAAACGACCAAAGAAGGGTCTAAGCGATCTCTTGCGAACGTTCTTTTTGAAGACAAGTATCCACAAGGCCATAAGGGTGGTATGCCTGGCGCTCCTGTAAAGGGAGAGAAGGATGCTGTCGATCTCGGTTCAATCAAAGATCTGGCGCTTAGTTTCTTAACAAAAGGACTCCAAACATACGATGATGAAGGTGGCGACGACACGATAGAAGTTAAGGAGAATGAGCCTATTCAAGTTGCTTCGATGATTCCCACACAGAAAAATGTCCTTTTAGGAAAAGCTCTTGCGTTTGCAATCGGCGGTGGATTCGGTGGTAAAGAGCTTGGCGCATATATCACCGGCGGAAATGAGATTTTAGATGGTCACCATCGATGGGCCGGAACAATGATTGTCGACCCGGGCGCCGGAATTAAGGGTCATAAGGTGATGGCACCAGCGAAGGATATTCTTCCTGTTCTAACTACCCTCGGAAACGCATTGGGACGGCAACAAAAGGGTATGGAGCATGGAGAGAAAAATGAATCTCTTCAGCGCTGGCGTAAATTAGCTGGTTTACTTTAAGCCTTCCCTCTCTACTATTTTAGTATGAGAATTCTTACAAATTTATTCTGCGGATACTTCTTCGCATGGATAATTTTATTTCCCACTATTTCCTATGCAGATGAGCCGATCCCAATAAGCGCGGGTGATCCTGCACCACATGATGGTGTTTTATTTACGACTGAAGACGCTGCTCGACTTCTCGCAAATTTAGAAACCCAAGAAGCGACATGCCAAGCTCGAGTCAATTATGAGGTCGCGTCTGCCGTTAATCAAACGCAACTATTACTAGATAATTGTCAATCGTCCTTAGATCTTAGAACACAGATGTACGAACAAAGACTTGCTTTTCACACAGACTATAGCAACTATCTTGAAAACAGATTAACAAAACCCAAAATATCACCAGAGCTGACACTATTTATAGGAATATTGGCTGGGGTTGGTTTAACGATTGGCGCCGGTGTCGCAATGAACCAAGCAGCAACTTCTCCGTGAAAAAGCGCTGCTCTTGGTGATACTTATTGCTGAGGTATCCAATGAAACGAAATTTTAGACACTTAAGAGAGCAAGCAAGGAAGCTTTTATTCGAGGATGTGTATCCCGAATACAGCAACTCTACCTGGGCTGATGGCGAACGCGCCGGTACCCAGTTTAATGAGCCAGAGACAGCTGATCCTATGGAGCCGCCAATAACACCTCAGCCACAAATGGCTGTCCAACTATCAACGGATGAGCCACCAGTGGATGATCCTGAGTACGCTCCAATAAACAGCAAAGAATTAGCAAAAGCACTAGCCGTGCTCGCGCAGCGGTTACCCGATGATGTTGCTGAAACAACATATGATAAATTTGAGAAATTTGTAACTGATCATGAAATTGAGGGTGTTGAAATTATTGATGATGCTGGAGTGGACGATCCTGAGGAAGAGACGCTAGAAGTTGTAGAAGAAGCTCGAAAAGCAATCCGATTATCGCTACTCAAACACCTTGCAGAGGGTAATTGGGGCGACTTTAAGCTGGGAAGGCATGACCACGATGATGATGATGACTTGGGTGAGGAAGGGTATTACTCTGAGTACACCCCTCCTGATGAAAGCGCTTCTTTTGAAGACATCGCCGATATAATACCTGGCGTGACAGGAGCTTCGGGCGCCAAACAGTACGTAAATCGGGTGTTAAAAAAACTACAAACCCTTGAAAAACATTTTCCTGGGGACATAGGGCCTATAAGAGACCGCGCCCTCTCTGCATTCACTCGTGCTAGCGTAAATCTAGACCTATTCTCTCAGGAAGAAGTTGAGGAGATTGGGTGGACCAACCCTGAGTGGGCTTCGCTTGATGCTTTCCGAATATTTCAGGATGAAGCCTTTATTCGTCCAGGTCATCAATCGCTATTAAGAGATATGGGAAAAGAGCTCCGAAAAGAGATTCAGGACTCTGATATTGATCCCGCTATTCATGAGATGATATTCAATCAGGCGGTTGGAAACTCTGAGCCCTCTGCTCGCAAAATCGGTTTGAAGCTTCAAAGAAAAAATCCTGATATGTCAATGGAAGAACGAGATCTTCAAGTTTTGGATGCTGAGGCTTTGGTTGATCGTCTAGAAAAGCAATATGAGGACCTTGGCGCACTTACTCCGGGATTGGCAGATAGAGCGATTGATGCGTGGGAAAGTAAGTCACAGTCACGACAGTTGGAAATAGCAGCAAAGGCCTGGGAAGAAGCTCGTAACTATAAAATGGAGGGGTAATGAAGCTCAATGAGCTAATGCATAGATATTTGGGCGAGCAGGTGTCGGAAAGAGACCCGCTTCAAAATATTGTGCCTCAAGATTTAATCATGGAAAGCAATGAATTACCAGTAGAGGTTATTGAATCGAAGTGGGAGATTAAGGGTTCACCTGAACGAATGATTCGAGTATTTCATTTTAACGACCTCACAACGCGCAATTGGTTTTTGGCAGAAGTTTTAGAAAATGAAAAATCAAATCATCACTTTGGGAAGATTTTGGTTGAGGGTATGGATGTAAAAGTTGAAGTTCAAACTCATGATATCAATCGAGTTACAGAGCTAGACCAAGAATATGCAGCATATTGTGATGATATTTGGGGTGACGTTGAGTTTATTGGGAGGACGCAAGCATGGGAGACATAAAAGTAACTGAGGTTTACGGTGAATCAGAAAAAATAAACGATGGCTTGACAGCGGAGCATGTAATAGTTTCTGAAGAATTAATAGGCTTGCTTGACATTCCCGAAGAAGATGCGTCAATCGATCTTAACGAATTATCTATAATAAGAGAAGACGACAATGAAATGCTAAACGCACTTGTGCGTGGCAATTTATTTTCTATTGCTTCTGCTCAATATTTAATAGTGAAGTTTGTCGCAAAAAGCGATTGCAAGGATATGTTACAAGTTCTAAAATCATCTACGAACCCCAGCTCCAAGGTTGTCAGAATAAATGTCTCTGGCAAATATGGGTTTGAGGCTTCGGGAAAGCAACTTGAAGCATGGGAGCTAGCGATGCTAGAAGACCGGTCTGCGCTATTAACCCTTACTATGAGGACTAAAGATGTCACATTTTGATAAGTTCATA
>PVBE010010846.1_pt1 | contig 18212 bp, 11 predicted proteins | sample 1631181 | NCBI WGS metagenome assembly PVBE01 (sample SAMN08397723, study PRJNA350692) | Marine metagenome, whole genome shotgun sequencing project. | isolation source: water | place: Pacific Ocean | collected 2012-04
CCTCTTCCCCTCGCCCCCTCTATTTGACAGAATGCCTACTTATCGGACCCAAGGAAAACGCAGCTTGAACTTCCTATCTGCTACATGGCTATTGAGGGTGTCCAACTGGACCCCGCGAACCCGTTGCCCGATTGGGTTCCCTGGGCGCGGCTCCCCTTTCAGGCCTTGTTCATCGCCTGGGCTTGGTGGTTCACTCGACCCGCACCGCCGTCGGAGTGATGGGCCACGACGCAGGCGCCGTGGACTCTTGCTCGACTCCTGCATTTCCACGGTCGACCCACGCCGTCTTGGCCTACCCCGGTGAGTACTCACGGTTGACCACGTCCGGCCACATCGGGGCTCTCTCCTGAGAGGGGCCGGCGAGCGCCGGGCTGCTAGGCTGAAACATGCTCAAGCGACAGCGATACCGCGTGCTCCGTTGCACCCTCGCCTTCGTCACCTTGACCTTCGGCGCTTGCGCCGGCGCTGCTGATCCAATCGCGACCGCCCGCGCGACCCCAGACGAGGTACAGCCGCCGACAAGTGGCGACGTCGGTTCGACGTCGGTTGGTGCGGCCTTCGATTGGAAGTCGTACCCATGGCTCGAGGAGAGCGCGGGCGGAAGCTCCGGGATCACCCCGATCTCCACGCGGTTCGGCGCGCCCGCCAGCTTCCACCGAGTAGAGGCACCCCCCGAGTCCTTCCAATCCTGGCTGCGCGGCCTCCCCTTACGCACCGACCGCACGGAGGTGCTCGCATACGACGGAAGCCCTCTGAGGCGTCCCAGCGCAGCGGTGGTGCTCATGGACGTTGGGAACCGAGACCTCATGCAGTGTGCCGACTCCCTGATCCGACTCCACGCCGAGTTCCTGTGGGGCGCGGGTCGCGCGGACGAAGCGGGCTACAAGTTCACAAGCGGGGATCTGTCCCGTTGGTCCGACTGGCGGGACGGGGAGCGCTTCGTGGTCAGCGGGAGCAGCGTGGACCGTAGGAGCGGATCCTCCCGCCCCGACAACCACTCGAGCTTTCGACGGTGGCTGAATCTGATCTTCACCTACGCCGGCACCGTATCTCTAGCGCGCGACGCCGCCTTGGTTACCAACAACCAAGAGCTCCGGCCTGGCGACTTCTTCGTTGATCCTGGCTTCCCAGGTCACGCGGTGATCTTGCTGGACATCGCCGAGAACGACCGAGGGGACCGCATCGCGCTCGTAGGACAGGGCTTCATGCCCGCAGAAGAGATCCATGTAGTCCGCTCCTCTGTCGCCCTCGATGGAGTGTGGTTTCCACTCCCGGCCTCACCCGACGGGCTTCTCACCACACCGAGTTGGAGCCCCTTCCCTCGGTCGGCGGCCCGACGCTTCCCCTGAGTCCCCTCCCTCGCGGCGGTTGATGCCCACGTTGAGCGGCCCCGGCGCAGGGGGACCTAATCCTCGACCGTAGGGGCTTGCTCGTAGGCCGCGAGCAATGCCAGCGCTTCGTTCAGGCGGGGGGCCGGCACCTTGATCTCCGTGCCGTTCGCCATACCCAAGGGCGGATGGACTCCCCCGGCATCATCGGAGCAGACGAAGGCTTCTATCCCGTGAGCGCGAAGGAGCTGGGCCACCGGCTCAGCAACGTAGCGGTCAGGCATGCGAACTAGAGCGACGAGACTTGGCATGGCTCAAGTCTAGCGGGAAAAGCCGCCTCAACCACGGGAAATCGGAAGCGTGAGCCGAACGGGGGCGGGCCCGGAGGGGCGACCAAGCTGACCAGACCAAAGGACTCTCGTCCGAGCATCTTGAACACCAACCCCGGCGAGGTCCGGCGCCCCTAGCACCGCTCGCGGGGTAGCCGACTAGAAGCCGTTCTTGGACTGCGCAGCGATCAAGCCTGCACTCTCCAATCCATCGAGTTCGTTCCCTCCGAGCCAGGCCTGAGCCCAGTCCTCGCCACGGAGTTCGGACTCAAAGAAGGCAGTCATCAGCTCACGAGTCACGGACTTCGTGACCTGGGGATCGTCCGTTCCGGCCGGACAGGCCAGACACACTAGGCAGAAGGGGTTGTCCAGGAAGGACATGTGGCTAGCTCCCACCACCTCGACTTCCATTGTCGGGCCAGTCGCGGCGCTGTAATAGGACTGGAAATTCTCGCCCTCCGGTGCACATGCCGGGCCTAGAGTTGCGACGGAATTCTGGAGCTCGCCGACGAGGGTCACGGGCACCCCGATGTTCCCCATGAGTTCTGGAGCGACTGAGGGGTAGTCGACTGCATTCCCTCCAGTGGGAGGTCCGGAGTCGACGGGGTCGATAGCAAAGACCGCGTCGGGACGCGCGTCCTCGGTCGCCAGAAGCAGGGCGATCTTGCCACCCATAGAGTGCCCGGCGAGACCCAGCTCTGATGGATTCGCGACTCCCCCGAGTTCCGTCGGCGAGCTGTCCCCGTACCGGGGCCTCTTCCCCTCGCCCCCTCTATTTGACAGAATGCCTACTTATCGGACCCAAGGAAAACGCAGCTTGAACTTCCTATCTGCAACTTCACCCAAGTTGATTATTGTCGGATCCGATGTAGCGCGCAGGGGCAAACCCAACGATAGGAACGGATCTTCCGGTCGACCGCGACCCGGAGCGCCTGCTCCCCAGGGGGACGTTCGGTTCGGTCAACTCTGATACGACGGGCTCTTGCGGAGCAATTCGAGCGCCCGCTATTTCGGAGCGCGTGGTTTTCTCGTCCGACGCGGCCCAATAGTGCGTATCATGAGCGCCACTGGTACTTCACCGCAGCAGGAGTACGGAATTCTGGGGAGGCATCGCGCATGGCAATCAGCGAAAGGACCGTGGGGTTGGGAAGTCAGAGAACATGCCGATCGATCTGAGCATCCCCCGTTTCGTTCAATCGGCCGATTTGGTATGCCAAGCGGTCGACCGAGAATGGAGCACAGGCTACGGAACCGCCGGTTGAGCTGCAGCACGCGATAACGTGTACAAAGTCCTTCTCCTCGCCAGCCTTGCAGCTCTGACCCTCAGCCCGGTCGGCGCCGGCGCGACGGCCGTACGAAGCGCGGGCGCCTACCTGCTGGCGATCGACCACTCGGGCAGCATGGCGCGACCGGGCCCCTCGGGTCGACCGCGGTGGGAGGTGATGCAGGAGCGCGCGATCGAGTTCCTGCGCTGTGTCCCGAAAGGGTCCCACGTCTGGCTTGCGATCTTCCCCGACGATCGGAAGCCGAGGAAGCCGGACATGGAGGTCGACACCCGCGCGCTGGTGCTGCACGGCGATGCCGACCGAGAGGCTCTCATCGACCACATCCGGAGCTACCGGATGCCGCGCGATCAGGACACCCCCCTCTACGACACGCTTGCGCTCGCATTCGAGCACGCGCGACACCTGAGCGAGTCCGACCCCGGCCGTCACATCAGCGTACTCGTCTACACCGATGGAACGGACGACATCTCGAAGATTCCGTCATCTGCTGTAAAGCGCCTCTACCAAGAGGTGAGCTCGATGAACTCCGATTTCCATCTCTTCCAGGTTCCGCTGGCGGGCGGAGCGGAGACACTTCCCTTTGGAAGCGTGAAGCAGCCCGGAACGCCGGTGCCTGTGAGGATCTATCCGAGCGAAATCCACCTGCCGAACCCGGTCGTCGAGCCCGCGCCGGAGGTGGAGTTCGAGCTGGCGGAGTTCGCCTCCTGCCGAGAGGGGCTGGGTGCCGAGTTCATGCTATCCATCGAGGCCGCTCACGGCTCCTCGCTGGAGCTCTCGCTCCTGACCGAGTCGTTGCCGTTTCGCCCGGGTCGCCATCGGGTCCGTGTGAGGATCGAGAATGCGGCGAAGCTCGATCCTGAAGTGTCTTACGCAGCGACTCTGCGCTTCGACTTCCCAGCTTCCAAGACGCATACGGTGATGGCGCCCGACGAGCTACCGCTGGTCTTCGCGAAGGAAATATTCGAAGTCGACGTGTGGCCGGAAAGCGGCGAGGTGCTCGCGGCAGGTAAGGAGATCACCTTTGTCGCCCAGGCGCCGCAGGGGGCGGAAGTGGTCTGGGACTTCGGCGGGGGAGACAATGCCACCGGCTCCGATGCGCGACACGTCTACCTCACAGCGGGCGGGCAGAACGTCGGAGTCTCGGTCCGCCGTGGCGCGGTGACGAAGGAGATGGAGATCTCGCTGCAGGTGATCGACGTAGGCATCGAGATCGAATCTCCCGGAGTCCTGCGTCAGGGTGTGAGCGAGGTGTTTCGAGCGCGGACCCGCGGAGGCATCGAGCGCGTCGAGTGGATCGTCGACGGCTCGGTGGTCGCCGGGCGCGGTGAGCGCGGTGAGCGCGGAGAGGAGTTGAAGCATGCGTTCTCCGCCTCCGGACCGCACACGATCCAGGCGCGAGGCGTGCATCCGCAGCTCGTGGTGCTGTCCGACGAGCTCCCGGTTGACGTAGGGCAGGGCTGGTCGATTGTCGAGGTCGAGCGCGGGGGCTGGGGGCGGCCGTTCGTGTTCCGCATCGATCCGGCGGACGACATCGCCAACGTCGACTGGAATTTCGGTGACGGTTCCAATGAATCGGGGGCCAGTCCCCAGCGTACCCACACCTACGACCGCCACGGCGGCTTCGACCTAACGGCGCGGATTGCTGGGACGGATGGAGCAGTCCAAACCGCCGAGTTTGCGGTGGAAGTCGTGCCGAACCCGCCGGTGGCCGTCGCCGAGCTGCGTGTGGGTGGTTAACCGGTCGCGTGGGCCGAGCCGGGTGACATGGTCGAGCTCATCGACCTTTCCGAGGGCGACGTTGCTCGTGCCACGTGGTACGTGAACGATGCCCGATTGGAGCCGGGCCAGGCGAGCTGGGTCTTCGAGACGGAGGGAGAGCAGCGCATTCGACTCGAGATCGATGGTCCGCCGACGGTCTCGGGGGACGCGGTCAGGGACACAGTCGAAATCAAGTACATGATCAAGCGCATCAATCACGGTGCCTTCATTGCGGCGCTGGTCGGAGCGGCCGCACTCTTGGCGGCGATCTGGCACGTCTTCTCGCGCAACCAGCCGCGCTCGTGGCGGCTCTACCCTTCCGAGGACCCCGAGCACCAGACGTTCGGTCACCCTCTGCATCGCTATTGGAGCCGACTGCGCAAGGAAGCGCGTCCCCCTCTCGAACGTCTGTTTCCGGCGCGCCAGCATTGGAAGCGCCCGGATTACGCGGGTGAGGCAATGGTGGTCCGGCGTGGAGCGAAGCGCAGCAAGGGCGGCTACGGAGGCACGCTGAGTCACCCGAGGGCAAGGCGCTTCGGGGACCTGCAGCTCGAGCGACAGACGATCGGCGGTGAGGATGAGTCCTACTATGCGTTGCTCGACCACCGCGACCCGGATAGCGACTGCAAGGAGATGTATTTCCGGCTGGAGCGGCGGCCAGGAATCGACGGCACGGACATCGCGGTGCGTGTCATCGCGACACTGATTGCAGCCGGTGTGGTCTATCTCGCCTACGCGGCGGTTTATCTCGAGAGTTGAGAAGGAGACGAAATGAGCGACATGGCCAATATCCTGATCGGTTGCGGCGGATCAGGGATCAAGACGCTGATGCGGCTGAACGAGCTCCTGTCGGAAGACCACGACTGGCGGCATCGGGTCGACGAGTCGATCTACTACCTCCTGATCGACACCGATCTGGATGACCTCAACTCATTCTCGGACGAGATCGCCGGTCATATGCTCGGAGCGCGTCGGCCCTACGTGGGGACGATTCCGCTCACCCAGGACATCCAGATCCTGAAGCCCTATATCGACGAGCACTTCGTCGAGCCGTATCGCGATGGAAAGGGCGACGCCACGGGACGGGAGCGCCTCTACTCCCATTGGTGGAGCAACGCCCAGGGCGAACCCTTCTACGCGCCGCGGGTGCGCAATGTCGTACGTGGTGCGGGGCAGTGTCCGCCGGTTTCGTACTTCCTCGCGTGGAAGAACCTGCGCAAGATCGAGGACGCCTTCGAGAACCTGATCAAGGAATTGACGGGTCGCCGCTCCGGCCGCCTGGCCGAGCCGGGTAAGGCCATTCCCCTCGAGGCACTGAGCAACCTGAACATCATCGTCGTGGCGGGGCTCGCGGGTGGCACTGGAAGGGGCTGCTGGGAGGTCCTCTCGTTCAAGATGCGCGAGCTGTTCAATCGCTATGGGACCATTGCCTCACCCGTCGCCTTCTTGTTCGACTCATCGTGCTACCACGACATCGCCCGAAAGTTCCCCAATCAGAAGCGCCAGCTCACCGCCAACTCACTCACCGGACTCTCTCAGCTCTCCTGCTGGGTTCGCAACAAAGACGGGAAGGGGGATCGCTTCGCCTATCGCCTTCCCGACATGGGCCGACCCGAAGTCGAGGAGATGGACGTGCTCCACGCGGAGCTGGATCTCGACGATGCCAACGCCGCCCCCGTGGACCACTCGTTCGTCATCTTCGGGCGCAACGAGGCAGCCACTCTCGCCAATCACGACCAGTACCACGAGATGGTCGGTCAGGCGCTCTATGCACGCATCACGCAGAGCCAGATCCGCGGCGAGGAGATCAACGAGTATCATCCATATTGGTCGCCGGCGAGCGCGACGTTCGAGGTCGCGGCCACGCGCCTGCGCAAGTACTTCGAGATCCGCGCGCGCATCCGCGCGATCGTTGCGCTGCGAGAACATCGCGATTCCGACGTCGATGGCGCGGTAGAGCAATTCCTCGAGGAGAGCAACCTGGTGATCGGCATCGACACCCGACGGCGAAGCGGCTTCCGAGCCGACCCGCAGGGCACTTTGCTCCAGCGCGCGTGCAAGTTCGTGCAGGAATCCAAGGGCGTCCCGCTGGCTACGCTGGCGCGGGGACTGCGCGAGGACAACCCCAGCGTCGAAGAGGCCCAGTCCTACCTGCCCGCGATCCTGTCGCCCAATGCGGGTGAGGTGCGCGACGCGATCCAGAGCGCGGTAGAGAGCATCGAGGATCCCGTCGCAGTGGCTCGCCAATCCGCCGAACGGGTTCTGCGCTCCACTCGATCGCTTCAGGCCGTGGCCGACTTCGTGCGCGGAGTCACCTCGCAGCTGAAGGAAGAGCTCCAGTCCATGCCCTCGGCCGACGACTTCAAGCTGCCCCAGGAGGACGATCCGGAGTTGATCATGGAGGCGCGCGGTGGCCGTGAGTTCCTGGGCCTGTTTGGTCCGCGCTTCAATGACGACGAGTGCAACGAGATCCTCGACAACGTGCAGGCTGGGCTGCTCTACAAGCACTATGCGGCGATTCGCGACGAGCTGGAGCGCGTCTACCAGGGTTGGATCGCGCAGATGGAGGGCTGGGCGGCGAACTCGGCGCTGATCCTCGATCAGGGCGAACGTGTCTGCGGCCGCTTCAAGGCCGACGTGCGGCGGCTCGTGGGCGAGGGGGGGGGGGAAGCGTTCGACGAGTTCTTCACCGACGCAACGTGCCCCGAGGAGTCGCTGCCGGACAAGTTCTCGCTGAGCCGATTCTATCGGCGGAATCTGAAGCCGGTGGTCGAGCGCGGAGCTCAGGATGGCTACCTGCCGCCCGTCGAGATCGCGCCGCAGCTCCGCGAGTGGCTGGTGGAACGCACCTTCGAGGCGCCGAGCGGTACGAGCGACTCGACGGCCATCGACCGGCTTCGGAGCGAGCTCCACGATCACATCACGTCCACGGTCCACGTCGGTGAGGACACGATCTCGCTGAATTTCAATCTCGCGGGCGTCATTCGCGGACTGTGTGAAGCCTGGAAGGTACGGCTCGAGGAAGCCCGGGGAGACCGGGACCGCTTCGTCGAGCTGGCGGAGCAATTCCGGAACTTCTTCGGCGTGGAGCCGGCGATCGAGGGTGGCAAGGTCGAGCTGCCCCCCGATCGGGAGTTCCTGCTGAACATGGCAAGCTCATTGTCCGCGACGAGTCGGCCCTATTGGCAGCTGAGGCGAGGCGAAAAGGACTCTCGGGTCGCGATCTTCCTGCCTGCGCACCCTGAATTCGACACTCCGGCGACCGAGGAGGAGGCCGAGGATTTCATCAAGGAGCGACTCGGCAACCGCGAGGTCGATGTGATCTGCGGGCGCAATCCGTTCGTGCTGCTCACCTACACGGCGGAGGGAGTCCATGATTTCGATTCGATCGCATCCGCCGATTACTGGCGTGAGGACTCCCAGCTACTCACGCTGCTCGAGAAGGCGGAGACCATCCACGGCGACTCGATCTTCGACCTGGAGCGCTCCAATGGCGGCGTCGGATTCGTGGACCCGATCTACGTTCGGAACGAGACCCTGCGCGAACGGCGTTGGCGGCCCTGGGCCCGGACCGACGTGTCCGACCGCGAGCGCTTCGCCGTGGGCGAAGCGTTGATCTACGCCCTGCTCGAGCCCGACGCGGAGCTCACTCAAGTGCTCGATCGGACCGGTTGGCGACTCCCGCTGGTGCGTATTGCTGCGAACCAGACATTCGAGTTCGCACGTCACGAGCTCGAATGGGACGAGGAGCGCGCGGACCAGGCGCGAGAGAGGCTGAGGGGACGCTGGCGCGAAGGGGATCGGTTGGGTCAGAGGGTCTGGCGCGTCGCCCGCGTGCTGCGCGGCGAGGAGGAGAAGACCGGCCCCACCGATCCGGCGTTGGGGGTGGTCTGGCGCGACAACATCCTGCGCGAGTCGCGGGAGTTCTGGGATGAGATCGCTCCTCCCCACGGCTACGGCCCCGGTACGCTGGCGCGCCGCTCGCTGCTCGAGCACCAGCTCCAGCGCCTGAACGAGTTCACCAAGTCTGCGACCGAAGACCAGGATCGGGAGCTCTGGGAGCAGCTGATGAACCTCGTGCAGGGGAAGCTAGACGGCTAGCGGTGGCGCTTCCACGGCGCACCGTATCGCGGCGAAACCATGGACCCGAGGCTCGTTCTCCTAGCTGACGACTGGACGTTCGAAGAGCTACGCCGGAGCGGCGTGCTCCCCGAGCCGTTCTACGTCGATGGTCCGGTCCTCCGCATCGACCCGTCGGAGCTGGTCGTTTCCGCGACGGACGCGGACGCCCGCGAGCACAGCGATCTGCTCTTCGCGTCGCTGCTGGGCCCTAGCCAGCTGTGCAGGGTGGCGGTGCTCGGCGAGGGCGATCCGGCGGAGCCTTCTCCGGTGCGCGCGTTGCTCGACTGGTATGACGGATTCGAAGCCGCTTGCCGCGACCACCTCGGCGGCCGCGGCGAGAGCCTTGCCCACGCGCTCGTGCTGATCGTGACCGCGGACGTGCCGCAGGATTGGCGCGAGGATCTCGAGCGCCTTCTGTCCGATCCGGATGCGGGCCCTCGCGGTCCCGTCTACCTGATGGGCCGCCGTCTCAATTGGAGTGCGTCGGATGTCTGCCACGCTCGTCACGTCTGGCCGATCGCCGCATCGCGTCTCTTGCTGCGTTTCCTGGCCGAGCCCGTGGACCCCAACCAACAGCGCAAGCGTGTCCATGCCTGGCGGTCGTACGCGCTTCAGGCGATGCGCCAGGCCGATTTCGATTTGGCGGTGGACGCGGCGCTGCGTGGAACCCATCAGGGGCTGCTCGACGAGCTCTCCGAGCACTCGGGGTGGGACAGCGGCGCCTTCGGTGCGGTTCCGGCGCCGCCACGGCGCAGTGAGCCGGATGTGCCCGAGCCCGGTGTGCTGCCGGGCTCGTGGATCGACTACCGTGGCGGAGAACAGCTGGCCCATTTGATCGACGGTGAGGCCCGCGCGCGCGAGGAGGCACGCGCCGGCCACGCCACGCGCGCAGCCGCGAGTGAGACTCTGCTCGCTACACCCCCGGCGATCTCCCGCGAGGTCTCCCGCCTCTGGAAGTCGGTTCACGGCTCGCCCGCGTTCGTGGAGCGGGCGCTCTCGGACCAGGCACTGCTCGCCGGGCCGGATCTCGCGCAGCGGCTACAGCGTTCCGCCGGAGAGCTTCGCGGGGTCATCGCCGCCGAGGAGGAGCTGGCCGAGAGCGTCGATGATGCGAGCGCCTGTGCCGAGCTGTTGGAGGATGCGCAGCTCGGCTACGTGGAGCTCGTCCCCAGGCTCTGGATCGCGCTCTCCGTCAGCCTGCTGGTGGGCTGGACCTCCTTTCACGTGTTGGGAGCGATGACCGACTCATGGCGACTTCCCGCACTCCTCACGGGCGCGGGGATCGTGGGAAGTCTGCTCGCATCGCTGCTGCCGCTGATGATCGAGCGCGCCGCGGGTCGGCGCGCGGTTGCGGCGTTCCACGAGGGGGTGTTGGGCGACGTTCCAGCGCGGACGCGGACGCTCCACTTGAAGAAGCTCTCAGTGGGGGACCATGCGCGCAACTTCCACGCGGCACTCACGACCTTCGCCGCAGGCCGCCGTGTGGTGTTCTTGCTCGAACGCATGCGAGCGGTTCTGAACGCTCGGCTTGTCGCGGTGGAGTCCGAGGTCGCCGCCGTGACGGGCGGCGAGGCGGAGCTCGCGACGGAAGCCGTGCGCAAGGCGCAACAAGCCACTTTCCGGCGCGAAACCGAACGGGTGCTGGACGGTGGACCGTCGGGCGTGGATCCCGCCGAGATCGAGGGATTGATCCGGGACGAGTGCACACACCTGTTGGAAGAGTGGCCCACCTTTGCCGCACGCGTGGACCCCCTCCTGCGCGGCAACTTCCCGGCCGGCGAGGTCGCCGGGTTCCTCGAACGCTTCCGCACTCGTTTTCGCGCTCGGCTCTCCCGACGCGTGCATCGGGCGCTTCTGGGCGACGCCGATGCAAGCACGGACGTGCGCTTCGGCGACGCTCTCCGGGAGATCGGCAATCACGCCTTCCGCTACACCGCGAGCCTCGCCATCGAGAACAAGGACCGCGCCGGCGACCTGCGCCAGCTGTGGCTGGTGCCCAGCGACCTGGAACACCGAGATCTGGTTCCGCTCGTGCCGAGACACAGCCCGGACATGGATGGTCTCTTCGTGCTCGCATATCTCTTCGAGGAGATCGCGGTGGATGACGAGTTCGTCTCGCGCTGGCTCGAGGGAGAAGCGTGAAGCCGGACCATTTCGAGAAGGTCCACCTCGGCCCGGGGTCGAGCCACCCGTCTGCACAGCGATGGCTGCGTGTTCGTATCCAGCTCGCTGCGGCTCTTCCTTTGCTGGGCCTGCTCCTCGCGGGCCTCTTCGCCGCGGCGGACCACCGAGCTCTGCTCGATTGGGCGCGCAACGCACCCGAGGTGGCGACGGCCGTGGCCTGCGCGGCGGTCTTCCTGCTGTCGGCACTGCTGTCGCTCGCCCTGAGTGCGCGCTGGAGCGAGGTCAAGGTAGAGCGCCGAATCCGCGGATCGCGGCGATGGGACTTCCTCGACCCCCGGGTGGTCGCGATCGCGTTCGTCCTGGGTGTTCTCGGGCCCGTACTCCTGGCCCGCAGCCCGGCGTTGCCACCCTCGTTGCGTTTCGCCTTTCAGCTGTTCGCCTTCTTCCCGATGGTGGGACTGATGTTCGCGCTGCAGTTCGCACGGCGCCCGGATGCGAAGGGGGCCGCGTTGCAGCGGCCCATTCTGTTCGCGTTGCTGACGCTGGTCCTCGCACTGCTGGGAGTGACGGTGGCTCACGACCTGGCCCTGGCCTGGGATCGGGCAGAGCTGGCGGAAACGCTGCGACGCGTGATTCCCTTCTACCAGTCGGCGGAGCGTCCGTTCATCGGCGCGCTGGTCGGCGTGCCGATTGCGTTCACCCTCTATTCGCTGTGGCAGCTCTGGCGATTCGACTTCTCTGACAGCGAGGCTCGGGAGCGACGGGAGCGCGCCGCCGGAACCGGTTTCTGGCAGGCGATCAAGCGGTTCTTTCTGTGGCTGTTCGGCCGGCTGCCCGCAGCTTCGCGCTCGGACGGCGCGGGGCAGCGGGTAGCGCCGGGAGGGGGTGAGCCCCCGGCCTGGCTCGAAGATCTTCGCGACCGGCCTCCTGCGGGTTCCGTGATCAGCAAGGCGGAGCGTGTGGAATCGCTGCCCCGGACCTCGCCGATGAGCAATCGCGAGGATCTCCGGCCGCTCTTCGGCGGGGATCTCCCCACGGCGGATCAGGCGGAATTCATCGACGCATTGCAGGACTCCTTCTCAACCATGCTGGAGGCGCGTGGCCGCGGCGCCGGCCACGTATCTCCCGACCTGCTGCTCGAGGGGCCGTTGGGCTCCGGTCGCACCAGCGCGCTGATCGCGGCTGCGCTCCACGCGGTGTTGGTTCGAGGACAGCGCGTGTTGCTGCTGGTGCCCGACGACGAGCGCGCCGGGATTGCATGCCGCCGGATCATGCATCGAGTCGATGCCATGCACCTCACGCACCACGTGGTGGCGGAGAGGGTGACGTCCAACGGTGTGGCCCGCTGGCTCACCGGAGAGCCCCTCCCGGAGATCTTGATCGCGTCCCTCGGCGACGTCGAGGGCCACCTCTTCGGCTCCGGAACCACGCAGGAGCCCGCCTTCGGTCGCTTGAGCCGGCTGTTGCAGCTCCTCGAGGTCGTGCTCGTCGATGATCTCACTGAGTTCGACCCGCGCGAGCGCTCCCACTTGCCCTTCTTGCTCGACAAGCAACGCCTGCTGCTCGAGTCGGAGCTTCTCGCGTTGCAGGCCGTCGTCTGCTGCCCTCCGCTCACGCGCACTGCCCGCCCCATCCTCGGGCGCCGGCTCTTCGCGGGTGGCGAATTCCAGAGCGGACGCGGGTGCGTGGAGCTGCGGCAGCGTGAAACGGGCGGCGCCTGGGTCGTGACGGTCCACGCCGACGATCCGGGCCCCGCGGTCGAGGAACTCGTGCGGCAGTGCTTGGCGCGAGGGCTCGAGACCGTTCTTCTGCGTCCCGGAATCGACGAGCTCGAGCGCGAGCGCCAACATCGCCGGCTGACGGAGCGGGAGCCGGACGCGCGTCTCACCATCCTCTCCCATCTCGACCAGGCCGTCGGCGGCGCGCTGGAGTCGGTGGAGGTGGCGTTCTACCACCTCGCGCTGGAAGAGGACCCGTGCCTCGCCCTGAACCTCTTCCTGGGCGATGAGGAGACCGTCCTCGTTCGGGTCGCCGCACGGAGTCAGCCGGATGCGCCGGTGCCCACTCGAGTGACCCCCATTCTGGCCTCGCGAGCGGCAAAGCCACTTCAAGTCGCGCACCTGCGAAGCATCGGCCGCTTCCTGGCGCCGGCCACGCCGGTGCCGCTTCGGGTCTGGGGCCGGTTCGGCGTGAATCCGGACGACCTACCTCGCGTGAGCCTGCGCAGCCCGCCCGACCTGCTGTACCGGCTCGATCTGCCGCCGTCGGACGTTCCGATCGAAGCCTGTGCCTGGGTGGAGGGGGATGCTCGTGCCGCCCAGCCGGTTCGGATCGAACGCATCGCGGCGGATACCCACCGGCTGCTGCGCGATGGCGCGACCGATGCCTTCTTCGTGGGGCCGCCGCAGCCCGATGCGCGCGCGACAGAGCAGCGCAGGGCTGTCTGGCTGGATCGTGAGACCGGGCGCGAGCGGGCCGAGGAGGATCTCGCTCGCGTGCTCGCCTTCCAGTTTCGTAGCGAAGGCAACGTCTATGGAGCCAACCGGCTGGTGAAGCGGGGTGAGCGTGTAGAGATCCACGAAGAGGACTGGCACGGTAACGGCTACGACAAGTACCTGCCGGTGCTCAAGCTCCAGTGGCAGATCCCCGAGCCGGTGAGCGTGGAGTCGCTCATGTCCAGCGCGGAGATCGGGCTGGGCTGGTACGACCTCAGGTTGCCGGCCAGCATGCCGTCCGCTCCAGACGCCGAGGGCACCACACGCGTGAGCGGCAGCATCGTGGGCCTGCTCGATGATCTGGGGCGCCAGTCGGATGTTCAGAGTGTGTCGTTCGAGTACGAGGCAAACGTCTCTCTGCTTCTTTTCGATCCGCCCGCCCTCGACCCTCACGCGTTGTCGGAGCGCGTCGCGGGCTTCGTGAATGGTGGCTGGAGCACGCGGGATGGGGATGGGCGCCGCTTTCTGCCCATGCTGAGCTGTGCGCTCGGGCATGCTACGAGTGTTCTCACGCCCGGTCTCAATCACTTCGCGCGGTTGGTGGCCTTCGCGCCGGGGAGTCAGGCAGCGGATGCTCCGGGGGCGGTCGTCTTCGTTCTCGAGCCCGCCACCAGCGGCCGCACGGTGATGGCGACCCTCCACCGCCTGCTGCGCGACGACGAGGCACGCGGGGAGCTGCTCGAGCGAGCGCGCTGGTGCCTCACGGAACTCGCGGCGGCAAACGACCCGCTGCCCCTCTTGCGCCGCTTCGCACGGCCGGCCTTCTCCCACGGCTCTGCTGAGCTCGACGCCGCTGTGGCGTTGGAGCGGGTCGATGCGGCTCTGAAGGGTGCCGGACCGAGATGAACGGGATCGTAGATTGGTAGATCGGTTCGAATAAGAGCGGAGTCCGATGACGAAGGCGAGTGGTGGTCACGCGGACCGAATTCGTAAATGAAACGGAGAGCGCATGTTCAAGGTCATCCGCCACGTTGTCGTCATCTTCGCAATGCTCGTCGTCGTTGCTCTCTGGGTGGATTTCCTTCGGAGCGGTGCGGAGCGGGAGCCGAAGGATCTGCTCGTTGCGGGTGGTGCATCGCTGTTCCTTCTCGGGGTGCTGTACAAGCTGCTGGGCCGCTGGGACCTGATTCCGGATTGGATCCCGGTCTTCGGCTCCATCGACGACGCGATGGCGTGGATTCTCGTCCTCGTAGGCGCTGCCATGGGCTACGTCGGGTGGTACGTGCTCTGAAGCCGAGCGGAGGATCGGGAGCTTTGGCGCAACCCCGGAGTAGACCATCTGCCTCACGTCTCGTACGCCTGCAGGATCTAATTGCTCGAAGAGCAGAGTCGGTCGATGTCCGACGACGCAGCCATCGCGCAGTCGAACGCGTCAGTCTCGGCTCGAAGTTGATCCAGTGTGAGCAGGTCTACGTTGACGAAGTCGGCGCGAGCCGGGACGCATCGCGCCGACCTAGGCTGCTCTCTTGGCGGGCGTGTGTGTCAAGCGGTACATAGTAGCCTCGACAGGAGGAGCCGAGATGATGTCTGGACGATCCGATTCTGCGTTGGTCTCCGTAATCGCATGCTCGATCGCGGTGCTTTGTATCTGGGGCTGTGACTTCTCGGAGAGGCGAATTGCGGGCCTCGAGAGTCAGCTGATCGATCAGAAGTCGGAGCGAACTGCCCTGATCGAGAAGCTCTACACCGAGTACGGGGGTGGTGCTCTGGTGCGATCGCTCGACGACGACGGCGACGGATCGCAGGAGGCGAAGGGCCCGGAGGCGAACGATGCGCTCCTCAATTTCGTCAGAGGCGTCGCAGAAGAGGGCGATCGAGCCCTTTTCGAGGAGCAGGTGCGGGTCGTCGGGCGTGGGGACCGCCCGGTCACGGTCTCTACCCAAGTCCGAGATTTCTTCTCACGTGACACGGTTAGAGCCGACTGCCGGCGGGTGGTCGAACTCGATTCGGAAGTAGAACGAATCGAGCGGAAGCTCGCGGGAATGCAGGAACGACCGAATTCACGCTAGACAGGAATGACCGCTGTTGCGAAATGGGGCAGTCTGACCCGTCGTTGAATGTCCAGCCGGAATGCGGCCCATGCCGGCTCACCTCGCAAGAACGTCAGCGCAGTCTTGGAATCTGCTCGACTTTCTTTCGGGAGTCATCGTAGAATCATGATGCGATGAAGTGTGCTTCCTGGACCCGGCGAGCAACAACGCAGCCTGCTGGTGCCATGGAAGAGCCGTTGGAATGCCCAAAGCCGGTGGTCTTGTCGTGACGTCAGCGAGACGCCGGCAGCGATGTACGACGTTATTGGTGGCACTCTCCCTGGCCCTCCTTCTCCCTGCGACGCAGTCCGGTGCCGCGGAGAAGCTCACTCTTGGTGCCGGCTCGAAGGGTGGCGTCTATTACATCCTGGGCATGAAGATGCGCGAGTACCTGGCTCCTCAAGGAATCGACATTGAGGTGCTTCTCACCGAGGGATCGCTCGAGAACCTCGATCTCTTGGCAGACGAGAATGCCGATTTTGGGCTGACGCAACAGGACACTACAGGCGATTTTCTCGAGCATCGCGATACCGCACCGATTTACGTGGTAGACCGGGTCTTCTTCGAGTGTCTGCATATTCTCGTACGGTCGACTCTCTATCTCAGGGACCCAGCTGAGATCAGAGGAATGCGAATCTGGCCGGGATCACCGAGGAGTGGCACCCGGCAGACCGCGATGCGTTTTCTGGACAGCATCGGTGTTACGACGTCACAGGTCACGTTGGTCGACGATGCCCGAACGGCTCAGTTGCCGCAGCTCTTTCGAGATCGAGCTCTCGACATCGCTATGGTCGTGACGGTGCCAGGGGCGAGTTCCCTTCAAGGGGGATTCGAATCCAGCGCCTACGTGCTGTCTCCGTTGACTCCGGCGACGATACGTCTCTTGACAGGCGAGGCGGTTCAACGCCGATTCAATAGGCAATTCTTCCTCGGCGCGATCCCCCGGAATACATACTCCGGCCAGAGAGACGCTGTCCCGACCGTTCTCGTTCCTGTTCTTCTGATGGCGCGGAACTCCGTCGATCCCGCCATCGCTGGGAAAGTGGCAGATGCTGCACGACTGGCATGGGCCTCGATGAAGGACGATTTTCCGGCAGTCGAAAATCTGGCGGAAGCTCCGTCGCTAATCGAATCCGGACTTCCGCTGGTACCTGGATACTCGACGAATCTCACCGAGAACGGTTACACGAGGTTCGGCCCGCTCGCGATCGTAGTGGTCATGTGCTCTGTGCTTGCTGGCGTCGCTATTCGGAATCGGCGATCGGTCTTCAAGCTCGCGAGCCGTCACCAGGTCGCCACCGGAGTCCTTCTCACCCTCAGCCTTGCCCTGATTGCGACAACGGGAACTTTCGTGTTCGAACGGCGAGTGAACGAGCACTTCTCGACGCTGCCCGAATCCGTATGGTCGACGACACTCTACCTCCTGAGCGGGTTGGAGGATCGTGTGCCCTATACGGCTGAGGGACGGGCGTTCTCAGTGTTGGCAATGGTCGTAGGTCCGGTGGGTATTGCTGCCTTGACCGGGTTCGTGGCCTCATCCTTTATTCTACCGCTATTGAGGAATCCGATGCCGAAGAATCTCTCGGGCCATTACGTCATCCTGAATTGGAACGAACGAACTCTGGAAATCATCCGTCAACTGAATGATCCCGTCATTACCGAACGAGATGGAAATGTACCTGTCGTCATCGTCTCCGACGATGCGAAGCTGGACAAGAAGACGTTCGAGGACCGGACGGGAAAGAGCATGCTATTCGAGGATGTGTTCTTCTGCCCCGGAGACCCGACGGAAGAGTGGGCGCTGAGAAACTCGAATGCAGTGGATGCGAAGACGGTCGTCATACTCGCGGACGAATCGAGCGGACACGATGCCGATGCAAAGACGATCCGATCGGTCTTTACGCTCCGGCGATTGGCCGAACAGGGGGGCTATGCGGATCTCCACGTCGTCGTCGAATTGCTCGACGTGGCAAACATGTTGATCCTCGAGGAGATGGCTGATCGGTTTCCGGGAACTCTCGAGACGATTGGCGGAAGCCACATGCGGACTCTCGTGCTTGCGCAATCGGCCCTGAACCCAGGATTGTTGAAGGTGTACAAGGACCTTCTTGCCGTGTCGGATTCGTCGAATGAGTTCTACGTTCAGAAGATTCCGGACTCTGCCGCCGGCCTCACATTTTCGGAATATGGTGCTCTCGTGGTCTCCCAGCATCCGGAGCACCCGATCATTCCGATCGGTGTGCAGCGAGATGAGGGCAAGCGATCCGAAATCAATTGCAACCCACGAGTGACGGACGAAGCGTATCAACTCCGAAAAGGCGACGGCATCGTGGTGATTGCCTATGCACCCCCGAAACCTAGCGATCTTCCAAGCGCCGCGTCTTGAGCAGAGCCAGGCTTGAAACTCTGAGTCGACGCCGTTCGAGAGCGGAGGACTCCAGGAGACGGATCTGGTTCAGAAGGCGGAAGCCCTGCAGGGTCGATGGCTCGGTAATTCGGCATCAGGTCAGTTCTGCAGCTTTCTCTTTCCCTAGAATGCGTGAGACCATGCCGACCGCCGTTGCAGACAGCAGGGCGGAGCTGGCATAGGCATACAGCCCGTGTATGTCGTCAAAGGTTCTGGGACCGCAGGGGCTGTTTTCTTAGAGAGGGTTTCATCTCCTCTTTGCGGCTAAGCCGCGTTGCGTAGATTCTCTTTCTTCCTGCGTTGCAATGTCAAGCGTTTGGTTCTCTCGCGGCG
>PVBE012169993.1_pt1 | contig 18212 bp, 18 predicted proteins | sample 1631181 | NCBI WGS metagenome assembly PVBE01 (sample SAMN08397723, study PRJNA350692) | Marine metagenome, whole genome shotgun sequencing project. | isolation source: water | place: Pacific Ocean | collected 2012-04
ATCAACGCCGTCATGAGCGTCGTCGGCTACAACCTCCGCCTCATCCTCAAATGGCTGAACAACCTTTTGCGCAAAATCATCGCCGCCCTATACGCCGCGATGATCCCAATATCCGCGCTCAGAACCGCTTCTTAACAGCGGACTAATTAGGCGGCGTTATTCGCTGAGCGTGCACCATACCGGGGTGTGGTCGGATGCCTTTGGTTTGGCGCGTGGGGCGCGGTCTATTTCGCAGGCTTCTAGGCGGTCGGTGGCTTCCGGTGATAGCAGCAGATGGTCGATGCGCAGGCCCTCGTCGCGCGGCCAGCGGCCTTTCTGATAATCCCAGAACGAGTAGAGCCCGCTCTCGCTGTGCAGGGCGCGGAAGGCTTCGGTGTAGCCTGAATTGAGAATGGTGCGAAAATGGGCGCGCGCCTCGGGTTGGCAGAGGGCATCAAAGCGCCAGCCTTCAGGGTCGTAAACGTCGCCGTCGGCCGGAATGATGTTGTAATCGCCGCCCAGCACCACCGCTTCTTCATATGCCAACAAGGTGGCGGCATGCTCCGCGAGGCGCGCCATCCAGGCCAGCTTGTAGGGGAATTTCTCGCTCTCCACCGGGTTGCCGTTGGGCAGGTAGATCGAGGCCACGCGGACGCCCGATACCACCGCCTCGATATAGCGCGCCTGTTCGTCGCCCTCACCGCCGGGCAAGCCGCGCCGCACATCCTCGATCGGCCGTTTGCTGAGGATGGCGACGCCGTTATAGCTTTTTTGCCCAAGGACGGCGCAGTTGTAGCCGAGGTCGCCGATTTCGAGCTCGGGAAATTTCTCCTCGACCGTCTTGATCTCCTGCAACAGGACGATATCCGGCGCCGCCTCACCCAGCCATTCGAGCAGGATGGGCAGGCGCGCCTTGACCGAATTGACGTTCCAGGTGGCGATTTTCAAAACGTGGCCGCAGGGAAATTTATCGTCGGCCGGATTGGCTCAGACCAACGAGAAAGAGGTGCCGCAGCCGCACGAGGAAACGGCGTTGGGATTCTTGACCTGGAACGAGGCGCCGATCAGATCGTTGACGTAATCGATCTCCGAGCCCGCCATGTAGCCGGCCGAGACGCTGTCGATGAGCACCGTCACGCCTTCCTTCTCGATGACGATATCGCCGTCCTGGCGCCCGGCGTCGAAGGCGAAGCCATATTGGAAGCCCGAGCAGCCGCCGCCCGAAACGCTGACGCGCAACGCCTGATCCGGGTTCTCCTCATTGCCGAGCAGGCGCGCCACCTGCGCCGCCGCGCTGTGCGAGACGGTAATCGGGCCGCTGGCCTGCACCACCATGCCTTCTATCGGTCGAGCCATATCGAATATCCGTTGTCTAAAGCCGTTCCAGTCTAGCACCTATCGGTTAATTAGGCATCACTTGGCGCAAGTCAACAGCTTGCGCCAATTGTGCGCGTTCGCCCGCCGATATACTCTCCGGCGATGAACCGCGCCCAGCCAGCCATCGCGCCCTATGCCAGCAATCCGGCTGAAAGCCGCGGCAGGCTTCACGCCGAGCCCGAAAGTGCTACGCGCACCGCGTTTCAGCGCGACCGCGACCGCATCATCCATTGCGCCGCCTTCCGCCGCCTCGAATACAAGACCCAGGTGTTCGTCTATCACGAAGGCGATTATTACCGCACGCGCCTCACGCACAGCCTGGAGACGGCGCAAATCGCGCGCTCCATCTGCCGCGTTTTGGGGCTCAACGAGGATCTCGCCGAGGCTTTGGCGCTGGCCCATGATCTCGGCCACACGCCTTTCGGCCATGCCGGCGAGGATGCGCTGGCGCGGGCGATGGCCGAATATGGCGGCTTCGACCACAACACCCAGACGCTGCGCATACTGACCGAACTCGAAGAGCGCTATGCCGATTTCGACGGCCTCAACCTGACCTGGGAAACCCTTGAAGGCACGGTCAAGCATAACGGTCCGCTGCTGCCCGCCGCGGATGGCCTGCCGCCGGCCATTCAGCGCTACAATGAAAGCCACGACCTCGAGCTTGCCAGCCATCCCGGGCCGGAAGCCCAGGTCGCGGCGATCGCCGACGATATTGCCTACAACAATCACGATGTCGATGACGGTTTGCGCGCCGGCCTCTTCGAATATGAGGATTTGGCCGATGTGGCGCTGGTCGGGCCGATTTTCGCCGCCGTGCGCGAGAGCCATCCCGATCTCGCCGAGAGCCGCCTGGTGCATGAAGCGGTGCGCCGCATGATCGGCGCCATGGTCGATGATATCCTGGCCGAGAGCCGGCGCCGGCTCGACCAAGCGGGCTGCGCCAGCGCCGCCGAGCTGCGTGCCCTCGGCCGCCCGGTGATCGCCTTCTCCGAGGAAATGGCGGCCAATGACCGCACCCTCAAAGAATTCCTTCGCCAGCGCATGTACCGCCATTACAAAGTCAACCGCATGGCCAGCAAGTCGCGCCGCGTGGTCGGCGATCTGTTCGCCCTGTTCATCGCCGAGCCGGAATGCATGCCGGCCGATTGGCGCGCCCGCTGCAATGGCGTGCGCAGTGCCGAGACGGCCCGCGCCGTCGCCGATTACATCGCCGGAATGACCGACCGTTTCGCTTTTCTCGAACATCAACGCCTGTTTGAAATACCAGCATAATAATGAATGTTTTCAAAGAATTATTAGCACTGGTTAAAGGTGAAATTGAGCATTTGTCCGAGGCCGGGGAGCTGCCCGGCGGGCTCGATGTCACGGGCGTTCTGGTCGAGCCGCCGCGCGACCCACAGCACGGCGATATGGCGACCAACGCGGCGATGGTTCTGGCCAAGCGGGCCAGCAAGGCGCCGCGCGAGATCGCCGCCCTGCTGGCCGGGCGGTTGGCCGGCTGCGATGGTGTCGCGGCGGTCGATGTCGCCGGGCCGGGCTTCATCAATATGCGCCTCGAAGCGGCTTTCTGGCACCAAGCGCTGGCGCGCATTACCGCCTCGGGTGAGCGTTACGGCGCCTTCGATATGGGGCGCGGAAAAAAGATCAACGTCGAATTCGTCTCGGCCAACCCGACCGGGCCGCTCCATGTCGGCCACGGCCGCGGCACCGTGTTCGGCGACGTCCTGGCGGCGCTCCTTGAGCGCGCCGGCTATGACGTCACGCGGGAATATTACGTCAACGATGCCGGCGCCCAGGTCGATGCGCTGGCGCGCTCGGTGCATCAGCGCTATCTCGAAGCGCTCGGGCGCGAGCTCGCCGCCGACGCCTTCGAAGACGGCTATCCGGGAGATTATCTGGTTCCCGTCGGCGCGGCATTGGCGCGCCAGCATGGCGATAAATATGCCGCGGCGCCAGAGAGCGAATGGTTCGAAACCTTCCGCTCCTTCGCCGCCGAGTCGATGATTTCGCTCATTCGTGACGATCTCGCCACCCTCGGCGTGCGCCACGACGTCTTCAGCTCGGAGAAAAAACTGGTCGATGACGGAGAGGTGCAGGCGTGCTTCGCGGATTTGCAATCGCGCGATCTGATTTACCGGGGCGTGCTGGAGCCGCCCAAGGGCAAGCCGCCGCCCGAGGATTGGGAGCCGCGCCCGCAACATCTCTTCCGCGCCACTTCGTTCGGCGACGAGGTCGACCGCCCGCTCAAGAAATCGGATGGCAACTGGACCTATTTCGCCACCGACATCGCCTATCACCGCGCCAAGTTCGAGCGCGGCTTCGAGGATATGATCGACGTCTGGGGCGCCGATCACGGCGGCTATGTCAAACGCATGAAAGCCGCGGTAAGCGCGGTTTCCGGCGGCAAAGCGGCGCTCGACGTCAAGCTCTGTCAAATGGTCAAGCTGACCGATGGCGGCCAGCCGGTGACGATGTCGAAGCGCTCCGGCCAATTCGTCACGCTGCGCGATGTCGTCGACAAGGTGGGCAAGGATGTCGTGCGTTTCATCATGCTGACGCGCAAGAACGACGCGCCGCTCGATTTCGATCTGGCGCGCGCCCTCGAGCAGTCGAAAGACAATCCGGTGTTCTATGTGCAGTACGCGCATGCCCGCATCCGCTCGGTCGTCAGGCGCGCCGAAGCGGAAATGCCGGAGGCCCTGGGCGGCGATAGTGGCGGCGCCGGGGATTTGAGCATGTTGACCGATGCGGCGGAGATTGATTTGATCAAATGCCTTTGCGGCTGGCCGCGCGCCGTCGATTCCGCCGTTCAGTCGCATGAGCCGCACCGCCTGGCTTTTTATTTGCAGGAACTGGCGGCGGCGTTTCACCTGCTCTGGAATAAAGGCAATGAGAATCACGATTTACGATTTATCATACCCGGAGATGGCCGGGTGACGGCGGCGCGCCTGACGCTGATCGGCGCGGTGGCCCAGGTGATATCGTTGGGGCTCGGCATTTTTGCCGTGCGGCCGGTCGAGGAGATGCGCTGAATGTCGGATATTCGGGATCCGGAATTAGAGGCGGCGGATGAGCGGCAGGTGGCGCCCGGGGAGGCGTCCGATATGGGCGCGCCGGAGGGCCATGCGGAGGCAGTTGCGGCGGTGGAAAGCCGGCCGCGCGCCCGCCTGCTGCCGATGTGGATACTGATCGCGGCGGTGGTCATCGTCGGCGTCGCCTGGGCCATGAGCGAGCGCTATTTCGGCGAAGCCGAGGGTGACAAGAGCGTGCCGCTAGTGGTCGCCGAGGCAACGCCGGTCAAGGTCCGCCCCGAGGAGCCGGGCGGCGTCGATGTGCCAGACCGCGACAAATATGTCTATAAAAGCCTGACCGACCCCGAGCCCGAGGCCGAAGCCGAGGGTGAGCAATTACTGCCGCTGCCCGAGGAGCCGATGCAGCGCCCGCCGGTCGAGGTCGTCGAATTGGTGGCGCCGGAGACGCCCACAGAGACGGTCGAAGAGGCGATCGAAGAGGTGGCGGAAGCAGAAATGGAGACGGCGCCGGAGCCGCCGCCGCTCGACGAGCTGAAGGTCGTCGAATTGCAAGCGCCACAGGAAGCGCCGACCGAAGCGCCGAGCGATGCTGTGGCGGATTCTGTGGCGGAGCAGGTAGAAGCAGCGCCCGAAGTGGTTGAGACGCCGGCGCCTGAAGCAGCTCCCGAAATCGCCGCCGATGAACCGGAAGCCGTTGAACCAGCCGTCGAACAAGCGGTCGAGGAAGCCGTCGAGCCGGTCGTTGCCACCGTCGAAGCGCCGGAGGCAGCGCTTGAGGAGAAGAAGTTCGAGCAGATACTGGCGCCCGAGCCGGCTCCCGAACCCGAGGTCCAACCGGCAGCCGAGCCCGAGCCCGAGGCAGAGTTGGCACCCGAGCCAGAACTCGAAGCAGGGCCCGAAGCCGAACCCGAGCCGCCCGCGGCGCCGATACAAAGCGCCGCGCTGAGCGCCGATACGCCGGGTTTTCTGGTGCAGATCGGCGCCGTGCAGGATGAATCCGCGGCCGCCGGCGAAATCGCCCGCCTTACCAAGAGGAATCCGGATATCCTGGCCGAGCTGAGCGGCATCGTGGTGCGCGCCGATCTCGGCGATAAGGGCGTTTGGTACCGCATGCGGGTCGGGCCGTTCGCCACCCGCGCCGCGGCCGACGGCGTCTGTGGGCAATTGAAGGCCGTCGACGTCGGCTGCTTCGTTGTCGCCAACTGAGCCCTCTACCGCGAGCCAGACCAAGCCGCCGCGCGCCGTCATTTTCGGCTGCGCGGGGACGCGGCTTGAAGAGGCGGAGCGTGAGTTTTTCGCCGCCAGCAATCCGCTCGGCTTCATCCTGTTCGCCAGGAACTGCGATAGCCCTGAGCAATTGACGCGCCTGGTGGCGGACCTGCGCGCCGCCGTCGGGCGCGCCGAGGCGCCGGTTCTGATCGATCAGGAAGGCGGCAGGGTGATCCGCATGGCTGCGCCGCATTGGCGCGAGCCACCGGCGGCGGGCGTCATCGGGGCATTGGCCGAACGCGATCGGGCGGCGGCGCGCGGCGCAGCCTGGCTCAATGCCCGCCTGATCGCCGCCGATCTCGACCATGTCGGCATCGATGTGTGCTGCCTACCGGTTCTCGATTTGCAATACCCTGGCGCCAGCTCGGTGGTCGGCGACCGCGCCTTTTCAGCCGACGCCGATACCGCCGCCGAACTCGGCCGCGCCGCCGCCGAGGGTTTGCTCGCCGGCGGCGTGTTGCCGGCGATCAAGCATATGCCGGGACATGGCCGGGCGGTGAGCGATAGCCACCACGCGCTGCCGCTGGTCGATGCTTCGCTGGCGGAGTTGAACGGCAACGACTTTCGCCCGTTTCGGGCGCTCTCGGACATGCCGCTCGGCCTCAGCGCCCATGTCTGTTACAGCGCCCTCGACGCGGATGCGCCGGGCACGCTCTCGGCCACCGTCATTGGCGAGGCGATTCGCGGCGCCATCGGTTTCGACGGCCTGTTGCTGAGCGACGATCTCTCGATGGAGGCGCTGTCGGGCAGCCTCGGGGAGCGTGCGGCGGCCGCCGTCGCCGCCGGCTGCGATGTCGCGCTGCACTGCAACGGCGAGCCGGAGGAAATGGCGGATATCGCCGAATCAGTAGGGGATTTGAGCGCGGCGGGAATGCGCCGATGGGCGAGCGCCAGGGAAATAAATAAAAGAGATAACTTAAGTAAATTCAATGCATTGTCCGAAGAATTTGATAATTTGATAGAAGTGGCGTTCCGGCCATGAATCCTGAATCCAGCATCGTTTTTCAGGTTTCGGTGTGGGTGATCCCGGTGCTGTTGGCGATCACCCTGCACGAGGCCGCACACGGCTTGGCGGCGCGCCTGTTGGGCGACGACACGGCCTATCGCATGGGGCGCGTCACGCTCAATCCGCTCAAGCATATCGATCTCTTCGGCACCATTTTGCTGCCCGCCATGCTGATCATCATGAAGGCGCCGTTCGTCTTCGGTTACGCCAAACCGGTGCCGGTGAATTTCGCCAATCTGCGCCATCCCAAGCGCGATATGATTTGGGTCGCGGCGGCCGGGCCGGCGGCCAACATCGTCATGGCTGCCATTTGGGCGCTGCTGATCCATGCCGCGCCGCTGCTGCCGGAAAATTTCCAGGATTGGTGGGGAAGCATGTTGAGCAACGGTTTTTATCTCAACATCCTGCTCGCCGTGTTCAACATGCTGCCGGTGCTGCCGCTCGACGGCGGGCGCATGCTGGTCGGCGTGCTGCCGCGCGCCTATGCGATACAGTTCGCCCGCACCGAGCGTTACGGTTTTATGGTGTTGATCGCGCTTATTTTCATTTTGCCCTTAATTGTCAATGCAATTGGCGTATTCTTCAATCCGCTGGCATGGATTCTATTGCCCGTCGTCGATTGGGTCGGCGATCTGCTGTTGACGATATTGGGTTTCGGCTAGGAATAGGATGAACGAACAGGCTGAAAATAGCGGCGCGCCGCAGCCGACGGACGTCGGCGATTTCGCCAGCGGCGAGCGCGAATATGCGCTTATTCTCGATCTCGACGGCTTCGAGGGTCCGCTCGATATCCTGCTCGCCCTGGCGCGCAATCAGAAGGTCGATCTCGCCAGGATATCGATACGCGAGCTGGCCGAGCAATATCTCGCCTTCATCGGCCGGGCGCGCGAGCTCAAGCTGGAGATCGCCGCCGACTATCTGGTGATGGCCGCCTGGCTCGCCTATATGAAGTCGCGCCTGCTGCTGCCGGCGCCCGAAGTGGACGAAGAGCCGAGCGGGCAGGAGATGGCCGACGCCCTGGCATTCCGCCTGCGCCGGCTCGATGCCATGCGCGACGCGGCGGGGAAATTGATGCGCCGGGCGCGCCTCGGCATCGATGTCTTCGCGCGCGGCGCCCCGGAGGGCGTCGAAATCATCCGCACCTCGCAATATGAGGCCTCCCTCTACGAGCTCTTGAAATCCTACGGCGAGCAAAAGCTGGCCAAGGAGCGCGGCGAAACGCTACAGATTCTGGCCAGCGAATCCTATTCCATGGAGCAGGCCTACCGCCGCCTCGCCGGCATGTTGACGGCGATGCCGGAATGGGAATCGCTGGCCCGTTTTCTGCCGCCCGAGGCCGGCGGCGGCGTCAATCTGCGCTCCGCCGTGGCGACCACCTTTGCCGCCAGCCTTGAGCTCGCCCGCGAGGGAAAAATGCAGTTGCGGCAACTCGAACCGTTCGGCCAAATCTATGTGCGCCGCGCTCCGGAGGAGACATGAACGACGAACCGGGCGGCGATATCGCGGCACTGTCGGATGACGGCTTCAGCGACGAAACCGGGCAGCATCTCAGAATCCTCGAAGCGCTGCTGTTTGCCGCCGACGAGCCGCTCGACAGCCAAACCCTGTTGGGCAAACTGCCCGAGGGCGCCGATATCGACGCCCTCATCGCCCGCCTCGCCGAGCGTTACGCCAATCGCGGTGTCAATCTTGTGGCGATCGGCAATGGCTGGGTTCTGCGCACCGCCCCCGACTTGGCGCCCCATCTGACCGTCTATCGCACGGTCAAACGGCGGCTTTCGCGCGCCGCCCTGGAAACGCTCGCCATCATTTCCTATCACCAACCGGTGACACGAGCCGAAATCGAGGAAATCAGGGGCGTCGGCCTGAGCCGGGGGACGCTCGACCAGCTGCTCGAAGCGGGCTGGGTCAGGCCCAAGGGGCGGCGCCGCACGCCGGGCCGGCCGCTTACCTGGGTCACCACCGATGAATTCCTCAGCCATTTCGGCCTCGACAATCTCACCGACCTGCCCGGCATCGAGGAATTAAAGGCCGCCGGCCTGCTGCAAGCCAATCCGGTTGCCATGGGCGGTACGGATGAGCTGCCGCTGGCGGCGCCGCTCGAAGACCGCGCGGATGAAGATGAAATAGAAGGCGAACAAAATGGGGAGGGGGATGCGCTGGCGCCGCGCCAGGAAGCATCCGGCGATTTTTCGGACATCGCCGAGAATGCGCCCGGGGGCCGCGAAGATAGCGCTGATGGCGAAGGCGGACCCGACAATCTCGAGCCTAAGTAATCTTCTTAACATATTGAATTTAAGCTAAATATAGCGGGTTGACAGACCGGCTTCGAGGCACCGGTCCGAGGCGCTTTAGCGCCGCGGAGTCCGGCCATGGCGGGTCGCCGACGGCGCCATATGCGGCGAAATTTGCGGCAATTCATGACCATGAAATTGTTATGGGTTTTTGAGTGGACAGGGCGTTAACCGGGCGCTAAGCTGATTCAAATGATAATGAATTGCATTTGCACAGATTGCCGGCACCAAGCATTCGATTCGCGAAAATCATAAATAATGAAGCATGAATTCAGGCGATATGTCGGCGCCGGCACGGCGGTGCGCCGCAATGTGAGGCGGCGATGCCGGAGTTGAACCCCGCCGGCGGCGCGGCGGCGTTGCGCCCAATGGCGTGGCTCACCGGCCGGCGGCGCCACGAATTCGGCGGCTGGAGCGCGCTCGCCCTCTTGGTGGCGCTGCTGGTATCGGTGCCGATCCTGACCGTCTTCGCGCATGTCTTCGTTCCCGCCGGAGAGGTCTGGCGCCATCTCGCGGATACCGTACTCGCCGACTATGTGATCAATACCCTGTGGCTGGTGTTCGGCGTCGGCCTCGGCGTGTTCGTCATCGGCACCGGCACGGCGTGGCTGGTCACCATGTGCCGTTTCCCCGGCCGCGCGCTGCTGGAATGGGGCCTGTTGCTGCCGCTCGCCGTGCCGGCCTATGCGATCGCCTACAGCTATGCCGGCCTGTTCGAGTTTTCCGGCCCGGTTCAATCGGCTTTGCGCGGCTGGTTCGGCTGGTCGCGCGGCGATTACTGGTTTCCCAATATCCGTTCCGTCGGCGGCGCCGCGGTGGTCCTGGCCTTCGTGCTCTATCCCTATGTTTACATGTTGGCGCGGGCGGCGTTCCTCGAACAATCGGTCTGCGTGATCGAGATCGGCCGCACGCTCGGGCGCGGCCCGTGGCGCAGTTTCACTTCCATCGCCTTGCCGCTGGCGCGGCCCGCCATCGCCACCGGAGTGGCGCTCGCCCTGATGGAGACCCTGAGCGATTTCGGTGCCGTCCAGCATCTCGGCGTCGCCACCTTCACCACCGGCATATTCCGCACCTGGTTCGGCCTCGGCGACCCGGCGGCGGCGGCGCAACTGGCGGCGATCCTGCTCGCCTTCGTGTTCCTGCTTCTGGTCGGCGAACGGCTGAGCCGCGGCCGCGCGCAATTCCACCACACCTCGCGGCGCTACCGCGAATTGCCGCGCTACCGCTTGCGCGGCGGGCCTGCGGCGCTCGCCTTTCTCGCCTGTGCGCTGCCGATCGGCCTCGGCTTTCTGCTTCCCGGCGGGCAGTTGCTGGCGTGGCTGAGCCAGACCGCCGGCGACAGCATGGACAGCCGGCTGTGGGGCCACGCCGCCAACAGCCTGATGCTCGCCGCCGGTGCCTCGGCCATCGCGGTGATGGTGGCGCTGTTGCTGGCCTACGGCGTGCGCCTCAATGCCAGCCCGGTGGCCAGGGGCGCGGCGCGCGTCGCCGGCCTCGGCTATGCCGTGCCGGGCTCGGTAATCGCCGTCGGCATATTGATACCGCTGGCGTGGGCCGACAATACATTGGACGGCTGGCTGCGCGCTTCGTTCGGTGTTCCCAGCGGCCTCCTCTTGAGCGGCACCATCACGGCGCTTATGTTCGCCTATGTCGTGCGTTTTCTCGCCGTATCCCTGAATACCGTGGACGCTAGCCTGGCCAAGGTAACGCCCGCCATGGACGGCGTCGCGCGCACCCTCGGGATGGGGCCGGCGGCGACCGTGGCGCGCGTCCATGCGCCGATCATCGCGCCCAGCCTGATGACCGCCGCCCTGCTCGTCTTCGTCGATGTCATGAAGGAGCTGCCGGCGACCCTGATCTTGCGGCCGTTCGATTTCAACACCCTCGCGGTGCACGCCTTTGAACTGGCTTCCGACGAGCAATTGCGCGAGGCGTCGGCACCGGCGCTGGCGATCGTCGCCGCCGGCCTGATTCCCGTCGCCCTCCTGAGCCTGGCGATTTCGCGCGCCCGGCCAGGAAGGGCGCAGGCGGAGGTGGGGCGATGACGGCGCCCGGCCTGCTGCTCGAGGGCGTAAGCCACCGCTACGGGCGCGAGCCGGTGCTGCACGACCTCGATCTCGAAATCGCGCCGGGCGAGATTATTTGCCTGCTCGGCCCGTCGGGATGCGGAAAAACCACCTGCCTGCGCGTTGCCGCGGGCCTTGAGCCGATTCAGCAGGGGCGTGTCGAAATCGCCGGCGTCGAGGTCGCCCGGCCCGGCTACTCGGTGCCGCCCGAGCGCCGCCGCGTCGGTCTCATGTTTCAGGACTATGCCCTGTTCCCGCATCTCCGCGTGATCGACAATGTCGCCTTCGGCGTGCGCGATGGCGACAAGGCGGCCAGGCGGCGCACCGCGATGGAGTTGTTGGCGCACCTTGGCGTCCAGACCCACGCTCAGGATTTTCCGCATGTTCTGTCGGGCGGCGAACAGCAACGTGTCGCCCTCGCTCGGGCGCTGGCGCCGCGTCCCATGGTCATGCTGTTGGATGAGCCGTTCTCCGGCCTCGACCGACGCCTGCGCGAACAGGTACGCAACGACACGGTGGGTGTGTTGCGCGAATTGTCCGTCACGACGTTGCTGGTCACTCATGATGCCGAAGACGCGATGCTGATGGCCGATCGAATCGCCCTCATGCGGGCCGGCGCCATCGTTCAATCGGGAACCGCACCACAACTCTATTCGCAGCCTGAAAGCGCCTTCGCGGCCTCGTTTTTTGGCGACGTCAATGTGATTGAGGGGATCGCGCAAGGCGGCTCCGTGGCGACACCGATGGGCACGCTGGCGGCGCCCTATCAGGACGGTTGCAAGGTGCGCGTCTTCGTCCGCCCCGAAGGCTTGAATCTGGTCACCGAGAACGACGTCAAGAGCGGCGCCGAGGCGGCCGGCGCCGAGGCGTTAATCGTCGAGAGCCACATGCTCGGCCCGACCTGCCTGGTGCGCCTCAACCTGGAGGGCGAATTCGGGCCTTTGGAGGCGCGGATCGGCGATGGCGCCCTGTGGAAAGCCGGCAAAAGGGTGCGCATTCGGCTTGACCCGGAGCGTAGTTTTGTGTTCCCTGCAAGTCAGGAAATGTAGCCAGTGGCCGCACTTAGCCGCTACCTTTGCGGCGGAACACGAATGTTGCGGTGAGTGGCGACCCTCGCTAAATTGTAATCAAGGATTGGGAGTGTACCTGAATGTCGTTTGGAATTTGGCAAATAGTGCTCATCGTGCTGGTCGTTGTGCTGGTGTTCGGAGCCAACAAGATTCCCCGCGTCATGGGCGATTTTGCTAAGGGAATCAAAAGCTTCAAGGCAGGTCTGAAAGAAGGGGAGACGGGCGAAGCGAAGCCGGCCAGCCCCGCCAGTCAGCCCGCCCAGAGCGCTCAGGATGACGCCAAGGCGATCAACGCCGAAACCACCGTAGCGGATGCCGGCAGCGTTAAAAAAGACGAAGCGGCAAAAGGTTAACAAGAATAACCCCGCTACTTAGGGAGATCAAAGGCCGCGCATTGCGCGGCGAACGTCATGTTTGATATCGGCTGGACAGAAATTTTGATCGTTATGGGGATCGCCCTGGTCGTGGTCGGCCCCAAGGAATTGCCCAAGATCGTGCGTACAATCGGCAAGTGGCGCGGCAAGGCGAGCGCCTATGCGCGCGACTTCCAGCGCTCCATCGAAGAGGCCGCCGACGTTACCGAAATGGACGCGATCAAGAAGGAAATCGCCGAAGCCAACCGCGAATTGAACGAAGCCAAGCGCGATCTCGGTGAGAGGGCGGCCTCGGTCAAGAGCGACATGGACCAGGCGACCAAGGATACCACCCTGGTCAAAGTCAATTCGGACGGCGCCGTCAGCGAGCCCGGCGCCGGCGCCACAAGTGACGCGGCGGCGCCAAAAGGCAATGGCGAGGCGGCGTCGCAAGGCAATGCCGGCGATCAATCGGACGAGGGATCGACCGACAGCGCCATGCAGAAACCCGGCGCCAGCCAAGAGAACGGTGCGAACGCTTAGGCCGTGGTAGATCAAGCTGATCGAGTCGAGCTAAGCCGGGCGCCGTTGATGTCGCACCTCGCCGAGGTGCGCCAACGGCTGATGTATTCGGTGATCATGGTGATCGTCGCCTTTATCGGCTGCTTCTTCGTCGCCAACGACATCTTTAATTTTCTCGTCGAGCCGTTGCGCGTCGCTTCGCAGGAAGCCGGCTATGACCCCAAAGTGGTCTACACCCATTTGCTCGAAGCCTTCTTCACCGAGCTGAAGATCGCCTTCTACGGCGCCCTGTTCGTCACTTTTCCGTTTATCGCCATTCAATTCTGGCTGTTCGTCGCCCCCGGCCTTTACAAGAAAGAAAAGAGCGCCCTGGCGCCGTTCCTGGTGGTCACGCCGGTGCTCTTTTTCGCCGGCGCGGCGCTGGTCTATTACTTCATCTTCCCGCAGGCTTTCAGCTTCTTCATCTCGTTCCAGACCGAAGGCGCGGACGGCAAGATTACCACCGAGCTGCTGCCCAAGATGAACGAGTATCTGTCGCTCGTCATCAAGCTGATCTTCGCTTTCGGCATCTGTTTCCAGTTGCCGGTGATGCTGACCCTGATGGGCCGCGTCGGCATCGTCACGGCGAAGGGGCTCAGGGCCAAGCGCAAATACGCCATCATCATCGTTTTTATCGCCGCCGCCGCCCTGACGCCGCCCGATCTCATCAGCCAGGTCGGCCTCGGTGTGCCGATGCTGTTTCTCTATGAAGTCTCGATTTTCTTCGTCGCGATGGCGGAGAAGAAGCGCGCCGAGAGGCAGGCCGAGGAAGATGCCGAAATGGCCGCGCTCGACGCCATTCTCGCCGAGGACGATGACACCGACGAGACGGATTTCAATTACGGCCGCTAGGATTTTCGCGGGCTTTCCCCGGATGTGCGCTTCGGTTAAAAGGGGCGCAACCATGCTCACCCCCCACGTTTGGCTGAACGATGTTTGATATCAAATGGATTCGCGACAACCCCGAGGGTTTCGACGCCAGCCTGAACAAGCGCGGCATGGCTACTGCCGCGGATGAATTGATCGCCCTGGATTCCGTACACCGCACCGGGCAGACCGCGCTTCAGGAACTGCAACGCGAACGCAACGAGGTATCCAAGGCCATTGGCGCGGCCAAATCGCGCAACGAGGACGCCGCCGCGCTAATGGTGCAAATGCGAGAACTGAAGATCGCCTTCCCAAAGCTCGAGCAGGAGGTGCAGGAGAAGGCTCAGGCATTGAATACGGCGCTCGCCGCCTACCCCAACAGGCCGGCCGAGGACGTGCCCGAGGGCACCGACGAGGCCGACAATGTCGAGATCAGGCGCTGGGGCGAAAAACCCCAACTGGACGGCAAGGCGCGGCAGCATTTCGAGCTTGGCGAGGCGCTGGCATTGATGGATTTCGAGCGCGCGGCGAAAATTTCCGGTGCCCGTTTCGTCGTGCTGTCGGGCGCGCTGGCCCGCCTCGAGCGCGCGCTGGCCGGTTTCATGCTCGACCAGCACACCGAAGAATTCGGCTATACCGAAGTGGCGCCGCCCATTCTGGTGCGCGAGAGCGCCGCCTTCGGCACCGGCAACCTGCCCAAATTCGCCGAGGATCTGTTCAAGACCGAGGATGGTTATTGGCTTATTCCGACCGCCGAAATGCCGCTCACCAACCTTGTCGCCGATGAAATTCTCGAGGCGGCTAATTTGCCGCTGCGCTTCACCGCCTATACGCCCTGTTTCCGCGCCGAGGCGGGCTCCGCCGGCAAGGATACCCGCGGCATGATCCGCCAGCACCAGTTCGGCAAGGTGGAGATGGTCAGCATCGCCCATCCCGAGCAATCGGGGGAAGAGCATGAGCGCATGACGAACTGCGCCGAGGAAGTGTTGCGCCGCCTCGACCTGCATTACCGCACCGTGGTGCTGTCGACCGGCGATCTCGGCTTTTCGGCGCGCAAGACCTACGATATCGAAGTCTGGCTGCCCGGCCAGGACAGCTTCCGCGAGATATCGTCCTGCTCCAATTGCGGCGATTTTCAGGCCCGGCGCATGAACGCGCGCTTCCGCCCGAGCGACGCCAAGGGCACCCGCTTCGTACATACCCTGAACGGCTCGGGCCTCGCCGTCGGGCGCACCCTCGTCGCCATACTGGAAAATTATCAAAACGCCGATGGCTCGATCAGCGTCCCTGAAATCCTGCGCCCGCGCATGGGCGGGCTGGAGCGCATCGGCTAGTGCCCCCTATCACTATTCAGTGGTACGTAGGACGGTGCTCGGAGGTTCCCGGCGAGGAGCGCGGCGCGCCGCGATGTCAGGACATCGCAAGCGGCGCGCGACGACGTCCGGGGGCCTCCGAGCGCCGCCCGAAGGGTCGCTTTTCCCGCTCCCTCGGGGCGTCGGAGACGCTCGCCGATGGGTCCGCATCGCCTTCGCGTCCCCTCCTGCCGAGGAAACGGGAAAAGCGATCCTACGTGCCACTGAATAGTGATAGGGGGCACTAAATATGCGGATTCTGCTGGTCAATGATGACGGCATTCTGGCGCCGGGGCTGAAGGCGCTGGAGCGCCTGGCGCGCGTGCTCAGCAAGGATGTCTGGGTGGTGGCGCCCGAAACCGAGCAGAGCGCGGCGTCGCATTCGCTGACCCTGCACCGGCCGTTGAGCCTGCGCCGCATTTCGGCGCGCCGCTGGGCGGTCAACGGCACGCCGACCGATTGCGTCTATCTCGCCATTCACAAGGTGTTCGACGGCAAGCGCCCCGATCTGGTGCTGTCGGGGGTTAACCGGGGCAGCAATATCGGCGAGGACGTGACCTATTCCGGCACCATCGCGGCGGCCATGGAAGCGACCCTTCTCGGCGTGCCGTCGATCGCGCTCAGCCAATATTATGAGGACGGCGAGCATATCAGGTGGAAAACGGCGGAGCATTGGGGCGTTAAGACGGTGCGCGCGCTGTTGAAGCAGGGCTGGCCCGCCAATGTCCTGATCAACGTCAATTTCCCCGACCGGGCGGTAGCAAAGGTGCGCGGCATCCGTGCCGGCAAGCAGGGCGAGCATGAAGTATTTGACGCCTTCGAAGAACGCATCGACCCGCGCGGGCGTACCTATTATTGGGTCGGCCAGGACCATGTCGAAGACGTTTCGGGTGCGCCGGGCACGGATTTGCGCGCCGTCAATGATGGCTATGTCGCGGTCACGCCGCTGCATCTCGACTTGACCCACCGGCCGACGCTGACCCGGCTGCGCAAGGTATTTAATTGAGCGGCGATATCCGCAAGATTCGGCTGCTCATGGAGCTGCGCAGGCAGGGCGTCTCCGATACCGATGTTTTGTCGGCGATGGAGCGGGTGCCGCGCGAATTGTTCGTGCCCGAGGCGTTTCAGGATCAGGCGTATGAGAATATCGCCCTGCCGATCGGCGCTGGGCAGACCATCAGCCAGCCGCAAATCGTCGCCGAAATGACGGCGGCGCTGGAACTCGGGCCGCGCCTCAAGGTCCTCGAGGTCGGCACCGGCTCGGGCTATCAGGCGGCGGTACTGGCGCATCTTTGCCGCCGCCTCTACAGCATCGAGCGCCACCGTACTCTGGCCGTCGAGGCGGAGGCGCGCTTCAAGGAGCTGCGCCTCGGCAACATCGTCGTGCAGGTTGGCGACGGCGGCGAGGGCTGGCCGGCACAGGCGCCGTTCGACCGTATCATCGTCACCGCCCAGGCCGAGATGGTGCCCGAGGTTTTGCTGTCGCAATTACGCACCGACGGGGTGATGATCCTGCCCATCGCCGATAGCGGGCGCGAGCAAAAGGTGGTTCGCCTGCGCCGCACGGCGCATGGAGTCGAACGTGAATCGCTCATGCAGGCCCGCTTCGTGCCGCTGTTGGACGGCCTGCCGTCCGAGGCGGAGGGCAAGTGAGATAAGGCCTTCGGCGCGTCGCGCCGCGGCGCCATTGAAGCCGCGCCCGGCGCTCGTTTAGAATCCCCGTCCATGACGTCGAACCGGCGCGCGATCTCACGCGCGATCTCACGCGCGATCTTGGTGGCCTCGGTGGCGCACGCCGCTTCGCTGTTGCTGTTGGCCGCCTGCAGTCAGCCGCCGGCGCCGGTGGTCATGGGCGGCGCCGGCGCCGAGCAGACGTCGCCGCCGAGTCCCATCGTTAAACCGCAAGCGCCGGCGGCCGCCGATTCTGGCGCCACGGCGGTGCCTTTGCCGCGCCCGAAACCGGCACCTACGCCGCCGGTTACCGACGAAGCTGTTGCCGTGGCTGGCACAGTGCGCGTGCAGGCCGGCGATACGGTCTATGCCCTGTCGCGTCGCCATCATGTCGGCGTCCGCGATATCATTGCCGCCAACGGCTTGAAGCCGCCTTACAAGCTGGCCATCGGTCAAACCCTCAGCCTGCCGCGGGCGCGCTACCATACGGTGCGCGCCGGCGAGACGCTCTATGGCCTGTCCGGGTTTTACCGCGTCGATATGAGCGCCCTGGTGCGCGCCAACGATATCCCGGCACCTTACCGGCTGGTGGTCGGACAGCGTCTGCGCCTGCCGGGCGCGGTGCCTAAAGCGGCGCCGGAAATTTCCCAAGCCCCCGTCGAGGCCGCGTCCGCACCGCCGAAAAAGCGCCTTCGCAAGGGCTTGCCCGCCACGCCGCCGCCGCGCGCCGAAAAATATTTCCTGTGGCCCGCCGAAGGGCGCCTGCTGTCGAGTTTCGGCCCCAAGCAGGGCGGCCTGCACAATGACGGCATCAATTTCGCCGTGCCGCAAGGCGCGCCGCTGCGCGCCGCCGAAAACGGCGTCGTCGCCTATGCCGGCAATGAATTGCCGGGCTATGGCAACCTTCTCCTGATCCGCCATGACGGCGGCTGGATGAGCGCCTATGCCCATAACGAGACCCTGCTGGTGACGCGCGGCGATGAAGTGAAGCGCGGCCAAATCGTCTCGCACGCCGGCAGCACCGGAAACGTCGCCTCCCCACAGTCGCATTTCTAGCTGCGCCGCAACGGCAAGCCGGTAAACCCGGTGAAATATTTGGCGAAACTGTAGTCTTTCCGGAATGCGACCAGCATTCCACTGCGCGACTGAGCGCCCGAGTTAATACGAGGTAGCCAAGGGAGCGGATGCGACCGCCCGGCGCTTGAGGGAACAAAAAAACAAGAGCGGATGCCACACTCGGTGTTGCGAGCGCGCTCCGCGCGCTAAGTTTGCCCCATCTTCCCAACCCTTCTTCCCCTCGGGGAAGAAGGGCTTA
>PVBE012247757.1_pt1 | contig 18211 bp, 15 predicted proteins | sample 1631181 | NCBI WGS metagenome assembly PVBE01 (sample SAMN08397723, study PRJNA350692) | Marine metagenome, whole genome shotgun sequencing project. | isolation source: water | place: Pacific Ocean | collected 2012-04
CATAGGGAAGGCGTCTTCTTGTGAACTGAACGCACAACCATAAGTTTAGAGACGTTATTGAATGTGTCGCTACGATTCAACCGGAGAGAAAGACGATGGATGATCTGCTGGTCACCAAAGAGCTTATGAAGCTCGCATTGTTCAACGGGATCGAATACCAGCAGATTGAGCAACTACGCGAGGCTGCCCAGCGGCTGGACTTCGAACCCGGCGTCACGCTGTGCAATCCCCTCTCCGTCGATGAAGATCTTTATCTGCTGCTTGGGGGCAAGTTGCGTCTCGAGTCTGCCGATGGAGCCAAGCTGGCCGATCTGGAGCCCGTTCGGATCATCGGTGAAATGGGCGTTCTCACCGGCCTGTCACGCAGTTCGCGTGTTGTCGTTGAAGAGAAGGCCGATGTCCTGGCGATCTCGCGCGCCTTGCTTCAAGACCTGGCCGAGAATGATCCGGACGTGGGTGCCCGGTTATTGATCAATCTCTGCAAGACGCTCTACGAACGTGTCTTCGGCATGAATGGCGACATCGAGAAACTCCATCAGCGTGTCGATGCGCTGGCTACTCGACTCAAAGAACTGGCCCCCGACGATCCGCTTTTGTCCGAAGGCTGAGTGGCTGAGAGGTGTTCAGACCTCAGGGAGTCAACAAGACAGGGCGAGCACGCTCAAGCACACTGTCGATGAGGGGACGGCCGCTCTGCTCTTCGAATCGTCGTACGTCCTCCCAGGTGTTTGCACGCACCGTATCGACGAGTGCCAACCTCACGGGACGATGGGTCAGGTTGAGGGAGTCGGGTAGGATCCGAGCGGCCAGCCCCGTCGTGGGCTCAATCTCCTGCTGACTCATACTTGCGGGCATGCTGAATTCAGCCGGTGGCGCCTCGGCGACGGCCTGATGCATGAAGGGGGGCCAGATCGGTGCGGCGCCGCTTGAGCCGGTGATCTGCACACCGTTCTGATCGACTAGCCGGTGTCGCTTGCGATCATCAAATCCAACCCATACGCTGGCGACCAGTTCGGGTGTGAAGCCTGAGAACCAGGCATCGGTGTTGTCATTCGTCGTGCCCGTCTTCCCCGCTACAGGACGATCGAAGCCCATGGCACGGACGCGACGCCCGGTACCGCGGTTCACGACCTGTCGCATGATCAGACATCACTTCCTCGACGTATGTGTCTTCACTCGTGGTGCCCTGCCCGAAACCTCTGTCGCACTTCATCGGCGCTCAGAGCTCGCCGGTGCAGTTGTACATCATACATCTCGCCCTTGAACAGATCGTGAGGCCCCTTGCCGATGCGCAGAGGCTGATCGTTCGAAATGTCCCAGGCTCGATCGCCCAGATCAGAGGACCAGCGCACCAACTCTCCGTCGACGAACAGTTCCAGCCGGTCTCCACGTCGAACGCCGGCCACGTGCCGCCACCCCGCTTTCAACGCCACGTCGTACGTTACGCTCTTGCCCGCCTCCAATGCATACACCTTGCCAGAGGGAAGGGTGCCGCAGAACAGCTTTCCCTGGAAGACGGCCATCGACCATACGCGGCGATAGGTGACATCTGGTGTCATGTCCAGTCGCTTCGACATCGTCCACCGGGTGTCACCCTCGTAGCGATATACCTGGCCCAGCGGCAGCGTGCCCGCGTAGAGGGTGCCATTGTACACAGCCATGGCCATGACTTCCTTTTCGTCACCCAACTGACCGCAGTCTTCCCAGTGCTGCTCACCGTCCCAGCGATAGACCTTCGCCTCGGGCCACGTACCGGTGTACAACGAACCCTCGTAGGCGGCGAAGGAGTAGACCTGATTTACGCCTTCCTGGTAACCGGCGTGGGACCACTTGTCTCCACCTTCATACGTGTAGACGCCGCCGTGACCGCTACCCTCGTTCCCTGCGCCGATCAGATGGCCATCAAAAAGTCCCATCGACATCAAGCGGCACCCCGGATCACCACAATGGGTCCAGGTCGTACCCCCGTCATACCGATAGACCCCCCGGTGGTAATAGGGCATGGCGTACAACTTACCGTCGAAGACGGTCAGATTCCCCGCCGTATCCACGTCGTCCTTCGTCCATCCCTGCAGGCTCTGTACCCAATCGCTGTATACGTCGAGGTCATAGAGACCGGCTGTCGAGATCTTGCCACAGTCTTCCCATGTGCTGCCACCTGCGTAGCGATAGACCCTTCCACCGGGCTGCCAGTTTGGTGAGGGCTCGAGGGATGATCCCTGTCCGCGGTAGTGACCCGTACCGACGTACAACTCGTCGCCAAGCACGGCGAGTGACATGACCGTGTTGCACACGTCGGGGCTCCCGAGATCCTCCCACTGGCTGCCCCCCGCGTAGCGATAGACGTGCCCCGTCTCGCCTTCACCGGCTTCGTAGGAACCCGTGTAGAGATCGCCGTTCCACACGGCCAGACCGGCCACCTTCACACTGTTTCCTGGCCGGCCGACCTCCGTCCACTGCTCGTCACCGGCCCCATCGTCCATGCCGAAATACAGGTGCCTGCTGTTGGAGTGGGTCGACGTTACACCCGGCCCGTCGTGGAAGCCGAGATTGAATCCCTTCCTCTGGGCTGGATCATACTTGCTGACCAGATCACCGAGGACGTCGTCCAACTGGGATTCGGTATTCAGCCAGAGGGAGATCGAGAAGTCGCCGGGGCCGGGGTCGAGCGACTCGTCGTGAGCCACTTCGACAGCAGCGGTGTGTCGATCGAAGTGGGTGGATCGGGAGTCTGCCAGCCACTTGCCGGCGGGGGTGAGATCGTCACTCACAGGTGCTCTCCTGCAGAGGGTTTGTGTCTGGCCTAAGAGTATGGAACCGGCACAAGGGCTACCAGGTTCTCTTCAGATAGAGCATGAGCATCAGGTCGTAGGCTGCGTGGGCGACCATCGGCACCAGAAGATTCCCATCCAGGAGCAATAGTACACCCATCCACACACCGAACAGCGCCCCCACCACCACGTAGGCGCGGCTCACCGGATGGGCAAAACCAAACAGCAGCGCGCCCACACCGATGCCACAGACGTCGGCACTTGGATGATTCGGCCACGCACTCAGCGCATCAGTGGTGGCGATCTGCAGGACGCCGCGAAACAGTGCCTCTTCTGTCAGGCCTGAAACCATCGCCAAGACGGCCAACTGCCAGGGCGCCAGTTGCAGGAGACCCTTGATGGGCTCCCGAGCACCTTCAAGCAAACGCCAGGCGAATTCTGACCGCCGGTGCAGGGCCAGCATCACGGCCAAAGCCGGAGGGAGACCCGCGGCGGCACCCCACGCGACTGAACTCCAGTGTGCGCCGGCCAGTCGTGCCGTGGGATTCACATCGAGCACCGCCCCCAGGACGAGGGCAACCACAAACAAGCCACCTTCTACCGCGACGGCGACAAGGAAGATCACCGTCGTGTTCGCGTGGGTAAGTAGTTCTTCAGGCTTCATGCGGCGTTTCGAGGGCGAGGGGGGATTCTCACAAAGGCGTAGCGGTCCAGCCCGGAGCGGGATCACCGTTGCAGACAAGATCATCGAGAGGCGATGGTCAAATAGGGTTGACTCTGTCCGCACGGCGGCCGTATCTGAGCAAGGCACAAGCCATCACCTTTTTCTAACTCACCCACCTCGGGCATGCGCCGACCCTTTGGCGGCACGGCCGAGGGCGAGTCACGAATCCACTGAAGGAACCTTATGTCTCGACGTCTCCGCCCGACCCTTCTGCCCCTTGCACTGATCACCGTTCTCGTGTCGTTGAACGAGACCGCCGCCGACTGGGGTCATTGGGCGTCAGATCCGGCCAGCACGCGGTATGTGCCCTTCGACCAGATTCATCGTGGCAACGTGGACAGTCTGCGCATCCTCTGGCGCTATCGATTGCCGGATGCGCAGATCGTGGAAGATGAGCCCGACTTCGAGATCGACAACTACAAGGGAACCCCCCTCGTCATCGACGGGGTCATGTACACCCTCACCCCATTCGGGATTGCCCTCGCCCTCGATGCAACGTCGGGTGAGGAACTGTGGCGTTTCGACACGAATGACCGCCACGACAACTCGACGGGTCAGTTTCTCAATCGGGGTGTCGGCTACTGGTCCGATGGCGCGGGCAATGCGCGGATTCTGTTTGGTACGTGGTCCGACACACTCTATTCGCTGGATGCCAAGACAGGTCTGCCCGACGCGTCCTTTGGCGCGAATGGTCGTGTGGATCTGACGACGGGCCTGCGCGCCTCGGTGATCAAAGACCGCTTCGGTCTGGCATCGCCCCCGACAATCGTGGGGGATGTGGCGATCGTGGGATCGATCATCCTTGATTGGCACAACGGGGAGTCGCCCTTCCACTACGTGTCTCCGGGCGATGTGCGGGCTTACGACGTAAGCACCGGTGAGCAGTTGTGGCGATTCCATACGATTCCGCAGCCGGGGGAGATCGGCTGGGACCGATGGGCGGGAACCTCGTGGTCGCACTTTGGTGCGGCGAATGTGTGGGGGACGATTAGCGCCGACCCCGAGTTGGGGTATGCGTATCTGCCGGTTAGTTCGGTCAGTCATGACCGCTATGGCGGCGAACGACCCGGCGAGAATCTGTTTTCGGATTGCCTCGTCGCCGTCGATGCGCGCACGGGGGAGTATATCTGGCACTATCAGCTGATCCATCACACGTTGTGGAATTACGACCCACCGGCGGCGCCGATCCTGCTCGACGTGACCATCGACGGCGAGCCCCGCAAGATCGTGGTGCAGGTAACGAAGCAGTCCTACGCCTATGTCTTCGATCGCGTCACGGGTGAGCCGATCTGGCCGATCGAAGAGCGCCCCGCACCCGCCTCCGACGTCGAGGGGGAGGTTACGTCGCCGACGCAGCCGCATCCGACGCGACCGGCACCCTACGATCGACAGGGTTTCACGGTGGACGACCTCATCGACTTCACCCCCGAGCTTCGTGAGCAGGCTCTGCAAGAGTTGGGAGATCGACGCATGGGGCCGCTCTACACACCGCCCTCTCTGGGAGGGTCGGTGCAGATGCCGGGCGAACTGGGTGGGGCCGACTGGGTCGGCGGGGCCGTCGATCCCACGACGGGTGTGCTGTTCATCGGCTCAAAGACCCGACCGGATGCCACGTTTCTGATTCCCGTCGACGATGCAGAGGCTTTCTCTGCTTTCGGGGGGCGGGCACAGTTCTTCGGTTTTCTCGACGGCTTGCCGCTGACCACGCCGCCCTATGGACGGTTCACGGCTATCGACATGACCACGGGAGAGCAGCTGTGGATGCGCCCCATGGGGACGGGTCCCGTCAATCATCCGGCCCTGGCGGATGTGGAGGATCTGCCGAAAACGCTGGGTTGGCCTACGCGATCTTTTCCGCTCGTGACACCGGATCTGCTCTTCGTGACCCTGGAGGACCCACGTAGCTTCAACCCCGTGGGCGGTCCCTACTTCGTGCAGCGCGACGCCAGTCTCTTCGCACTCGACAAGGAGACGGGCGCCCACGTGGCCGAACTGCCACTTCCAGACAACACCTATGGTGGTCTGTTCTCGTTCATGGCTGATGGCCGTCAGTATATCGCCGCCTCCATCGGTGGAAACGATCAGCCTGCGGAGATTGTCGCCGTGGGGGTTCCCCGGGCCGGAGATGATTTGCCGCCCGAAGCGTGGGCAGGATATCCTGCGCAGCATCCTGCTTTCGAGGAAGCGGTTGCCCTCATCGACGCGGGTGATGTGTCGGGACTCGACTCGCTGCTGAGTGCGGCGCCGGGGGTGGTGAATGCCGCGGGATACGATCACGAGCTGTTTCCGCTGCCCCAACTTCGCGGAGCACGCCTTCTGCACGTGCTGGCCGGTTCCGACCGGGCTCCGCTGCCCTCGAATGTGGCCGAACTGGCTCGCATCCTCTACAGGCATGGCGCCGACGCCTCGGCGCTGACGGCCGACTCGACGGGGGTCCTGCAGTCGGTCATGACCTCGTCACAGTTGCTCTGGCTCGATGGAGCAGACGACCTCATCCGCATGGCTCTCGACGCAGGAGCCACCGCAGGACCGGAGACGATGTGGAATGCGCTGGTCGGTGAGCCAAGGTGGTTCGAAGGACTTGGGGCGAATCACTTCAACATGGCTCGGATCCTGGTCGCCGGTGGGATCGAGGTGGACCTGCCCTTCACAGCGGCCATGGGCGACGTGACGGCGCTGGCTTCGTTCTTCGACGCAGATGGCTCGATGTTGCCCTCTGCGAATACCCAATTCCGACCGAAGATGCCCGACGAGCCCTCCGAACAGCATCTGCTCGATCTGAGTCTTAGCTATGCGGCCTATGCGGGGAACGTGGAGGCTATCGACTGGCTCCTCGACAAGGGGGCCGCCGTCGACAGTCAGCCGCAGGGTTTCTTTGACAGCTTCTCGGCCGAACGAGGAGGTGTGGGTGCCCTGCACAAGGCCATCTATGCGGACCAGGCCGCCGCTGTCCGGCGACTGCTGGAGCGCGGCGCCGATATGGGCCTGATGGATGACAACTTCAATTCGCCGCCCATCTTCTGGGCCAGCTTCCTCAGTCGGACACAGGCACTGGACGTGCTGCAGGAGTTCATGGGTGGGTCGGAGGGCCCGGCTCAAGAGGGTGACGAACCCTATGTGGCGAAGATTCTCACCGAGGCGGGTGGCTTTCCGCAGGGCATTGAGGGGCCTGCCGTCGATGCGGAAGGCCGCCTCTATGCGGTCAACTTCGAAACGCAGGGGACCATCGGCGTGGCGGATGCCGATGGAACGGCGAGTCTGTTCGTCGAGCTGCCGGAGGGCAGCATCGGCAATGGCATTCGCTTCGATCGTGCCGGCAACATGCTGATCGCCGACTACATGCGGCACAATGTGCTGCGTGTCGACATGGAGACACGCGAGATCTCTGTGTTTGCTCACGAGGCGGAGATGAATCAGCCGAACGATCTGGCCATCGCCAGCGACGACGTCCTCTACGCTTCAGATCCAAACTGGCGCGAAGGAACCGGCCAGCTCTGGCGCATCAGCCCCCAGGGCGAGGTGCAGCGATTGGCATCGAACATGGGTACGACGAATGGCGTGGAGTTGAGCCCTGACGAGACGCGTCTCTATGTGAACGAGAGCATACAGCGCAAGGTGTGGGTCTTCGATCTGTCGCCTGCTGGACAGATCAGCAACAAGCGGCTGCTTATAGAGTTCGAAGAGGGTGGCATGGACGGCATGCGCTGCGACGTCGAGGGCAATCTCTACATCACACGCCATGGTTCGGCCAAGGTGACAAAGGTGTCACCTGCAGGGGAGGTGTTGCTGGAGATCGAACTGACGGGCACACAGCCGAGCAACATCGCCTTTGGGGGGCCGGACGGGCGCACTGCCTATGTCACGCTGCAGGACAATGGGAACGTCGAGACCTTCCGGGTGGAGGCGCCAGGACGGGCGTGGCAGATGCTGCAGCGCGAGTAAAGTCACTGGCCAGTTTCGGCGTTCACCGCGCTATTGGTGGTCCCCGAAGTCGCTACCCCCACTCCGACAACCACGCCCTCCCCGCATTCAGCCTATGACCGTCACGAGTCCGTCGACGGGGTCGGGGATCGACGCACGTGCGTGCGCCGAACTGTGGCGTCGTGTCCAGATCCGTCTCAGCGACGGCGAACCGTTGGCCACGCAGGGGCAATTCCTGGCGGCCATCGAAGCAGCCTACCTCGAGTGGAAGGGGAAGGTGCCGACGCCTGGTGTGCGGCGTCATCTCCGTCACCACGTGCGACAGGTGAACGAGGAACGGCCCGAGATCTATCTGGCCCTGGGTGTGCAGAATGCGGTTCAGCAGGCCTTCGCTCATGGCGTCCAGAGCCTGCACTGGGAGGTGGCCCGCGTGGAGCAATACGGTGCCGCTTCGATCCGAACGTTCCTGCATCAAGAGCAGGTCGCTGACTATCTGGTAGCGCACCGTCTCGACGCCGCACACATCGACGTCCACGCCTGTGTCCGTCACGGCATGAGTTGGGCGAAGAGCAACCCGCGGCCGAAGATCGCCAACAGAAAACGACAACCCACGAAGGCGATGTTGCTGCAAGACGCGTGCCCAACGGGTTCTCGAGTGGTGAGGTACAGACCGAGGATCTCGATGCGGCGCAGTTGCTGCTCACCATCCAAGCCGGATTGGCGCCTACTGATCAGAAGACTTTGTCTGGCTCTGCGTCTTGGAATTGCTCATGTTGGTGCTCTCCTTGGCCGAAGCCTACCACAGCGGTCCCCAAGGCGGCTGTGCTCATCTCATTGCCTCCTCATTTTCCATCAACTCCGTTGTCGACAACTTGCGAAGCTCCGCTTCGAGTCCGGTCAGGTAGACCTCCTTTGGCTCTGCCAAACTCAAGTGGCCGTCTCTTATGAGTGCCTCTGTGTGACCCAAGATCTTGTGGATCAGCGACACCCTGAATTTTCCGTTCCGTCCTGCCATGGCCTCTTCCCCTTTCTGAAAAAGCTTTATACACTTCATCCACCCAACACGCCTTCCCATCCACGTCGGTGGTCGCCGGCCATCGCTCGCGTCGCAGCCGCTCCTCCCGGTGGCTGGCGTTTCACCGATTCCATCACGCACCAGGAGAAGTGAAAGATGAGACGAACCATTCTACCCATCGCACTGCTTCTAAGCGCTGTTGCCTGGACCGACCCGGCTCAGGCCTTCGATGGCAGTCGAAAGGGATTCACCCTCGAGATTGGTCTTGGCGGCGGATTTCAGAGTGCCAGTCAGGAGCACTCTTTCCTGAATGAAACGGAAGAAGTCGATGCCAGTGGCCCGGCCTTCGTCACAAACGTCAAGATCGGCTATGGCTTCAACGAACAGTTGATCGTCGCATGGACGGACAATCTTGGAATCTCCAGTGGCGAGTCCATCCTGACGAACAAGGATGAACCGCTGGCGTTAAGCGTCGGGGGCATTGGTCTGACGTATTTCTTCAACGCAGATGGACCCTCCCCCTTTATCGACGTCACGATCGGTGTGTCTGCCTGGGATGATGGCAACGACGACAACCGCATGAGTGGCATGGGTATTTCCGTCGGTGGGGGCTACGAGTTCAAGCCCAACTGGGCGGCCGGTGTGGATCTGGGCTGGGGTAATCCGAGTGACGACGTCAGCCTCTTTAGCGAAAAGATTTCTGAGGTCAGTTCAACGAATATCTCCGTGGGGCTACACGTGAGCCATCTCTGGTACTGATCCACACAGTTAGTAGAAGGTGCAGGGCTCGGCGGTCCACGATCGTCGAGCCCACTTTGCCTCCAACGTCCCTAAGAGGAGCTCGCGAATCGCTCGGTTCTCGGGAAGATGAATCGCTTGGTTCTCGGGAAGATAACGACATGAGAATCACGATATCGATGCTCGCCGTAGTGTTCTGCCTTGCTCGGCCGAGCCTGGCGACGCCGGATCTCACCATGGATGTCCTGTCCTTCAACGAGCAAGGAGACATGGTCACATTGCCGGCAGCAGCCTTGACGGGGCTGTCGGAAGCGACGCTGGAGATCTGGGTTCGGTGGGAACAGTTCAACAATGCGCCCGTTCTGTTGTTCGGCGTGAAGGAAACCAATGTCAGGCTCCACAATGACAAGGACGACAATCACCTGGAGATCACCCTTCGAGATGCGGACGGCAAGAAACACGAAGTCAGGGTGAAGGACGCCCTCGAACTCAACCGCTGGCACCACATCGCGATTCTGCTCGGGGGTGACAAGAAGATGCGTGTCGTGCTCGATGGGAAGAAGCGCGACGACGATGGTTACCGAGGTGGTCTGGAACAGTTGCCCATGGACAGTGGCTACTATGTCGGTCGGAATCCGGCGGGCAGCGGTGCAACTTTCCGCGGTACCGTCGCTGACCTTCGCATCTGGAATCGACGCCTGAAGCCAGCCGAGATCGTCGCAAACAAGGACCGCTTGTTCCTGCGGGACGACCCGGCCCTTGTGGCATACTGGCAACTCAACACAATCGCAGCAGGAATGACGGCATCGAGCAAGGGGGGAGATGCCACCGTTGCCGGCGCCCAGCTGGCGAGTGTGCCGGCTATATCCCGGTTTCTTGTCCCTGGCGAGTTGGAGAAGGAGGCGGACTCCTTCTATGCCGAGGCGAACGAACGCATGGAACAGGGCGCCTTCATCGAAGCCTACCGGGGGTTTGATTCTGCTCTCGAGCTCGTACCGAACTTCCGCGACAGTGAGCAGCTCCTGGCGGACGCCGTCGAAAAGGGGGCCTTTCCTGTGGCCTTGTATCTGTTCAAGCCACTACCTCTGGCTGACGAACAAACAACCACGGACGAGGACGAAGGCATCCTTGGACGACTGGGTAGGGCCTGGGCCGACCTGCGAGTCGACAAAGAGGATCGCAATGCGTTACGGGAGGACCTGTACACGTCCGTCGCCCAGGGGTTACAGACCGCTACTCCTCCCTACGTCCAGTTCGTGGACCAGACGAGTTTTGCGGGAGGGCTGATCAGCGCCGGGCTCGATCCACTGGCTGTGACCGGTGCCGACGCACTGGAAGCGGCGCACGCCGCCGGATATCCAGTCCTTCTCATGGGCAGATTCACGCAGGTGTTCACAAATGACACCGGGAGCAAGAAAGAGAAGAAGGCGTATACGACAAAAAAGCAGAGCTACACCAACAGCGAGGGCAAGAAGAAGAAGCGGCGCGTCTCCAAGAAGGCCTATACCTATACAGAGAGAAGTAAACGCAGGACCGCAACCTGCACGTTCGTCTTTCAACTGCTCGACACAGCGACGGGTGAAGTCCTGCACGGCGCAGAGCTGAAAAGCGAGAGCAAGGATTCGGTCTTCTACGTGAACTGGGACAACTTTGATGGCGTCCCGCCAGGAAAGCTCTATCGTCGCATGGAGGACGGTAAATACACGAGTCTCGACACAAGTCATTTTGACACTCGCAGCTTGTTGAAGGGCAAGTGGGAGCTCTACGACTCAGCACTGGCCGACATCGGTTCTCAGATCGTCGCCGAAGTTGCGGCGACCCTTTCCGAGTATGAACCGCCCAGCCAGGCAGTCGCTGTCGCAGGCAAATAGCCGAGTCCCAGGAGGCTGCCGACGTCCTGCTTAGACTGACGAATCTCACGATTGTCAGTGGCAGGCGTCGTGCTGCCCCCACGGGGTCTGATGCAAGAAGCGCACTCCGCACCCGCCAAAACCTCCACATCTCTCTGCTGATGTCCCGAGTCCGTCATTGCGCCCACTCACTACAGAGAGAAATCCCTGTTGGGTCCGCCCTGGCACAACTGTTGCCACCTACAAGACGAACATCGAGTGCCGGTACCCCGCCTCTCTGACATCGCGGGATCGGCGCAGGACAAACACGCAAGAATTGCAGCCTGAAACCGGGATTTCGCCGGGGAGTCGTTGCCGGCACCCTTCACGGGCATGACCCCCTACGAGGTGTATCGTGATCTCGGCTGCTCAGCCCGTCTCTATGAATACAACGCATGCTTCCGGCGCAGGGAGGATCCACGGGTACACGTTTCCACGGAGCAGATCGGGGATCTCACTCACACGACCATCGAGGCGCCCGTGGTGCGTCAGTTGCGTGTGACGCGTCAGACACCCAATAGCTGGCATTCGATCACGCAGAAGTGGGAGGTGAGTGTCACCGACGAACTGCGCGTTGCCACCTGGCGGGAAGAGCACTGCACCTGGTACTGGGATGAAGGATGCTACCGGCGCCTGTTGGCTGACGTCGGGGATCTGGGCGCCCCCACCATGTTCATGCCTCGCATGAATTTCGAGTCCCTGTATCTGGAAAGATGGGTGTGGAGAGCGCCATCTACGCGCTCCATGATGAGACCGACGTTGTGGAATCCTACTTCGAGGCGCTCGAGCGATCTCACGATCGACTCCTGGATGTCATTTGCGCCAGCCCCGTGGAGATCATCAACTTTGGCGAGAACGTCCACGCAGGAACACTTTCGCCCGATCTGTTCGAACGGTATCACCTGCCCGCCTGTCAGCGACGCTGTGAGCGGCTGCACGAGGGGGGCAAGTTTGTCTGTCCTCATTGGGATGGCGACACGGGGCCGCTGCTTCCTTATGCCCGTGAAACCGGACTCGACGGCATCGAAGCGATCACGCCTCAGCCCCAGGGAGATGTTACACTGAAGCAGGTGCGTGACGCCCTCGGCGATCAGATGGTCCTGCTCGACGGAATCCCGGCGGTCTACTTCGATGACACGTACGAGATCGAGGTCCTGGAAGCCTGCGTGCACGAACTCATCGAGTTGTTTGCGCCGAGGTTGGTGATGGGGATCTCAGACGAGATCTCCTCTACAGGTGACCTTAAGCGTGTGCGTCGTGTGGGCGAGATCGTCGCAGAGTACAACGCAACGTCTTTAGCGGGGCAGTCAGCGCTTGATCCAGGCGGTGACCCGTAACTCTCCCTCGGGGAAGTCGTCGCCGCTGGTACCGCGCCACAAGGGCTGGAGCTTCCCGTCGCTTGCGTCGGCCACCTCTTGTTCATATCGCTCGAGACTCTTGTCATAGCGGTTGAAGAAACACAGCACCCAGCCCTCATCCTCGAGCAGGTCGGTCGCGAATCGCGCGAGGGTGGCGAAGTCCTGGCCTTGAGGTCTGCGGCCTTTGATCCGAGGCAGTTGAGGCGGTGGATCGAGGATGACCGCGTCGAAGCGCTGGCCCTGGCGTACCGCGCGGGGCAGATGGGTGTAGATGTTGCCCCGCAACAGGGAGCGGTCGTCGACGGGCAACTCGTTGAGTGTGTGGTTGACGCGGGCACGTTCCAGGGCATTGCGCTTGCCATCCACGTGGACGACGGTTTGCGCCCCTCCCGCGGCGGCAGCGATGCCGAGACTCCCTGTGTAGGCGAACAGATTCAGCACGCGACGTCCTTCGCTGTGCTCGCGAATCCATTGTCGCGCCGGACGTGCATCGAGAAACAGACCGCTGTTTTCGTCTGCGAAGGGTCGCACACGGAACCGAAGACCGTATTCCTGCACGTCGATTTCGACTTCCTCAGGCGCTTCGCCGTGAAGGCGCTCAACAGTTCGGCGCTGAGTCTGCCGGACGGCGATGGTCTCGAAATCGCCTAACTCTATCAGCGTGCGGCGAAGAGTCTCGGCTTCCAGATTCTCTTCGTTTTTCCAAACGATGCGTGCGACGGGACCGAACTTCTCGATGTCGAGTCCGTTCTGCCCTTCGGTGTAGCCATGGAAGATGCGATAGACATCGATGTCAGGATCGTCGTGGAGTGGCTGACGACGGCTCCAAGCCTCTCGTAAGGCATGTTCGAGATCGGGCGAGGATTCGCAGGGGTTCATGCCGGCAAGATCCCGGCTCCGGTGGCCAGGGTCAACCAGTTCCTCGTTTCCAGCTTCCCCTTGCGCCGAGTGTACCTTCTGAGATTGACCCGCCTATTCAAGTTTCCACACAGGAGACATCGTTGAGCCGTCCACTGGATGCACTGACCTTCGACAACCGTTTCACCGCCGAACTGCCGGCGGATCCAGATACCAGCAATCGGCGCCGACAGGTTATGGGAGCCTGTTATTCGCGGGTCACGCCCGTGCAGACGCGCCAACCGTCCCTCGTCGCCTGCGCACGTGAAGTGGCGCAGCTGCTGGATCTGACGGAGGAGGCATGTGCCTCAGAACAGTTTCTGCGCGTCTTTTCGGGCAATGAGGTGCTGACGGCCATGGATCCGCATGCCACGTGCTACGGGGGACATCAATTCGGCCACTGGGCAGGCCAACTCGGCGATGGACGAGCCATCAATCTCGGTGAGATCGTCAATGGCCGCGGCGAGCGCTGGGCATTGCAGTTGAAAGGGGCGGGGCCTACGCAGTATTCGCGCTCGGCCGATGGTCTGGCCGTGTTGCGATCGTCGGTGCGCGAGTTTCTATGCAGCGAGGCGATGCATCACCTGGGTGTGCCGACGACGCGGGCACTCTCTCTGGTTCTGACAGGAGATCAGGTTCTGCGCGATATGTTCTACGACGGCAACCCACGTCAGGAACCGGGTGCCATCGTCTGTCGCGTGTCGCCGTCGTTCACACGGTTTGGCAGCTTCGAAATCTTCGCGGCTCGGCAGGACTGGGATGTACAGCGCCAGCTGCTCGATTATGCGATCCGCACCGACTTCCCACGTCTGATCGAATCGGGGGACCCCGATATCGACACGTATTTCCAGTGGTTCGACGAGGTCTGCCGTCGCACGGCGGACTTGATCGTGCACTGGATGCGGGTTGGCTTCGTCCACGGTGTCATGAATACGGACAATCTCTCCGTCCTCGGGCTCACCATTGACTACGGTCCCTATGGCTGGCTCGAGGACTACGACCCGGGGTGGACGCCCAATACGACGGACGCCGAAGGGCGTCGTTATCGCTTCGGTCAGCAGGCGCAGGTGGCTCACTGGAATCTGGCGCAGTTGGCTCGTGCCCTGGGCCCTGTCGTTGAGCAGGTGGAACCTCTGCAGGAATCACTGCTGCAGTATTCGACTCGGTACAACGACGGCTACCGTACGATGATGTCGAACAAGCTGGGACTCCTGCCCTCAGGCGGGAGTGACGAGGCAAATGATGGAGAGCTGATCAAGGATCTGCAGGAGGTGCTTCAACTGCGCGAGACGGACATGACCCTGTTCTTCAGAGCCCTGTCTGAGGTGCCCATGGATGGGGTCGCCTCACCAGCTGAGGTGGCTGACTCTGTGCTGTTGGCGCCCTTTGAGGTGGCTTACTACCAGACGGATCCGCTGACGGCGGACCATCGTGATGCGACACTGAGCTGGATGCGCCGTTACGCCGAACGGGTGTGCCGCGATGTAAGACCTGACGACGAGCGTCGCCGTCAGATGAACACGGTCAATCCGCTCTATGTGCTGCGCAACTATCTGGCCCAGCTGGCCATCGACAAGTCAGAAGAGGGCGATCATTCGATGGTCGAGGAGCTGCTCGACGTGCTGCGAAACCCCTACGACGAACAGCCGGGGAAGGAGGCCTTCGCGCAGAAGCGCCCCGAGTGGGCCCGGCATCGGGCGGGTTGTTCCATGCTGTCGTGCAGTTCTTGAGCGAGCTGGATCAGCTCGCCGCAACTCATCGCAGCAGCAACATCGGTTGGGTCTGGCGGAAGTCAGGGCCGCTCAGTACGGCAAGATAAACTCCACTGGCCACACTGTAGCCCTGCGCATTTCGTGCATCCCATGCCACCTCGTGTCGGCCGCCATCAAATGTTCCTCGCACGAGGGTTCGAATTCTCTGTCCTGCCAGGTCATAGACCGATAGCTCGACGTCGCTGGCGGCGGGCAACTGAAAACGAATCATCGTCGCCGGGTTGAAAGGATTCGGGTAGTTGCCCACCAGTTCGGCCTGGGCGGGTAATGCTTCAGGCGCTGAGGTCTCTTCCACAGCCGTCACCACCTCGCCGGACAGCGCAAAACGCAAACCGAACAACCGGTCGCCATCTTCATCGACAATGTGTGCCGCCATCATGCTGCCGCCTGAATCGCTACCAAGTTTGATCAGGAGTCGATTCTCACCGGACTGCACGCTGATGGGGATCTTCCCTTGTGCCAATCGAAAGCCCTGGCGCCCAGGGCTGTCATGGATCACGTCGCCATTGAGCCAGACGCGAGCCCGTTCTTCATGGCCGAGCCACAGAAACCCATCCTGGGGCCGATCGGAATAGACGAGGGTGAAGGCGTAACCACTGGTATTCGATGGCTGGTCGATGACATCGCCCAGTTCGAGAACTTCAGCGGTGTACCCGAGGTGCTCGACGAGTTGCCACTGCGTTGATCCAGCAGGCTGACCTTCTTCAGGTCGAAGCGTCGCCTCGTCGGCAAGATGTTCGTCGTCGAGGCCGCCGCCCTCGAAGGGACCGGCCACGAGCCAACGTCTGATGCCGCGGCCATAGAAGGATCCACTGCCGCCACCACCGCGCGACTTGATGAAGTTGTGTTGTACCGTCTCAGGTTGACGGCCAGCGATGGCGACTCGGTTCAGATCGAGGGTGCCGAATCCCTTGGCTGCGGCCAGATATAGCGCCTCGAGGTCGAGGGGGTTGAAGCCCATGGCCACATTGGCCACCGCTTCGGTCGCTACGGGATCAGCGCCCGCGACGACGACGTTGTGCTGCACGTTCAGACCCCACTGTGGTCCGTCACCCTCAGTGCCCCAGAACCCTTCGATGATGGTGTAGGCAGATGGATTGTAGGAGAACAGGTCTACGTATCCGTGCTCGGGATTGTTCTGGTAGTGCTGACGTTTCGAAGTGCCGTCGCCGTAGGCGCCCGAGGCGAGGGTACCCACGTAGTTCTTGATGCCCAGCGTCGTGCCATAAATGGTCGTCTTCATGGCAGGGATCGAGATGATTTTGTCCGCATCGAGAATGGGCTCGGGCATGAAATACCCGTCTTCGCGGAAACTCCCCGTGCCCTCTACATGAAAGCCGAATTGGGAGCCCGAGTATCTCAGGCGGGTGACGCCGAGACGCTGAATCGCTCCCCCCGGTACAGGATCTCGACGCCATGATGCGTAGTTCAGGTCTGTCGTGTCGACGATGCTCGAAGCGGTGGCGAAGTCATCGAGGATCTGCATGTAGGACAAACCGTCAAACTCAGGATAGGTGACCGACCAACCATCATTGGTGGCGCCGGTGGGGAAACCCGCCTCGCCGCGTCGGGGTGACTCGGCGCCACCCTCAGCAATGGTGATCCGTCGGGGGCCGACATGTTCGATGAGATAGTTGATGACACTCTTAACGACGCGCAGGTCCGTGATCTGCCCCGGATGCTCGAAGCCGGCATTGAAATACGCAGAGGATCGGTTCCCACGGTTGGTCACGATGTTGACCTTAATCAGAACCCAGTCATCGGCATCGATGACGTCACGGATGGAGCGGCCGGACTGATCCAGGTCGAGGGCACGACGCACGACGGCATCGACCTGTTCGTAGGTGAGGTCGGCGTTAATGGGTGCCGGCGACGGCAATTCCTCATCGATGGAGGCGGCGACGCCGACGGTGGGCCGGCCCTCGCCGAGGGTCAGGGTGCCTGGCCGAAGCAGAGGCAGTCCTTCGACCTGAAGAGGTTCACCGAGCGAGCTTGCCGAGTGCGCACTGGAGACGAAGAAGGTGGTGGGCAGGTGACTGTGAAGATCCCAGGCGACAAAAAGCGCGAGACCGGCCAGTGCGATGAGGATCTTGCGAGTTCTATTCAAGTTGGCGCTCCGTTTCAGGTGCTGCTGATGATCAGTGTCCGGACTTCACGTGGCCCCATGTCGCGGGGCGAACGACCGAGTCCCCGGGGGATCGTACGTAAATCTCGACCTCGAAGAAGTCCGTGGGTCCCAGCGTCCACAGTTCTAGATTGTCTGCGCGTGTGCCTTTGGCGAAGGGGACGTCGATCCACTGGTTGACGACGCGATCGTCGATTTCGAGGAGCGCCGTCCGCAGACCCTCTGGCTCCCTCAGTGTCCCCGTCTCATCAAGCCGCCCACCGACGTAGGCGCGGACCTGGTAGTTGTTGCCGATCTCGCCGACGTAGATACGAATTCGCTCGAGGGACACGACCTCAGGCCATTCAAATACGAGGATCCCCTTCGTCTGCCAGTTGAAAGCCTGGGCGTCGGAGCTGGGCGGTACCAGCCCATCACTGAGGCTTGCGAAATCGCCAGCAAAGGAATTCCATGTAGTGGCCCGAGTGGTCGCGTCGGGCACAAGACCATCTTGGGAACGGATGGTGAAAGCGGACGCGACAAGACAAAGGGCAAGCAACACGTACCGGGGGCCAGAGGCCCAGATCCTCGTCATGTCGGGCATCTTTGACAAACTACCGAACCGGCTAGCTCGGTCAACCACGGTTTTCGCATTCACACATAGTGATACGTATCACTGGTGTTGCGGACAAGACTTCTTATCCTACAAGGAGACCCGTGCCCACCATTTCCACGAAGGTTGCACTTGCCATGATGAAAAGATCGTTGCTGTTCGTGGCGGCCAGCTTTTTCCTTGCCCCCGGCGCCTATGCGCAGGACCCCTGCGACTTCAATGGCGATGGCACGGTAGATAAGTTTGAGGCCGACAGTTGCTTCGGTCCGCCGCCGGAGGGTGGCGAACCTCCTCCAGGTGGTGATCCGTGCGACTTCAATGGTGATGGCACGGTAGATAAGTTTGAGGCCGACAGTTGCTTCGGTCCGCCGCCGGAGGGTGGCGAACCTCCTCCAGGTGGCGAACCTCC
>PVBE011140679.1_pt1 | contig 18206 bp, 20 predicted proteins | sample 1631181 | NCBI WGS metagenome assembly PVBE01 (sample SAMN08397723, study PRJNA350692) | Marine metagenome, whole genome shotgun sequencing project. | isolation source: water | place: Pacific Ocean | collected 2012-04
CAGGCCACCGGCGCCGGAGACTATTCTGCACCACCGGCCCGTTCCGGCCTTCGCTGTTGATGGGCTGCGGCCGAACCGGGCCTCAGAACGGATGGCAAACAGACTAACATAGGATATGGTACAAACCTTGGGGGCAGGTCAATCCTGATCACCGGCTGGCGCATCGCTCGCTCTGAGGGCATGCTGTTGCTTGCAGGCTATGCTGGCTACATCGTGAGCATCGTTTACCGTCTCTAGGATCGACCGATATGAATATGCGGAAAATGCAAATACTAAGGGATAAAATAAAGAAATCGCCCAACCACCAATGCCCGCTATGGGTCAAACGCGTCAATTCGGGCCCACGCCGGCATGCTCGCTGTATCCCCAGCAACGGACCTGCCGAGGTCGAACGCGGAAACTCGGGCTGGAAGATCGGCTTGGCCGAAATTGCCTCGGCATAGCTTGGCCCTGAAACTTCAGCTTCATCCCCACCAGGCAAAAACCTGCCCGTTTTCGGCAACATCTTTCCGCCCCTCCTTTCCCTGATGCCGAGGAGACAGAAATTATCCGCCTGGTGCCAGGCCCAGGGCCTCGAGGCCAGGCCGGCGGCAGCGCATGCGGGGTTGTCTTACCTGTCCGACAAGGTGTTGGGACGCTTCGTCCAGACGGCCTCTTGAGAGCCGCTGCGGCCCGGCTTCATGGTGTGGTCAGGGAGGCTACGCCGCGCCATCAATGAGCACGGGGTTCAGGACTTCAATGTCGGGATTCGATTCTGTGAGCATTCTCTGCCGCATGCCCCTGCTTGCATCCTAGGGGCGTCTATCCAACATCATCCGTGCTAGTTTTGGCGAGCCTCCAAGGAGGCGCGGCGCGAACGACGGCAGAGGAGCCACTCAGATATCAGATCACGGAATGGATGCAGACGATCAACGCCAACTGATGATGCGGTTTTCCCACGCCGTAAGGGAGGGTAATCGGGCCATCATCAATGCCATGATCCCGGAAATCTCCCTCGACGACTTGGCGCCGGTGATAGCCCTTTTGGCGCGAATTCGAGGCGGCTACTTGCGACAGCTCCTTGAGATCACGGAGGGCGCCGGCGAAGGCCTCCCGAGAGCGGAAGAGATCGAGAAGCTTAGCCAACTGCGCAGCACCTACGAAGAAATGTCGACGGCCACCCAGGCGCTGGAGGTTGCTCTCGAACGCGGCTACCTCGACATCAAGCAATAGGGATCGACAACCGAGTCGTTTCAGGCCCCCAGCGTGGCTTGCTCGCCGTACCCCCAAGCAGCGGACGCCCAAGCGTCGAAAGCGGAAGTGCCGCCTGAGCGCTGGACGAGGTGGGGCGGCGACTTTGCTCAGTCCGCGTCTTTGTCCTCGGCGTCCCAATCGAACAGCGCCGGCTCCTTGGCCATAAAACGCTTGACCGCGGCCTTGTGGTAGGCCGTCTCGCGCAGCTCGCCCTGGGCGCCCACCTCGAGGAAGCCCATGGTGCGCACGTCCTGATGCAGTGACTGGTTCAAGAGCTGCTTGGCGTTGCGGATGGCGTCGGGCGAGGCGTTCTGGAAGCGCCCGGCCAGGGCGCGGGCGGCGGCCGGCAACTCGTCGGCCGGGTGGATGGCATGCACCAGGCCGATCCGGCGGCCCTCCTCGGCCCCCACCACGCGGGCCGAATAAACCAGCTCCTTGGCCATCGAAAGCCCGACGGCGCGGGGCAGCGTGTAGAGAATTCCCAGATCCGGCACCAGGCCGATGCGGCCGAAGACGCAGCAGAACCGCGCGCGCTCGCTGGCCAGCACGAAATCGGCGCACAAGGCCAGGCCCAGCCCGGCGCCGAAGGCAAAACCGTCGACCGCGGCGATGACCGGCTGCGACACGTCGATGAGATCGGGGATCCAGCCCCGCGCCCGGTGCAAATTGGCGTTGCGCTCAGGGAGCGGTCTATCCAGCCCCTCGACCATGGCCTTGACGTTGCCGCCCGAACAAAAGGTGCCGCCGGCCCCGGTCAGCACCAGCGCCCGGATATCCTTGTCTTCCCTGAGCCGCTTGATCAGGGCCGGAAAGTCGTTGGCGAACATGGCCGGCGTCAGCGCGTTGCGTTCCTGGGGATTGTTGATGGTGAAAACGGCGACGCCGTCTTCGACCTCGAAGGTGCAGTCGGTGAAGGTCATGGTTTCGCTTTCGTTTCTACCCGCCACCCACGTTGCTGCGCCCCGCCAGCAGGTCTTCCAGGGCGTCGGCCACGGCGGCGTTGGCTGCTTCCGAGCCTATGGTGATACGGACGAAGTCGTCCAGGCCGTAATCGTCCATGGCGCGGGTGAGAATGCCGCGGCGCGCCATGTGGTCGATGGCGTCCTGGGCCGTCCGGCCGGGAGTGCTGGGGAAACGTACGGCCAGGAAGTTGGCGGCGCCGGGCAGCGCCTCGAGCCCCAGCGGCGCCAGTTTGGCCCGCAGCCAGTCACGCCGCGCCGCCGTCTCGCGGGCCACCATGGCAACGAAATCGAGATCGTCGAGCGCCGCCACGGCCGCCGCCTGGGCGATGGCGTTGACGTTGCCGATGCCGCGCATGGGATTGAGGGCCCGGATCATGGCCTCCGGACCGTAACCCCAGCCGACGCGGAAGGCGGCCAGGCCGAAGGCCTTGGAAAGCGTGCGGGTGACGACGACGTTGGGGCGTCCGCCGATCAACTCCAGGCCATCGTCGTAGCTTTCGTCGTCGACGAACTCGGCGTAGGCCGAATCGATGATGTAGACGATGTGCTCGGGCAGCGCATCCCTGAGCCGCACCAGGTCGTCCCGGCTCACCCAGGTGCCGGTGGGATTGTTGGGATTGGCGACGCAAACGATGCGGGTCTTGTCCGTAACGCGTTCGAGCAGGGCGTCAACATCCAAGGTGAAATCGCGCTCGGGTGCCGTTACCGGCGTCGCCCCGGTGCGCAGTGCCATGATGGGGAACTGGATGAAGGCGTGGCGGGAAAACAGGATTTCGTCGCCGGGCCGGGCATAAAGCCGGCCGATGGCATCGAGCACCTCTTCCGAGCCGTTGCCGCAGATCAGGCGTTCGGGCTCGAGGCCATAGCACCGCCCGATGGCCTGGCGCAGCTCAAGGCTGCCCGGGTCGGGGTAGATATTGGGCCGCTGGCAGCGTGCCGCCGCCGCCGCGGCCACCGCCGGATTGGCGCCAAAAGGCGATTCATTCAATGAAAGGTCGAAAATAACCTCTTCCGGCGCCACCGGAGGTTTTTTGACGACTTTTGTGCCGGTGTCCGGAACGTAAGGCTGGGGGCCGGATTGTGATTTTTTTTCCTTCATCATGACGAATTACGGCACCTGAGGCCCGCCGACAAGGAAATTTCCGCTCTAAACCTTTCATAGGACCCAGTATCCTCCCTGGGCGCGAACTGGCGGGCGCCTCCGACGAGGGGGCGCCCGCCGTCTTTTTCGGGCCAGGGGAACAGGAAACGAGGGAACGACGATGCACGACGGCCAACATAGCAACGCCATGACCGAGATCGCGCTGGCCCTGGCCATGGCCTTCTTCAGCATCATGGTTCTGACCATGGTGTCGATGGGGGCCGGGCTGCAGGCCGGCGCGGCACCGGCCAGCGATGCCGGTATGGCGCTCAAGCGCTCGGCCGGCGAATCCGCCCGGGGACGGCCACTGCCCAGCGAGGCGGTGCTGGTGGTCCACTACGGCGGACGCTTTCTCGATGCCGAATTCAGGCCGCTCGATCCGGCCCGGATTACCGGCACCGTCGTTCTGGCCATCGCGCCCAACTTGACCATGGTCGAGGCCATTGCCGTGCGCCAACGGCTGGCCGTTGCCGATCTCACCGTCACCACCCTCGACAACCGTTGGATCGAAGCCCTGAAGGAGAACTCGAAATGACCACTCACAGCACAATAATCGGCGCCACCATGGGCGCCACAATGGGCGCAATAGCCGCACTGGCCTTGATGGTCGGCCCGGCCCAAGCCAACGTCGGCAACCCGCCCAGCCGCGCCGAGGTCAAGCGCATGATCGTGCAGGAAGCCGAGGCCACCCGGGTGCCGCCGGCCTTGGCCTTGGCCCTGGCGAAAGTCGAATCCGATTTTCAGGCCAACGCGCTTTCCAGCGCCGGCGCCCGCGGCGTCATGCAGATCATGCCGCGCACGGCGATCGACGAATACGGCATCGATCCCGACGAGCTTTGGGATCCCCGCCTCAATATCCAGATCGGCATCCATTATCTAGAGAGCTTGAGAGAGCGCTACGGCGGACGCTGGGAGCTGGCGCTGTCGCACTACAACGGCGGCACGTTGCGCGGCCAAGGTGGCGAAGCCGTGGCCCACAGCTACACCCAGCGCTACGTCAAGAGCGTGCTCAACTGGCAGCGCCGCTATGCCGAGCAGCACCGTGTCTGGCAGGTGGCCAAGATCGAGAAGGAGGGCTGGCAGCCTGCCCGCACCCGCCTCAAGCGCTCGGGCAAAAAGGGTGTCGTGGACTGGGCCGAGGAGGCCGACAATTATGCCCGCCCGGCGATCGACGAGCCCATGGCCGGGGCCAAGAAATGGCAAAAACCCCGCCGCCAGGCCCAGGCCAGGTTCCGCTGGTATCCTACAGAGCGGGGCATAAAGCGGGCTCGGGTGCGCCGGGCCGACGATCGTCGCCACGACTTTGACGACGACATCGAGCAGCGCCGGCGCAGCAACCGCCACCGCCTCGACGACTTCACGGCGCGCGTGCCGTAGTCACCGCCCAAGTCGTAGGCAGCAGGATGAGCGATCATGAACATGTTGCCGTTCTCGTCCCTGTGGCGTCTGCTTCTGCTGCTGGCACTGGCCGGGCTCGGTTCGGGGCTTCTGGTCCCGGCCGGCCCGGCGGCGGCACAAGGGGTAACGACGGCGGCCGAGCGCCAAGCGGTGCGGGCCCTGGTGGTGGCCGAGGCCCGGGCCATGCGCTTTCCCGTCAGCCTGGCTTTGGCGGTGGCGCGTGCCGAATCGGACTTCGACCCCCGCGTCGAGAGCCACATGGGCGCGCGTGGCGTGATGCAGATCATGCCCCGCACGGCGGCCGAGGAATACGGCATTCCGGCCGACCTCTTGTGGCAGCCGCGCCTCAACGTACGCCTCGGCATCCATTTCCTCAAACGCCTGCTGCGGCGATACCGGGGGCGGACGGAGCTGGCACTTTCCTACTACAATGGCGGCTCGGCGGTGGGGGATCTTCCCCACGCGCGGGTAATGCTGGCGACACGCGACTATGTTCGCAAGGTGCGGCGCTACCAACGCCAGTACCGCCGCGAGATGCTGAACGAGAGCACCCGGTTATGGACGCGAAGCAGGCTACGGCCGAGATATTGGAGGCCGGCAAAAGCGGCGAACTGAATGCCGCCTTTCGCTGCGTCGCCGAGGCCACGACGCTGCAGGGCGAGGCGCGCTATGGGCCGCGGGTATGCCGCCACCTGGCCCGCCTGATCGTCTGCCGGACCTACGCCGGCACGGTGCTGCAGCTTTGCCACCTGATCGTCGCGGCCGACGCCTGCGGCCAGGGCCGGGGGCGTTACGAGAACTTCTTCTTCGGCTGCGAACCCGCCAGCCCGGCTGCTTTCGTGGGCCATATCGACGCCACCCTGGCCGCCGGCGGCTGGCGCCGGTCGTGCTTCGAGCGTGGCGAAAACGGCATCATCGTGTCTTACCGGGACGGCGTCTTCAACGTCGAATTCGGCCGCATGCCCTTGCTGGCGGCGCTCTTTGAGTTCCTCATCGCCACCGTTTCCTATGCCGAGATCGAGGCCATCATTGCCACCATGCTGGAGCAGCCTGAGAGCCAGGACGCCGTCGCCGCCGCCGCCAGCGGCATCGAGGGGTTGTTGTATCGCTATCTCAACCAGCACCTGCCCAGCGTCCAGAATCAGACCAAGTTCAGCCTCATTCTCGACTTCTTCAAGCGCCGCACGGCGGCCGGCGGCGTCATCATCGACGACGCCACGATCCTCGAATTCTGGCAGGAAAACGCCTGCCTCGACGAGGGCCGCGGCAATTTCCGTCTTTTCCGTACCGTCAGCGACGCCTTTGTCAGCTTCCGCCGCGCCCTGCAGGCGGCCCAAGAGAAGGCGGCGGCGGAAGCGGCACTGCCTTTTGGCGGCGACCGCGAAGCCGGAGAGATCGATCCCGAGGTGTTGCTGGAACTGGCCGCCACGGGCGACGACTGGCGCTCGCCGCTCGAGGTGCTGGCCGAGGAGCCCGCGAGCCGCGTCAAGTTCCTCAACAACCAGGAGACCGAGGCCCTGGAGGCATTGATGACGTACGGTCCCGTGGCCCTCGTCTTGCCGCTGTCGCTGCTGCGCTGCGAGGTCTTCGGCCGCAGCCAGCGCCGCATCACCCAGGCCCTGAGAAAAAAACGCAAGGCCGCCGTCCCCGACCTCATCACCTGCCGCGAGACGCCGGATTACGGCGCCTGGTGCGGCAGCTTGGCTGTCCTCGAGGAACATCTCGAACAGATCATCAAGGCGGCGCTCCACGTCATGCTCCGGCCGGCCCGTGAAGACGTGATCAAAATCGCTCCCGCCAACGATTACGAGCACTCTTCGGAGCCGCCCCTGGATAAGGCTGCCATCGCCGACGTTTTGGCCGAAGCGAAACAGGCTTTCCGCGGCTTTTCGCGCCAGGGTTTCGACGAGGGCAGCCTCGACGACGCGGACGTAGTCGCCGCTTTCGAAGCCGGCGTCGACGCCCTGGTGGCGAGCAAGGAGCAGATCGGCGTATTCCTCGAGAGGCTCGCCAGGATCGATGCTGACGAGGTCGATCTCGGCCACTGGTTCGAGCAGGATCGCAAAGTGTTTGCCGGGCAGTTCGCCCGGTTGTACGGAGAACCGTCATGAGCGAAACCATTCCCTTGCCCAAGAAGGACCGCGAGCCCCTGGCGGCCCGTCTCTTCGACGTCTTCGAGAGCGAACAAGAGTTGCGCCGCCAGCCCGAGCCGCCCGAAAGCGAACCCATCGCCTTCAGCCGGCTTTATGCCTACGCCACCGGCGCCCGTGCCGAGGACGCCGAAGTGGCGGCGGCGCTGGCTCGCGATGGCGGCTTGCGAAGAGACTTCCAGCGCCTTTTGGCCCGCGCCGCGCCCTACTACATGCCCCAGGTGGCGGCTGCCAGCACGGGCCCCGTCAGCGAGCGTGTGGGTGCCGGCTGCCGTATCCGGCTCGAGCCTTCGAAGGCCGAGGCGGGGCAGGTCTACGTCATCGTCGAGCTCGATGACAAGGAGGCCCAGCCCGGCACCATGTTCGTAGTCGACGGGGACGGCGAGGGGGACGGCGAGGGCCGGACCCAGCGTCAGGCGCTGCCGCCGGCCCGCGACGGCGTCATCCAGATCCTGGCGGCCGAGGGCTCCGAGCTGGTCAGGGGGCTTGGCAACCTCAAGAGCGAGGTCTATCTGCGTTGATGAAGGTCAGGGTCTACGTCGGCACCACCGAAGGGCCGGTCCAGGTCGAGCGCATCACCCGCGAGGCGGCGCCGCAATCCGCCGTCTGCCTGGGCCGCAGCACCCGCGTCTTGCCCATGAGCACGGGCTACGACGCTTTCGTGCGGCCGCCCTCGGGTGTCATCGAGCGCGAATTCGGCCCCTTCGACGCGGGCGGCTTCCGGCTCGACGTCTCGGGCGCCATCGGTCAGGGCGAGAGCTGGCAGCTGGGCATATTCGTGGCCCATGCCCTGGCCGCCAAGGGGCAGTTGGCCTCGCCCTCGGATCGGCCCGACCGCGTCATCTGGCTCACTGGCGAGGTCGACAACGACCTGGCGGTGCAGGCCGTCAGCCATGTCCGCGACAAGCTGCTGGCGGCCCGCGAGGAGCTGCAGGCGATGACCGAAATGGGTGTGCCGCTATCGCTTTTCGCGCCCGTGGAGAACTGCGCCGCCATCGCCGACATGGCCGACGAGGTGATCGGTGTGCGCACCACGGACCAGGTGTTGGCGGCCCTCGAGGCGCCGCTCGTGGTGGCGTCAAAAGCCGGAGATCCGGCACCCCAGTCGACCAGCAGTCGCTTTTGGTTGTTGGGCGCGGTCGTGCTGGTGGCCGCCCTGACGGTGACGGCGCTGCAGCTTTTTGGCGTGCTGGAACGCAAGAAGCCGCCCAAAAGCGTTCCCCCTCAAGCCCAAAGCCAGGAGGCTCCGCCGCCCAAGCCGGTGGTAGCGACAGCCAAACCGCAAGCCAAACCCGGGTCCAAACCTGAAGCGGCGGCCGTGCCGCTGCCGCCGCCGCTGCTGATCAGCATCATCGAGCGCCGGGAGCCCGAGAAATCGACTTGCGCGGCGGTCCATTTCCGCACCAAGCAGCCCACCACCCGACCGGTCGCTGGTGGCGAATCGGGCCTTGTGCCCAGCCGCCACGAGGGTCTTTGCGGCCTGGCCTTCGAGGTGGTCACGTCGAAACCGCTTTACGTCAGCGCCGCCCTCGAGATGTTGGCCGGCCGCTTCATCAAGTCAGAGGTGCCCAAGCCCGCCGACCTCGACGGTGCCCGCGCTTTCCAGGGCCGCCGCAGTTGGCTGATCGATGTGCCGTCCCGCCATCCCACGGCGTTGGTCTATCGCCTCATCGTCATCGCCGGGACCGAGCCGCTGGCCGGGCTCAGGCTGCCCGCCGGCCCGCGCCGCCAGGCGGCGCTCGCGGAGATGCGCGAGAGGGGCCTGATCGTCGAGCTGCTGGAGCACCAAGTGGTACGCTGAGGGGTCTCGGACCCCTGGCCTAAAGCGCCCGATCGGCGCATCATAGCGGCAGGAGGAAGTCGTGCGACGGATATTGCTCCTGATATCGATCTTCGCTGTGTTGCCGGCATTTCCGGCGGCGGCGGCCGAGGTCGATCTGCGGGCCGAGAACAAGCATTCGGTGGCCGTGATCATCGGCAACAAGCGCTATTCCGGCCGGTTGCCCGAGGTCTCCTTCGCGCACAACGATGCCGCCGCGGTAGGGCGCTATGTGACCGAGGTGCTGGGCTATCGCAAGGGCAACGTGATGGACCTGCGCGATGCCACCAAGGCCCAGCTCGAGGCCACCTTCGGCACCGAGAAACGGCCGCGCGGCCGGCTCTTCAACTGGGTGCGGGCCGGCCGTTCCAACATCACCGTCTATTATTCCGGCCACGGCGTCCCCGGGCTGCAGGACCGGCGCAGCTATCTGCTGCCGGTCGACGGCGATCCCAACCTGGCCGAGATCACAGGCTATCCGGTGGAATTGCTCTACGCCAACCTGGCCAAGATCGACGCCAGGTCGGTGACCGTGCTGATCGAGGCCTGCTTCAGCGGCGAATCACCCAAGGGCCTGCTGGTGCGCGCGGCTTCGGGCATCACGCTGGTGGCCAAGCGGCCCGAGGGCGCGGCCGGCCTGACGGTGCTGACGGCGGCGGCCAACGACCAACTGGCAAGCTGGGACGAAAAGGCCAAGCTGGGCCTCTTTACCAAGCACCTGTTGGACGCGCTTTACGGCGCCGCCGACAGCTCTGAGAGCGGCGACGCCGACGGCCGGGTGACCTTGGTCGAGGTCGAGCGCTATCTCGAGGAGGAGATGTCCTACGCGGCGCGGCGGCGCTTCAATCGCCAACAGCGCGCCACGGTGCTGGGCAACGCCGATCGCGTGCTGGCCACGGTGACGCCCGGGATGATCGCCAAATCGATCTCGCTCGAGGAAATGCAGGGCAATTTCACCGTCAAATCGGGCGCCAACGTGCGCCGGGCGCCGTCGACCCGGGCGCCAAAGGTGGCTTTTCTGGCCAAGGACGCCGAGGTTCGGGTCAGCGGCAAGGTCAAGGGCTCGAACTGGTACCGCGTCGAGCGCCACGGCCGGCCGCTGGGCTTCGTTTTCGGCGAGCTCCTGGAGACCGCGGTGTTGCAGGCACCGAAACCGCCACCGCGTTCCCAGGCCGGCCGGGCCGGTAGATCCGCCCCGGCGGTCAAGCCGGGCCAGGTTTTTCGCGATTGCGACGGCTGCCTCGAAATGGTGGCGCTGGGCGGCGGCGCTTTCGATATGGGCACGCAGGCCGGGATGGCCGCCGCCAATGCCGCGGCGCAAGGATACGCCCAGGCCGAGCAGCCGGCCCATCGCGTTGCCGTGCCCGGCTTCGCCATCGGCCGCCACGAAGTGACGCGGGCCCAGTACGCCGCTTTCGTCAAGGCCAGCGGGCGCAAGGCGCGGGGCTGCTATGTCTGGAGCAGCGCCGAATGGAAACAACAGCGTAAACGCTCATGGAAGAGCCCGGGTTTCGCCCAGGGCGACGACCACCCGGCGGTCTGCGTCAGTTGGCAGGATGCTCAGGCCTACGCCACCTGGCTGAGCGGCAAGACCGGCGGCAGCTACCGCCTGCCCAGCGAGGCCGAGTGGGAGTTTACCGCCCGGGCCGGCGGCATGGGGCGGCCCTGGGGGCAGCCAGGTCGGCCGCCAATGCCGCCACGCCAACGGCGCTGACCGTGATTATGCCGTCAAATATCCCCAGGACACGCTGGTCAACAACGCCTGCGGCGACGGCCACGTCAATTCCGCCCCCGTGGGTGGCCGCCAGGCCAACGCGCTGGGTCTGCACGATACCTTGGGCAATGCCTGGGAATGGGTGGCGGATTGCTGGCATCCGGGCTATGTCGGGGCGCCGGGCGATGGCGGCGCCTGGACCTCAGGCGGCAACTGCGCCGAGCGCGTGCTGCGCGGCGGCTCGTGGGCCGAGGGCCCGGATTTCCTGCGCCCTCGCCTGCGCCTCAGCCAGGACGCCACGCTACGCATCAGCCACACAGGGTTCCGTCTGGTGCGGGAGCTGAAGTGAAATTAAGAATATACTTTAATAATATCATTTAACATGCGGAAATTGAACAAAAACATGACACTTTCAGGTATCCACGAATTCCTCCCCCAGGAGCGCGTGATCTTCGGTCAGCCGGCTGCCGGGGCGGTGTTGGCGGAAGCAGAGCGGCGCGGCGCCGGGCGGGTCTTCGTGGTGGCCAGCGGCACGCTGAGCCGCCGCACCGGGGTCGTCGAGGGCATCAAAAAGGCGCTGGGCGCCCGCTTTGCCGGGCTCTATGACGAGACCGTCGAGCACACGCCACGGCCCAGCGTCATCGCGGCGGCGCGGGCGGCGCGGGAGGTCGGGCCCGACCTCATCGTCTCGGTCGGCGGCGGCACCGTCATCGATACCGTCAAAGTGCTGCTGATGTGCCTGGCCGAAGGGGTCGACGAGAGCGACGGCCTCGAGGACCTGCGGGTCAAGGTGGCGGCCGACGGCAGCCGCCAGGTGCCCGAGATCGCCCTGCCGCCGTGCCGCCAGATTGCCGTACCGACGACGCTGTCGGCGGCCGAATTTTCCAACATCGCCGGCTGCACCAACCCCGAACGCGGCATCAAGGAACACTTTACCGCTCCCACCATCGGCCCGGCCGCGGTCATCCTCGACCCCGCCGCCTGCCTCCACACCCCGGACTGGCTCTGGTTGTCCACCGGCATCAGGGCCGTCGACCACGCCGTCGAGGGCATCTGTTCGGCCCAGCCGCAGCCTTTTGCCGACGCCGTTTCGCTACACGCGCTGCGCCTTTTTGCCAGCGCGCTGCCAGCCAATCTGGCGGTCCCCGACGACCTCGAGGCGCGCCTGCAAAGCCAGATCGCCGCCTGGCTGGCCGGCTCCTCGATCGGCAAGGTGCCCTATGGCGCCAGTCACGGCATCGGCCACCAGTTGGGCGCCGTGGCCGGGGTGCCGCATGGCCACACCTCGTGCGTGCTGCTGCCGGCGGTGCTCGACTACAACCTCGAGGTCACGAAAGAGGCCCAGACGCAGGTCTCGCAAGCCATGGGCCGGCCGGGCGAGCCGGCGGCCAAAACCGTGGGCGATTTCATCGCCGGGCTAGGCCTGCCGCGCAGCCTGCGCGAGGTGGGCGTGGAACGCGGACAACTGTCAACCATTGCCGAAGGATCGCTGGAAAATCCCTGGGTACGGGGCAATCCGCGTCCCATCGACCACGCCGAACAGGTCATGGAGATCCTCGAAAACGCCTGGTAATTCGCTGAATCCAGCGGGTTTGAAAAAAAGAATCCAACTTTTTTCAGGAAAAGCGTCCCGCGGGCGCGAAAAATCGCTCTAGCCCTTTCATAGGACCCAGTGTCCACACGAAGAAAGGGATCAGCGATGATTTCACAGATATCCTCCCGCGGCGCCCTGCGCGGACTTGCAGTAGCGCTCGCTCTCACCGCCGGCGCCTGCCAGATGAACGTTGCCGGCAACCAAAGCGACGGCGGCATCGGTTTCCGGCAGGCCCGGTTCGCCGAAATCAGCGCCATGCGCGAATACCGCTCGTGCCGCGACGACGCTTTGGCCCTCGATAGCCAGGCCCGTAAGGAAGCCTCGGCGGCCCGTTACCTCGCCTCGGCGCGCCTTTTGGGGCGCTGCGAGTCCGAGTTGGGTCCCGAGGCCGTCGGTGTCGCCGTTGAGGAGCGCATGCAGGCTTATGCGCTCAGCGTGCAGAACTACGTCAAGGGCGGCGACGTTGGCCAGGCGCGCAAGAACCTGGCCCAGTTCCAGACCGCCTTCGCCGGCCAGGACCTCTACTACCCGGACGGCTCCTCGTTCATCGAGACCATGGAAATCCTGCTTGATCTCAAGGACCGCACGGTAATTGGCGAGTTCTCGGTGGCCAACGTCTCGAGCACGCTCAAGTCCGAGCTTCGGCGGGCGCGCTACTGGAAAAAGAACTGAGGAGCAAGCCCCATGACACGCAACAAAACCAAAGTCCTGCTTGCCGGCAGCGCCCTGGTGCTGGTTCTGGCGGCGGCCTTGCCGGCCACTGCCGCGGGTAGCAATGGTGCCCCCGGGGCCCAGCCCAACTGGCGTCCGACGGCCAGCGAGAAGTTGGTCAAATTGCCCGCCGGCTACCTCAAAAAGACCCTTGATTACGATTTCGCCCAGTCCGAACTGGGCCAGGCGCTCAAGGATCTCGATGTCGAAATCGGCCTCAAGACCCAGACGCTGGGTGACTTGCAGGCCGCCACCGAACGCGCCGACGGCGATCTGCTGACCGAGCTTCGTCATCAGTTCCTGGCCGAAAAACGGGCCTACCTCGAACTGGTGGGGCAGAAGCACGACCTCAAGCGCAGGCACCTCAAGACCAAGGTCCGGTTGATGGAAAAGGTGCTCGACCGCATGGGCCGGCGGGCTGGCGGCATGACCAAGGCACGCGTCGCCCTGGTGGGCAAGCAAGAGGCCGCGCGTCAGCGCTTCAAGGCCTCGCTCGACGGCGTCGACGTCAAGGTGATGAACGTCTCGGCCGTGCCTGAAAGCCGCTACGCCAAGGAGTACGCCAAGAACCTGGGCGCCATCGAACGCCTGGTCAGCGCCATCGAACGCCACCCCTCGGCCACCCACCCGGCGGCCGATGGCCAGCCGCTGAGCAAGGAGGATCACATCCGCCAGATCATCGCCGATGGCGAGGCCGAGGTGGCACTGCTGGATCAGCAGGACAAGATCCTGGGCTACATGGCCAAGCTGGTGGCCCTCGATGCCATGGCGCTTTCGGAAGATGTCATGGACGCCGAAATGGCCGACAGCGACGTGCCCTCGGTCGACGGCGTTACCACGGCTGTCGGTTTCTTCGTCGAATAGCGCTTTGGCCCAACCCTACAGCTTTGGAGAAGACTGATGAACGCAACTCGGAAGACCTTCAAAAAGCTCGCCGCCTTGCCGTTGCTGGCTTTGTCCCTGGTGGCCACGCCAGCGGCGGCCGGCAGCCTCGAGAACATGGAGCGCGAGCGCGCCATCCTCATCGATGCCTTCCTCGACCCCGGCGTCAGCCCGGCCGAACGGGGCCAGCGCATCGCCACCGCCCGCAACCGGCTGATCGACCTCGAGCGCATGGTGCTCAGGGATGACAGCCTGGTTGGGCGCAACACGCCCACCGTCAAGCGGGCCTTCGACAACTACGACCTGACCTTCCTGGTGCATGCCGCCATCGAGAATGACATGGCGGTCAGCGCCAGCTGGCTGGAACAGGTCGGCCTCACCACCCAGGCCCTGATGGCGGCCCACAAGGGACGGCGTTGAGATGCGCCACGCCCTCACCACCCTTGATGCCGTCTCGCGCAGCCTCAGCTATTTCCTCGGGCTGGTGATCATCGGCCTGGCCGGGGCGGTCATTGCCACCTCGCGCCAGGTGCCCGAGATCGCCGCCTGGGCCCAGCAGATGTTCGGCCCCACTTTCCTGGTGCTGTTGGCGGCCCTGGTCGTCGCTACGCTGTTCTGCTGGACCCGGCTGCGCCGGGCCCAGGCGGCCGGCCGCCGGGTCTGGTACGAGGCCGGCATGCAGGCCGCCAACGGTATTGCCATCCTGGCCCTGACCTACACGCTTCTCGGCATCAGCCTGGGCATCGGCAGCATGGCCGGCCAGGTGCTGACGCCCGAGACCGTGCAGCAGGTCATCCGGGGCCTGACCGAAAACTTCAGCATGGCCTTCATGACCACCGTCGTCGGCTTGCCGGTTTCGGCCTGCATGCGGGCGCTGGTGGCCATCAGCGAGGCCCAGCAAGGACAAGGAGCGGAACAATGAAATTCCTGGCCTTCAACCTGCTCGCCGCCGTGGCTTTGGTCTACCTCTTCAGCGGGGCCGATGGACCGAGCGTCGAGGGCGCCTTCGAGCGGGCCTCGGAGACGGCGCAAACCCTGGTCGACAAGGGCCGCCAGGCGGTTTCCCAAGAGGCCGAGGCGCCTGAGCCAAAGCCCGAGCCGGTGGTCCCGGTTGCCGTAGACCCTGTAGTCCCTGTTGCCGAGCCGAAGCCCGAACCGGTGGCCGAGTCCAAAGTTGCCGCCGCTCCCGTGCCCACGGTGGCGGAGTTGGCCAAGCTGCTGCCGGTCGACCAGGCCGTGGCCCAGCGCCGGGCCGAGGTCATGGCGGCGGCCGCGCCGGCTGCCCAAGCCTCCGAAATTCCCAAAAAACCAGCCTTCATGTCGCGGGGCGAGCGTCAGCGGGAATTGCACCGCTTGGCCCAGGAAATGGAACTGATGTTCGTCGACAAGGTGGTCAGGTAGGAGGCGAAAGTGTTTACCCCGGCCCGCCTTTCGCTTGCCGTATCGCTGCTTTTGGCCCTGGCGCTGACGTTCAAGCTGTGGCCCAGCGAGATGCCCGAGAGGCAGGTCGCAATACCGGCTCTCCCCGAGGTGCCGGCGGCGGTGGCACCCCCCGAGGCCAGCAGTTCGCTGCGCCTGCCACCGCCGCCGGTCGCCCTGACACCGGCCGTGCTGACGGCCTTGGCTGCCCGCGAAGCAGAACCGGAGCCTCAGATCGAAGCGCTCAAGCCCAGCCAAGCAGAACCGGTCCCGGCCCCCAACGTCCGGCGCTTGCAACCCAAGGCATCGGCCCGGCGGCCGGCCTCCGAGGTTTCCCAAATGACCGCGGCGGTTGATGCCCCCGTTAACGCCCCTGTTACCGCCGCCGCCGATCCCCACACCGTGCGCGAAGGGCGCACGCTGCTGAGACTTTTGGAACATGGCCGGGGTCCGGGCATCGAGATCGCCTGGCCCGCCGGACGGGCAGGCCGGCAACAACTTTTCCACCGCTTTGCCGCCTGTTTCGGCATGCGCCTGGCGCTGGTCGACGCCGACGGCAAGCTGTTCGCCGAGGGTGGGGTGCGGGGTCAGTCCTGGGCTCCCAACCTCGACCGCTATTCGGGCTTCGTGCGCCGGCCGGCCGGGCGCCTGACGGCCAGCGAGCGCCGCCGGGCCGGAGCCATCGCCGTTCACCACGGCCGCCGGGGCGCCCTGGTGCGGGTCTTTCCCCGCCGTGTCGATGCGCTGCTGCTGGCTGGCTTGAGCCAACTGGTGGGTCCCGGCTACCGTGCTGCCCGGACCATCCGGGCGCGTTATCGTCAGGTGGCCGGCAGACTCAGCGTCGAAGACGTCAGCATCGACGGCCGTGCCGTGGCCGGCCGCATCGAGCTCTCGCGAGCCATGAAGGCGAGCTGCCGCCGTGGCGGTGCGGTATGAACGGCACCGTTTCCACGCCGGTTCTGGTCGCCATTTTGGCCCTGCTGGCGGGCTGCGTCAAGCACCAGCTACCGCGCTTCCAGCGCCGCTGCCGGCGCTGCGGCGGGCCAGGAAACGTCGCTCCAGCGCCAAGTCGACTACCACCTCGACCGTGGGCTCTACCGCGATCCCCCGGGCTGCGTCTTCCTGGCGCCGCCGCCGGCCAAGACGGCGGCCGGCTTTGCTGACCTGGTCGAGCGCGCCGTCGCCCGCCAGCTCGGCGAGCGCTTTCGCCGCACCATCAGCCCCCAGGAACGCCGCCGCCGCGAACGCCGCGACGCCTTGGACCTGAACCATGCCGGCGATCGCGCTGCCTTTGCCCGCCGCACCCGCTGCCCGGCCTACGTGCGCTGGCGCACTGTCGCGGCGTCGTCCGACTTCGCCCTGGTGTTGGCCCAGCGCCGCGTCGGCTTCGAGGTCGAACTGAGGCAGAGCCGCGACGACAAGCTGTTGTGGCAGGCCGCCCACGTGGCCAGTCGCTGGGACGGCGGCCTGCCCATGTCGCCTTTGTCGCTGCCCTTCGCGGCCTTCCGCGCCGCTACGCTCAGCCAGGATCCCGATGTGCTGCATTCCATGGTCGATGACGCGCTGAGGCGGCTCTTCGCCACCCTGCCGAGTTTTATTTGACCTTGCACCGCTCACGCCGCCTCGGCGATGGCGACCAAGGTGTTGCAGAACTGAGCCGGCCAAAGCCGGTTGCAAAGCGCCTGCAGGGCGCGGCCCGAGCCCGACAGGCGATAGCCTTCGGCCCGCGCCAGGCCCTCGTCGAAGCGCTTGTGGCCGGCGGCGCGAAAGGCGCGGAACTTGTAAAGCAGGGGATAGTTTTCGACGAAGTGGAGCGCCCGCGGGCGAAAGCCGGCAGCTTCCAGCAGGGCGGTGTATTCGGCGGCCGTGAAGTTGGCTTTGTGGAAGACTTTTGTCTGCCCAGGGGCCGTCCCGGCCCGGCGTGCCGCCAGCCAATCGATACCGCGGTTGTGCAGGGTGTCGGCGCGTACGCTGGCGCACAGCACGCCGCCCGGGGTCAACACGCGGCGGCACTCGGCCAGGGCCTCGGCGACGCCGGCGGGCAGGTTGTGGTAGACGCCGAAGGCCAGTACGGCGGCGAAGCTGGCGTCGGCAAAGGGCAGGCCGGTGACATCGCCGGCCAGCAACGGCAGCCCAGGGTCCTGGGTGCGGATCTTGGCCAGCGCGCTGGCGATGAAGTCGAGGCCGACGATCTCGCGGCCCTGGCTGTGGTAGTGGCGCAGCACCCGGCCCAGGCCGCAGCCCGCTTCCAGCACCGGTCCCCGGGTGCCGGCCAGCGCTTCCTCGGCGAAGCGGCCGGGGTAGGCGGTCAGATTGAGGCCGCCGCTGTCGGCCGGTGCCTGCTCCCAGCGTTCCCGCCAATAGGCCTGGTTGCCGCCGTGGTGGCGGTATGTGATGCGCATATGTTGACTTCCCGGCGCTTTATGACGCGTTGAAAACATGTGCTAATCTGCGGGCAGGGAGGTTGTCGAGGGAAAAGCTTGAATGGAGGCGTCGCGATCCCGGGATTCGAGGTTGCCGATGGGTGATCCTTCACGCATGAAGAAGGCCGAATTGGTGGCCGAGGTGAGGGCTCTGCGCCGGCGCCTGGCGGCGCTGGAGGCCGAGCCCGAAGGCGAGGGGGAAGCCGCCCAGGACGCCGCACTGCAAGTATCGGAAGGCCGTTTCCAGGACATCGCCGCAGCCATGCAGGTGGGTGTCGGCGTCATCGCCACGAACGACACGGTGCTCTATGCGAACCCGGCGATGGAGAACTTGTTCGTCTTCGCGCCGGGTGAAATGGTGGGCAGCACGGTGGCTGATCGCTTTGTCGATCTCGGGGTGCGCCAAAAAGCCTTGGACGAGCTCGAGCGTCAGGGCCAAACCGGCCACCACGAGGTTCACCTGCGCCGGGCCGACGGCAGTGAGTTCTGGGGCATCTTGACGGCCAGCCGCTTCAGCTATGGCGGCCAGCAGGCGTTGCTCTCGACTTGCTACGACATCAGCCGGCAGAAGCTGATCCAAGATGCCCTGCAGACCGTCGGCGCCGGCCTCTCGGTGTCGACCCGGACGACCTTTTTCGGTTTTCTCGCGCTCTCCATAACCGAGGCGCTGGAGGTGCCGATCGCCCTCGTCGGGGCGCTCCAGGAAGACGGCGAAACCATAACCACCCTGGCCGTCGCGGCCGACGGTGAATTTACCGAG
>PVBE012610750.1_pt1 | contig 18205 bp, 17 predicted proteins | sample 1631181 | NCBI WGS metagenome assembly PVBE01 (sample SAMN08397723, study PRJNA350692) | Marine metagenome, whole genome shotgun sequencing project. | isolation source: water | place: Pacific Ocean | collected 2012-04
ATGCCCCCGCAGGGCGCCGCAGAATCCGTTGTTGGTGTAGGTGCGATAAGCCTCGTATTTGATGTTGGGAACCCGGTAGGGAATGTTGAGCATGGCGCCGGCAAGAAAAATGCTGAAGCCGCCGATGCTCGAATAGGCGCCGCCATTGGCCGTCAGCTTGCAATGCTGGGCCAGCATCCGGCCATTCTTGTCGGTCCCCGTTCGCAGCCAGATCTTCATCGGGTGGCGCATATGCCCGATGGTCATGACCTCGTCCATGGTATGGACCAGCTTCACCGGGCGGCCGGTCTTCTTCGACAGCATTACCGCGCAGAAGTCGATCGGCATCGCTTCCTGCTTGCCACCGGAGAAGCCACCGCCGACAAAGGTCTGGACGATACGCACGTCGCCCAGATCGACCCCGAGACCCATCGCCAGCTGCCGCCAGACAACGTAGGGGCTCATCTTGCAGGACCAGAGGGTCACCTTGCCCGAGCTGTCCCATTGCCCCACGCTGGCATGAGGTTCGAGCATCCCGTGTTTCACCGGCTGGGTTTCGAACACGTCCTCGCGAACGTATTCGGCCTTGGCGAACCCCGCGTCGGGGTCGCCGAACTCAAACGCGGTCTGAGCGGAAATGTTGCGCTCCGCCGTTTCGTGCAACTGCGGTGCATCGGGGCCCATCGCCTCTTCGGGATCGAACACCCCAGGCAGCGGTTCGTACTCGACCTCTATGAGGTCGAGCGCATCCTCCGCCGTGTCCTCGTCGATCGCCGCGACCGCGGCCACCTCCTCGCCGACATATCGAACGGTATCGATCGCCAGCGGTAGGTAATCGCGCGTGTTGGGGAGATTGCCGTATTTGTGACCGGGGAAATCGGCTCCCGTGACGACCGCGCGGACGCCCGGCAGCGCTTCGGCGCGGCTCGTGTCGATGCTCACGATCCGGGCGTGGGGATGCGGGCTTCGCAGCAGCTTACCGTGGAGCATGCCGGGCATAACGATGTCGTCGGCGTATTCGGCGCGTCCCTTGGCCTTGAGCCAGGCGTCCTTTTTGGGTGTGGGCCGACCGATGACGTCGTATTTATCGTGGAGTTCCTCGTGCATGTCAGTCGCCCCCCTTCGAGCCGAGCTGGCCAGCCGCGTCCTGGACGGCCTCGACGATTTGAACGTATCCGGTGCAACGGCACAGATGGCCGACCAGGGCCTCGCGGATCTCGCCTTCGCTCGGCTTGGGCGTCTCGCTGAGCAACGACTTGGTGGCGATAACCATGCCCGGAGTACAGAAGCCGCACTGGATGGCACCCTTTTCGACAAACGATTGCTGGATCTGCTCGAGCGCCGGATCGCCATCAACCGGGCCCTCGATGGTCTGGATCTCCCTGCCATGCGCTTCGACCGCGAGATAAAGGCAGGAGTTGATGGGATTGCCGTCCACCAGCACCGTACAGGCGCCGCATTGACCCTCGCCGCAGGACCGCTTGGTCCCGATCAGGGCAAGGGTCTCTCGCAGAACCTCGAGGAGCGTGCGCCATGGCTTTATCGATAGATCGTGCTGCACGCCGTTGACTCGCAACGAGATGTCGACGAGCGCACTCTTGGTGATGGTTGCGTTCATGACTGTGCCTTTCCCCGGACCTGCGCCTTCTCCCAGGCAAATCGGATGGCCCGCTTTGTAAGGTTCTTGATCAGGACCAGACGGAAGGCCGGATCGGCCCGCCAGGAATTGGTCCGGGGGTTGGCCTCCTTGACCGCCTCCTCGGCGGCTGCTTCGAGGCCCTCCTCGGTCAAGGCCTCGCCGCGCAGCACCGTCTCGGTGCGTTTGGCGCGGAAGACCGTTGGCGCGCCGTTGGCAAAGGCCAGCTTCAGGTCACGGAACGCGTTGCGATCGGCGTCGAGCTCGACAAATGCACCGACGCCGACGACGGTCATGTCCATCGATTGGCGGTCGTGATACTTGAGGTAGATGCTGGCGCTCGCCGGTGCCGGCCGGGGCACGACGATCTCGGTGAGGACCTCGTCCTTCCTGGCCGAGGTCTGTGCATAGCTAACAAAGAAGTCCTCGAGCGCAACCTCCCGCAAGCTTTTGCTGCTGGCGAGCTTGACCTTGGCGCCGAGGGTCATGAGAGGCGGTGGCAGATCCGCGCAAGGGAGCGCCCCGGCGATGTTGCCGCCAACGGTCGCCGCATTGCGCAACTCGGGGCCGCCGATCTGCGCGGCCGTTTCCGCCAGAACCACGTGATCGCGCCGGACTGACGGTGACAACATGAGCGACCGAAGCGTCGTCATGGCGCCGATGGCAAGGCTGCCGTCATCGCGCTCTTCAATGAAGTCGAGCTCCGGAACGCCCTTGAGCCCCACCACGCATCGGGGCGTCGCTTCGCGCCGGCGCAACTGCAATATGGCGTCGGTGCCCCCGGCGAACAGCATAACGTCGCCGTTCGACGCGTCTTTGGTCAAGGAGCAGAGCTCGGCGACCGAGCTCGGACTCACGAAGTCGAATTTTGGCAGTCGCCGCAGGTAGGTCATCGTTCCTGAATTCCATCTGGCTTGGTCAATGCGGATCGCCGGGTCTGGGTTGGACGAACGGCACGAGCTCATTATACAACGTGTACGTTGCATTTCAATGACGTATTATGTTGCATCGCCCGATCTATCTTTGACACCTCGATCGCCCGCGCGTTCCAAGCCACGGGCATGACCTCGACGCAAGCGCACAGGAGGCCTCCGGGGGCCGCCAAGCGACGGCGCAGAGGCTTGCATGCCAGGGAGCCCAGTCTGCTCTCCGGCCGTCTCTTTGACGAACATGGCCACCGCCTCGCACCCAGCCTGCTAGGGCAAGCGCGGTCGGGCGAGGCATTGCTGCTTCGATAGGGGCCACACTTCCCGGCTGGCCTAACTGTCAGGCGAATACCGTCTCACTGCACTCAGCTTTCCTGCAGGCTGATCCGCAGATATTTGACGAATTTGCGGGCGATGCGGCGTGGCGTCTCGGCGCCCGGGCGGTACCAGGTGAACGACCAGTTCATGGCGCCAAGCAGCATCAGCCTGAGGCTGTGCAAATCGACACCTCGCGGCAATTTCAGATCCTCGAGCAGGCGGATAAATATACCTTCGTAGTCGTCGCGTAGCCGCGTCACCCGGGTGCGGATGGGGCTGGATCCGGTCGGCATTTCTTGCATCAAGGCCTGCACCACGATGTTGCCCTCGAGCAAAAACTCGAGATGCGCAATGCAGGCCGCTTCGAGCCGTTGCCAGGGATCTTTGGGCCCCTCCAGGGACTCAAGAACGGCATCCGAAATGCGCCGCATGCCCTCGTCGTGGACTGCCGCCAGAAGGTCCGCTTTGGAGGGAAAATGATAGTAGATCGAGCCCGCCTGCATGCCGGCATCGGCGGCAATATCACGCATCGAGGCCGCCGCGTAGCCTTCATAAAGAAAACGCCGCGCCGCCGCCTCCAGCAGTAGTTCCCGCCGATTGCCCCGCCGCCTGCGCACCGCTGCCGGTTTCTTGCTGGCTGCCATCCTATCCCCTCACCAAACAACCGTTAGGTATATATCGTATGCCCGGCGGCGGGAAAAGGGATGACAATGATAACGCTTTATGACGGCAGGTTTTCGATGAATGGATTGTGGAACTGCACGCCCCGGAGCCGGCGCCCATGCTGAAAGTCTTCGCTAACCAATATGCCGCATCCCGCCTCCGCCACCGTGCCCCAGAGTAGCGCATCCCAAAAGGCGAACTGATGCTCGGAGACGGCCCAAACAGCTCGACGCAAGGCGGCCGGCCCTGCTGAGACCACAGGAAAGAGTTCGATCCAGTCGTTGATCTGAGTCGCCGCGTCTTCCAACGGGACTTTCCGCTTGCGGGTAGCAACGGCGAAGAACTCCGATAGCGCTTGAAGCGTCAGGACAAAATCGCTCTGGACAGCTTGATCGAGTAATTCCATAGCGCGGACATGTTTGTCGCCCGCCGCGGTATCGAGCGCGTAGACCAGGATGTTGGTGTCGAACGAAATTCGTTCAGCGATCATGGAGTTCATTGCGATCGATGCCGTTGTAATTGATCGCATAGCCCGCTCGCATGCGGACCCGTGACCGCTCGAGAGCGGCCAATTGAGATGCGCTCAATTTCTTCTCGGCGGTTTCCGGCACCAGGCGCGCGATGGGTCGCCCTCTACGGGTGATAATGATCTGATCCCCGCGCTCGACCGCAGCAAGGTGTTGCGACAAATGCTGATTGGCTTCGCGAATACTGATTGATTTGATCATGGGTTTCCTGCCTTTGGGTGAAATGTAGGACATCCCACAAAATAATTCAAGCTGCCGCCAACTACTCTCGCTTGACAGCGCGCCGGGTACACGCCACTGTCCTCGCCATGTTGACGACGAACCCCAGCCGTTTTTGGTGGTGGCCCGCATAAGCGGGCGGCCGGCTGATTCGTTCAATCAAATGTCGGGGCCGCCACGGGCGTGGGCGGCCTTTTTTCATTCCATCTTCCGACCTCCCACACCGCGGCCTTCCCGGATACGCGGAGTGGAGACATGAGCACAAACCAGCACAGCACACCCAGCAGCATCGGCGTGCGCTGCACCTGCGAAGAGCAACGCTACGAAGGCGCCGTCGAGCCGCTGATCGACAAGCTGGACCAACGGCGCGGCGCGCTCTTCACCTCGTCGTTCGAGTATCCCGGGCGCTACACACGCTGGGACACCGGCTTCGTCGATCCCCCCGTGGTGGTCACGGCGCGCCAGCGCGAAGTGACCATCGAGGCCCTCAACGCGCGCGGCCGTATCCTGCTGCCGGCCTTCCACGACGCGCTCACGCGGCTCGACGCGGTGCTGGAGATAGAGGCTGCGGGGGATCGCATCGCGGCGCGCATCAAAGAGCCCGACCCGGGCTTCGCCGAGGAACGGCGCAGCCGCCAGCCCAGCGTGTTCAGCATGCTGCGCGCCCTGAACGCCCTTTTTGCCGCACCTGGCGACGGCCATCTCGGCTTCTACGGCGCCTTCGGCTACGACCTTGCCTTCCAGTTCGAGCCGGTCGAGCTCAAGCGGCCGCGCGATGCCGACCAGCCGGACCTGGTGCTTTACCTGCCCGACGAAATTCTGGTCATCGACCATCGCCGCCAGAGCGCCACGCTGCGGCGCTACGAGTTCAGCGCCGAGGGCCGTACGACGCGGGGGCTTTCGCGCGACACGGCGCCCGCCCCCTTCCGCCCAGCCAGCGGCGGCGAGCGCTCCTGCGACCACGCGCCCGGCGAATATGCCGAAGTCGTGCGCCTGGCGCGCCAGGCCTTCCGTCGCGGCGATCTCTTCGAGGTCGTGCCGGGACAGATGTTCAGCGAGCCGGCGGTGGCGCCGCCGTCGACCATCTTCCGCCGCCTGCGCCAGCGCAACCCGGCGCCCTACGGAGCGCTCATCAACCTAGGTTCCGAGCACTTAGTGGCCGCCTCGCCGGAGATGTTCGTGCGGGTGCAAGAGCGCCGGGTCGAAACCTGTCCGATTTCCGGCACCGTAGCGCGCGGCAAAAACGCCATCGAGGACGCCGAGCAGATCCGCCGCCTGTTGAATTCGGAAAAGGAAACAGCCGAGCTCACCATGTGCACCGACGTCGACCGCAACGACAAATCAAGGGTCTGCGAACCCGACAGCATCCAGGTCATCGGCCGGCGACAGATCGAGATGTACTCGCGCCTCATTCACACCGTCGACCATGTCGAGGGGCGCTTGCGGCCGGGCTATGACGCCCTCGATGCCTTTCTCGCCCATGCTTGGGCGGTCACCGTCACCGGCGCTCCCAAGCCGGCCGCCATGCAGTTCATCGAGGACGTGGAGCGCTCACCGCGACGCTGGTACGGCGGCACCATCGGCTCGTTCGGCGTCAACGGTGACATGACCACGGGCCTGACACTGCGCACCGTGCGCATCAAGGACGGCGTGGCCGAGGTGCGGGCGGGCGCGACGCTGCTCTACGATTCCGATCCCCAGGCCGAGGACCGGGAATGCCTGCTCAAGGCCTCGGCGCTACTCGACGCCATCCGCCGCCCCGATCGGCCGGTCGTTAGCACACCGCGCGCCCAACCCGGTGCGGGCCGCCGGGTGCTGATGGTCGACCACCAGGACAGCTTCGTGCACATGCTGGGCGGCTATTTCCGGGCCAGCGGCGCTGAGGTCGTGACGCTCCGTTCCGGGTTTCAGGCCGACCGGCTGAGAGAGATCGCACCCGATCTGGTCGTCCTGTCGCCAGGCCCCGGCCGGCCCGCCGATTTCGCTCTGGCCGCCACCATCGAAATGGCGCTGGCCGAGAACCTGCCGATCTTCGGCGTCTGCCTCGGCCTGCAGGGCATCGGCGAATATTTCGGTGCCACGCTGGGGTTGTTGCCCGAGCCGGTGCACGGTAAGCCTTCGCCGGTGAGGCTCTTGGGCGGTCGCCTGTTCGGCGGCCTACCGCGCCACTTCACGGCCGGGCGCTACCACTCGCTGCATGTGCTGCGAGACGGACTGCCACCCGATCTCATGGTCACCGCCGAAACCCCGGCCGGCACCGTCATGGCTCTGGAGCACCGCAGCCTGCCGGTGGCTGGCGTACAGTTTCATCCAGAATCCATCATGAGCCTGGAGAGCGATCTCGGGCGGCGCCTGATCGACGACGTGATCGAGAACCTGCGGCCGGCCGCAGCGATCGAAGCCGTGGCCTGAGAGTCTTTCAGCCCTCGTCCCAGGGCCGACTGCGGGTCATGGCGAAATGGGTATTGGGGCCGGTCCACTCGCGAAAGACGTCGTAGTCCTGACGCAGGCGTTGGCGCACCTCGGAAGCCAGCGCCGCATTGAGATCCTCGAGCGTGTCAAAGACCACTTCGTTGCCGAACATGCAGCCCGATTCCGCCAACCCGGTTTGGTTCGCCCAGGCCACGGGTACATAGCAGATGACATTGCGGATGCCGGCGAATTCGCCCAGTAGCGCCGGGTGGTGATCGAGGTAATAGGCGATGAATTTCTCCTCGTCGCCGGCCGGGCGGTAGTAGCGCACGACGTAGGAGATGGGTGCCGTGCGCGGGCTGGGCTCGCTTTCGCCGGCCACCGGGCTGGCCAGCACCTCGAAAGCCTCACAGGTGACGCGGCAATCGGCGGCCGGCAGCCGGGAAAGATCGCAAAGCCAATGCTGAAAATCTTCGCTGGCCGCTGTTTTCTCCAGCGCCGCCACGTCCGGAAAGCCGAATTCGGCGATCAACAGCGGCCCTTCGCCGTCGTCCAAGAAAGGATCGTGCGAGGCTTCCGGGGCATAGAACTCGAGCCCGGTGATGCCGCCCGCGCGGCGCAGGATTTCGGCCGGTCCGTTGCGAAACCAATCGCGCAATATGGGACCGTCATCGGCGCCGCCGAAATATGTGAGAAACAGTGAAACCGCCATACCGATCTACCTTGTACCGATGCGTTCTCGAATGATCGCTGAATAGGGCTCTGCGCGGGTGATGTAGGGGAAGTGGCCGCCACGCTCGAAGCCATGAAATTCGGCACCGGCATAGCGTTGGCGCACTTGAGCCCGCAAAGCCGGCGGGATCAAGGGATCGTCGTCGCAGTCGATAACCACCAGGCGATCGGGCGTGAGCGGCAGCGGCCCCACGTCGCCCTCGGTCAACAGCGCCAGCACCCGAGCCTTGAGGTGGCGCCCGGACATGCGTGAAGCCTGGACGCGCAACACCGCTTTGAGCTCGCCAAAAATGGGTTCTGCCTCGGGCCAGGCGGCAACGGACGCCATCATGGCCGCCCGCAACGCTGCCGCCGGCATTGCCGCCACTTGGCTCGGATCGCCCAGCAAAGTGCGAAAGGGCGTAGCATCGACCAGCGAATTGGCCACGAATACGGTTTCGACCCGCCCGGGATGGCGCAGCGCCGCCGTCTGCACCAGATAGCCGCCGAGCGAAGAGCCCAGCACATGGGCTCGGTCAATAGCGCTGCGATCCAGCAGCGCCACGACGCCATCGGCCAGCCGGCGCACGTCGGGCACGGCAGGATATGTCAGCGCCAGCACCCGGACATTGCCGGCAAGCGCCCGAATTTGCTGCCAGAAGATCTCACCCGTTCCCAGCGTGCCGGGCAGCAGCACAAGCGTCGGAGAGGACACCGGGCTGGGGCCGGCCTCGATGAGGCGCCAGCGCAACCCCTGCAGCGTCACGGTGCGTTCGGGAAAGTCCCGGCGAAAACCTTCGAGATCGGCAATCAGGGTCATGCTTCGTCCGCTCCTGCACTTGCCGGCCGCAAGGCTTCAAGCTCCTCGATGGTGCGCGGCCAATCCTTCTTCAGCAGGCGCGACAGCGCCCGGTCGGCCAGCAGCTTGCCCCCGGTTTGGCAGCGCGGGCAATAGTTGGTTTCGTTGCTGGTGTAACGAATTCTCTGCACCGCAGTGCCGCAGTCGGGACAAGGCTGGCGGTAGCGCCCATGCACCGCCATATCTTCGCGAAACGCCGTGACCTTGGTGGGAAAGCCCTCGCCGGTCTCGGTCCGGAGCTTTTCCGTCCACTCGATCAGGGTGCTTCGCGTGGCTTCAAAAAGCCGGGCGATCTCGGTTTTCGTCAGTTTCTGCGACAGCGCTACCGGCGAGAGCCGGGCGCGGTGCAGGATCTCGTCGGAATAGGCATTGCCGATGCCGGAAAAACTCCGGGGATCGCTGAGTGCTCGCTTGAGAGTGTGGTTGCCGGCCGTCAGCGCCGCCGCGAAGGATTTCTCATCGGATTCCAGAACCTCGAGGCCGCCCGGATCGTGCTCCGCCAGCGCCGCTCCCTCGACCACGTGCAGCGAGGCCCGCCGTTTCGACCCGGCCTCGGTCAGGACCAACGTGCCATCGACAAAATCGAAAGCCGCCAAGCCGCCCTTCCCTCCCTTTTTCTTCCCCATCGGTTTCCATTTCAAGCGCCCGGCGATCATCAGATGGATGACGAACCAGAGATTATCTTCGAAGCCGATGGCGATGCGCTTGCCCAGGCGACGCAGCTCGATCACGCGACGCCCCACGGCCTCACTCGGCCGCGGCGTCACCGAGCGCACCAGGAAGGGATGGTTGATGCGCACGGCCTCGAGCGGCCGGTCCAACAGGCGCCTTTCCAGGGCCTCGATATACACCGTGATGTCGGGCAGTTCCGGCATGGCTGCGAAGTCTCCCACGCGCCCCTGGCCGGCTCAAGCGAGCAACGCTAGGATCACGCCATGAAATCGATACTCGTCACCGGCGCCCTGGGACAGATCGGCACCGAACTGGTGCCGGCGCTCCGGGAGCGCTACGGCCCGGACGCCGTCATCGCCACCGACTTGCGCATGCCGCCCGATGCCCCCGAGGGGCCTTTCGCGCATGTCGACGTGACCCGCCAAAACCAAATCTCCGAGGTCGTCCGGCGCTACGACGTGGGCACCATCTACCACTTGGCGGCCCTGCTCTCCGCCCTGGCCGAGGACAAGCCGCAGTTCGCCTGGGACCTCAACATGGGCGGGCTTTATCGGGTGCTGGAGGTGGCGCGGCAATACGACTGCGCCGTCTTCAACCCCTCCTCCATCGGCGCCTTCGGACACACCACGCCGAGGGAGCAAACGCCTCAGGACACCATCCAGCGACCGTCCACGATGTACGGCGTGACCAAGGTTGCGGGGGAGCTCTTGTGCGACTACTACGCCCAGCGCTTCGGCGTCGACAGTCGCGGCCTCAGGCTGCCCGGCATCGTCTCCTACGTCGCGCCGCCCGGTGGCGGCACCACCGATTATGCCGTCGACATCTTCCACCAGGCCGTCCGCTACCGCCACTACACCTGCTTCCTGGGGCCCGAAACCCGCCTCGACATGATGTATATGCCTGACACAGTGGCGGCGATCATGCAGTTGATGGAGGCCGATGCGGACAATCTGAGCCACCGCAATGCCTTTAACGTCAGCGCCATGAGCATCACGCCCGAGGAATTGGCAGCCGAAATTCGCAAGCACATTCCCGACTTCGTCATCGACTACGACATCGACCCGGTGCGCCAGGCCATCGCTGATTCCTGGCCGCGTTCGCTCGATGTCAGCGTCGCCCGGGCCGACTGGGGATTCGAACCACGCTACGACCTGGCCGCCATGACCGCGGACATGCTGGAACAATTGGGCCGCCGCCTGACACCGGCCAAATGAACGACGGGAGATCGTCACATGCCCCATGAGCGCCTGGAATCGGCCCTGTCGGAAACGCTCGACGAGCTGGCGGCGGCCGGTTCGCGCAAGGGCGCCGAGGACGTCATCGTGGAGGTGTTGCCGGCGGCCGAGGGCAAGGGCCCGCGCTACCGGCTGCAGGGCGACGAGCGGCCCTATCTGCGCATGAACGCCAACGCCTACTTGGGACTCGGCTTGTTCGAAGAGCTCTGCCAGGCCGAGGAAGAGGCCAGCCAACGATATGGCGTCGGCCCGGGTGCGGTGCGCTTCATCAGCGGCACCTGGGCTCCGCACATCGAACTGGAGAGCCGCCTGGCCGCCTTTCATGAGCGTGATGCGGCGATGATCTTCAGTTCGGCCTACGCCGCCATAGTCGGCGTGCTGGTGCCGCTGATCACGGACCAGACCGTGATCATCAGCGACGCCCTTAACCACAACTCCATCATCAACGCCATGAGGCTGGCCCGGCCGGCCGACAAACAGGTTTACGCCCACAACGACATTGAGCATCTGGAGGCCATGTTGGCCGAGGCCGGCGGCAAGCACAGGCGTGCCATCGTCATCAGCGACGGCGTCTTCAGCATGCGCGGCGACACCGCACCGCTGGCCGAGATCATGGATCTGGCCAAACGACACGACGCCGCCTTCGCGGAAAACGTCCTGGTGGTTATCGACGATTCCCATGGCGTTGGAGCCTATGGCCGCAGCGGCCGCGGCAGCGAGGAAATCGGCGCGGCCCGGGCCGACCTGCTTGTGGCGACGCTGGGCAAGGCACTGGGTGTCAACGGCGGCTATGTTGCTGCCAGCCCGACCATCATCGAGTTTCTGCGCGAACAATCGCCACTCTATGTCTATTCCAACCCTATCACGGCCGGCGAGGCAGCGGCCGCCAGCCGGGCGGTCGATATCGTCGACAGCCCGACCGGTGTCGAGCGCTTGGCCCACCTCACAGCCATGACCGAGCGCTTCGAGGCAGGACTCATCGAGCGCGGCTTTGAGACCATCCCCAGTCCCCACCCCATCGTGCCGCTGCTGGTCCGCGACACCGAGCGCACCGCTGCGCTGGTGGCGCATTTGCGTCAAAACGGCATCCTCGCCACGGGCCTCAACTACCCGGTGGTGCCCAAGGGTGACCAAACCATCCGTTTCCAGATCTCGGCCGACCACACGCCCGACGACATCGCCGAGGCCTTGGACGTGTTGGGACATTTCTCGGGCTAGATATGGCGAGCCAACGCAAGGCTACGGTTCTGCTGCCCGAAACGGCGCTCACTGACTTTTGCCGATGCGTGTTTTCGCAACTCGGGTTGCCCAAAGACGATGCCGCCGTGGTCGCCGATAGCCTGATCGACGCCGACCTTTGCGGTATCGCCTCGCACGGCTTGGTGCGCCTGCCGATCTACGTCGAACGCCTAAAGGCCGGCGTTGTGGCAGCCCGACCCGAAATGCACATCGTACGTGAGAGCGCCGCCACGGCTGTGCTCGATGGCGGTAACGGCATGGGCCAGGTGGTCAGCAAGCGTGCCATGGAGATGGCCCTCGAGAAAGGCCGGGATCAGCCCGCCTTCATCTCGGTGCGAGCCAGCAACCACAATGGGGCACTAGGCTACTGGGCGGCCCAGGCGCCGGTCCACGACTGCATCGGCATCGCCTTCACCATCGGCGGCATAAACCACATGGCGCCCTGGGGCGGAGCCGAAGCCATGTTGGGCAACAACCCCTTCGCCATTGCGCTGCCGGCCGGCGAAGGGGCGCCGGTGATTCTCGACATGGCCTGCTCGGTGGCCGCGCGGGGCAAGGTCAACGTCGCCGCCGATCGCGGCGAAACCATACCTGAGGGTTGGTGTCTGGACTCCGACGGCCTGCCCACCACCGATCCCCTGGCGGCACTTCAAGGCTTCGTGCTGCCGCTGGCAGGCCACAAGGGCTACGCCATGACAGTGGCGTTTGGCTTGCTCAGCAGCATGCTAAGCGGGGCCGCCTTCGGCACCGAGGTAACCCACCTTTATGACGACCTGAAAAATCCCCAGAACGTCGGGCATCTGTTCGGCGTGCTACCGGTAACGGCCTTCGAGGACCTGGCGACCTACCGCCGACGCATGGACAAAGCCATCACCGAGATCCGCGGCGTGCGCCGGGCGCCAGGCGTAGCAGACATCACCCTGCCGGGCGAGCGCGAGCGGCTGTTGCGGGCCGAACGCCGGCAAAGCGGCGTGCCCCTGGCCCGCGGCACAGTAGCCGGGCTGCGCCAAGTGGCGGAGGAGTTGGGAATCGAATTCGACCTCGACGGCTAGCCCGCAACCACGCGAGGACGTCGCATCCAACCCCAGGCGGCAGCGATCAGGACAATTCCCAAAGCCACGCCAAGGCCGAGACGCTGGTTGGCGAGGCTGGCCGAAGTTTCCTCCAACCGGCCCGCTTCGCTGCGCGCCTGGTCCAGCGCCGCTTTGTTTTCCTCGGCCTGGCGCTCTGCCGCAGCCAGGGCCGTCTCGGCGGCGCTCGCCTGGGCCCGGGCAGTCTCCAATTCCGCCACCAGCGTCCGGCGCCGCTCGACGGCCTGGGCCAGCTTGCCGCCCAATGCCTTGATCTCCCGGCGGCTGCCATTGTAGGCGCTCTGCAAGCCCGCGATGATACCCTCGCGGGTTCCCAATTCGGTGCGCAAGGTCTCCAAGGCCGAGGCCTTCTCGATTAACTGGTCCTGGATGTCGCCAGCCATGGCGTCGAGCTTGTTCGCCTGCCGGCGCAAGGTGGCGATCAGCCCGTCCTTGCGCTCCTGTTCACGAATTTGCTCGCCCTCAGTGGCGGCTTCGGCTTTGTCCCGGGCCGTCACCTGCTGGCGCAGATCGTCGGCCTCGGCTTGTTGCCCGGTCAAGCTCTTACGCAAACCGGCGATGACACCGTCACGATCCGAGAGCGCCGCCTGCAATCCGGCCAACAAACCGTCTTTCTCGGTGAGTTTCGATTTCAGACCCGCCAGCAGGCCGTCTTTTGTACCGAGCTGCGATTTCAGGCCGGCCAACAAACCGTCCTTTGCACTGAGCTGCGATTTCAAGCCGGCCAGCAGGCCGTCCTTCTGGGTCAGCGCTGCCTGCAGATCCGTGAGCGAGCCGCCGCGTTCGCTTAGCTGTGCCTTGAGGCTGTCAATCAGGCCGGATTGGCGGCCGACGGTCTGCTCGAGACCGCCGATGCTGCCCTGGCGCGCCGTCAGGTCGGCTTCGAGACCGGAAATGCGGCCGTCCTTTTGCCTGAGCTGGTCGAGCAGAGCCTGGATCTGTCCGCTTAGCTGATCTCCGCCCTGTTTGCCGCCCTGTTTGCCGCCCTGTAGCAGTTGCTGCAGCAACTTGGACTGGGCCAGTGCCGGCCCGGTGGCCAGCGTCACACCGGCCATCATCAGGGCCGCAACGACGCCAATTACTCGCATCATGGTTATTCCCCTGCTGCGCAATTCGAGAACGGCCATGGTAGACGGTATTTTCCACCTTGGTCACGATCTCGGTTTCGCCAACATATCAGTGAGAAACCTTTCAAGCGGCCTGTCGAGCCGCTATCATCATTTTGCGCTCTGCTGCGGGCAATGCGGAACATGCCGGTTTGACGTCCCCGAGGCGGGTCTTACCACCGCTTCAATGGACCTCCAGGAAGTTGCGATGGCCGATAATCCCGAAATGGACGATGCCACGATTGTCGACGGCGGTCCGGCTTTCGTCCATCGCAGCGAAGAGGAAGAGGTCCCCGACAAGCTGGGACGGCACAACATCCTCGAGGTCGTCGGTACCGGCGCCATGGGCGTGGTCTACCGCGGTTTCGACGAAATTATCGAACGCTTCGTCGCCATCAAGGTGATACGCCACGACATCGTCGCCAAGCTCGGCGCCCACGACACCCTGGAGCGCTTCAAGACCGAAGCCAAGGCGGTCGGCCGGCTGTCGCACCCGAACATTGCCACCATCTACGAATATGGCAGTGAAGAAGGGCAGGACTTCATCGTCATGGAGTTTGTCGACGGCGACTCCCTAGCTGCCGAAGTGAGTGACACGACGCGCCCACTGAGTAGCAAGATCCGCATCATTTCGCAGACCCTGGACGCCCTCGCCCATGCCCACAACATCGGTATCGTCCATCGCGACATAAAGCCCGCCAACATCCTGCTTTCGGCACTGGGAGACGTGAAGCTGACGGATTTCGGTATCTCGCTGATCGAAAGCTCCCAGGGTGAGGAGCCCGAGGCGGTGCTGGGCACGCCGCGCTACATGTCGCCCGAACAAATCAACGGCAAGACCGTCGACCACCGCTCCGACATCTATTCGCTGGGCAGCGTGTTCTACGAGCTGCTGACCGGCAACAAAGCCTTCACTGGATCGACGATCCAGGAAATCATCCAGGACGTGCTGCACAGCGAGCCGAAACCGCCGCACTCGGTTGACGACACTTTGCCCCCGGAACTCGACGCCATCATCGCCAAGTCCCTGGCCAAGGATCCCAGCGAGCGCTACCAGAGCGCCACGCATATGCAACAGGCAGTGGGCGAATTTCTCGATACACCGAGCACCTCGCACCAGGCCAGTACGGTGCTGGAGCGGCGAATCTACAAGGACGGCGAGGTTATTTTCGAGGAAGGCAGCGAAGGCCGCGAGGCCTATATCGTCGACGAGGGTACCGTCGAGATCGCCAAGGATCAGGACGGCGAACGGGTGGTGCTGGGTAGCATCGGCAAGCAGAGCCTGTTCGGCGAGATGGCGGTCATCGAGCGCACCACACGGATGGCCGCGGCCGTGGCCCGTGGCGACACCACCGTGCTGGTGGTCCGGGACCACGATTTTCTCGATCGCTACGAATATTCCGACCCGGTCATCCGCTCCATGCTGAGCTCGCTGGTGCGCAATCTTCGGGCGGCCAGCGACCAGCTCGCCTACGAACGCGCGAAACCCGGCAACCCCGCCGCAGTCGACGACGAGGATTCCGAATAGGATCTTATTTCAGGCCCACAAGCCGCCCTCAGCCATAGGCCAGCGCGGGCATCCAGTCGCCGCGGCCGCCGGGGGTGAGGTCCAACAATCCCCATAGTGGCCACATCAGATCCATGTGGCGAGGATGCTGCCCTTCCTCCGACGAAGCGAACAGGAGCTCGCTGGCGTAGCTATGGAAGATGCCCTCGGGGGTAAGCTGAAAAACGTTGAGGGTGGGAATCTGGTTGCCGCCCTGACGTTCCGCCACGTAGTCGGTGTTGTAGCTGGTCGTGCCGGAGGACAGCAGTCTCAGGTTGCGCCATTTCCGGGTGCGGGCCCAGTCGACCAGGGTCGACGCCGCTGCCTTGGCCAGCACCACCAAATTGGCACGGGCGGCAATGTGGGGCGCGCTGCCGTCAAGGCTGTCGAGGAACGAGGTGCACATGGGGCAGGGATTGCCGTCGGGCGGATACATAAAGCTGTAGACCACCAGCGTCTCCGTGCCGGGCGCGAAGAGCTCTGAGAAACGGGTGTCGCGAGGGCAAACCTTGTCAATACGGCGGTCAGACGTTCGAACGCCGCCTGGGCTTCATCTCCGGTCCCCCCTGGCTGTAGTCGCCGAAGGGGCCGTCGCGTTCAGCCACCGCACCCTGCACGCCGTGTTCGAAGGCGGTATCGACGAAACCGCGGCCCTCGGGCGTGTTGCGCATGATGCCATCGAGAATCGGGCCCATGTACTGGGTGGTCTGCAGGCCCATATTTTCATAGGCCTGGTTGACCACCAGCTTCATGGCCATGAGCTGGGTGGTGGGAATCTTGGCCATGCGCCCGGCCCACTCGGCAACCCGCTGGTCGAGTTCTTCGGCCGGGCAGGAATCGTTGATCAAGCCGATCTCGGCAGCTTCCTGGCCGCTGATCGAATCACCCGTCAGCGCATACTGCTTGGCCCTGGTCAGACCCAAACGGTAAATCCACATGCCCGTCAGGTGGCAGCCCCAGACCCGGGCGTAGGGCGTGCCCAGGCGGGCATCGTCGGCAGCCACGACGATGTCGGCACAAAGCGCCATCTCCGAGCCGCCGCCGACACACCAGCCGTGAATCTTGCAGATTACCGGCTTGGGGTTGCGCCAGATCGACATGAACTTAGGCACCGGACCGGTGAAGGGGCTGGTCATGGCCATGACGTCGCGTCCGGGATCGTAATCCTCGGGCTTCAGCGAAACGCCCAATTCGTCGTATTGCTCCAAATTGCCGGAAAAATCGAAGCCAGCGCAAAACGTGGAACCGGCGCCCTGCAGCACGATGACGCGGACCTCGGGGTCCTTGCTGGCCTTTTCCATGGCGGCAGCGATCTCATCCGGCATGGGTGGCCGGATGGTGTTGAATTTCTTCGGCAGGTTGAGGGTGACGGTAGCGATCGGGCCCTCTGATTTGTAAAGCAGGGTTTCGTAACTCATAGCCGGCTCCATTGCTGATCACCGCTGCGGAGTGTCCTCGACGGTCGCCACCAGACACTGAATGGGCAGACGATGCAACGCATGACCCGGTGGGAAATGCGGGTTAGCGACGGCTGTCACAGACAGTTCTACCCGCCCGTGCGAGGTTGGCGCCCGTTGGAAAACGATCATTCCGTGGGGGAAGCTTTGTGAGAAACGACGTCCAGGAAAAGCGTCAGGCGATCATCATCGACGAAACCAGCGGCAGCGCCCGCTGGCAGGTTCCAAATCGCATCTGGCGCAAGCACCGCCTGCTGCAGCGTGTGCGCCTGAGAAGGACCATCGAGCGCCATGTCCTGCCGGTGCTGCAAAAACTCGAAGGCCTATATCTCCGCGACCAACTCGGTGCCCGGCCGCGCATCGCCAGCAAGACGCTGGCCCAGATCGAGGCTGACGACGTGGCCATCGAGGCGGCGCTCTACCTCTTCGAGCTGGCGCTTTCCGAGGATCTCATCGATTTCATCAAATCCGGCCCCCATGAAGAGGAATTGCAGGCCGATCTCGACACCGACGCCGTCGGCGGTTGCGGCCTGACGCTGACCGAGGTGCGGCAACATTACATCCGCCGGGCCGCCCGCCTGATCCTCAAGCGCGGCGGCGTCGCCGCCCGCGCGCGCCGCAAGACCTTCATTCAAATGGACGTCGACGACATGGCCAGCCTGCACAAGTTGCGCCTGTTGGTCGGCTTCGACGAGGCCAGCATGAAGGAGCTCGACAAAGGGCTCGAAGGCCGCCTCGACCGGCTCTTGGAAAGCGACGTCGACTATCTGCGCATTCTCTACAGTTGCTGTCCCAACAAGTTCCTGCGGGCGCTGCGCCATTCCTTGGGTTGGGACTTTCCCGCCATCCTCGACTGGTCGCCCAAATTCGCCGCCGCCGTGGCCAGCTCGCTCGATCACAGTGCCAAGATCATGGCGCTGGGCGACAGCCTGCTCGGCATCAAAGACCCCGAGGTGGTTCATGCTTTGGGTCGTTGGCCGCTGCAAGAGATCAAGGGTAGGAGAAAGGGGCGGCGCCGGCGCAAGACCTACCGGAGTCGCATCGCCGCGGTGCGTGAGGCGCTGGGCCGGCACTTTCCGGCCCTGCTCGACGCCGGCCCCAGGGCGGTGCAAGACGCCGGCACCTGGACGGACGCCGATCTCGCACGCCTGCGGAGCATCTCGTCGTGCCTCAATCCCGCCGTGTTGCGTGCTATGGCGACACTGCCGTTCGCCCAGAAGATCGCCATCCTGGAAGGCCTCAACGATCGCGTCGGACAGCGCCGGCTGAAGAGTACGCTGGCCCAACCGGCCGGTATCGCCGCGGTCAAGGGCATCGTCAGCGATCTCCGCGACCGCGTGGGCCGCGGCGAGGCACCACCCGACCTCAAGGCAGCCATCGCCGCCGGCGGCCCTTTCGACCATCGGGTCAGCGATCTGCTGGGGCGGAGCTAGAGCGTTCTGTGAATAGGCCGAATCGACCAAGGGGATTCCCAAGAGTCATAATTTGTGGTTCAAGATGTTAGCTGGAGAAGGAGGCTGGCATGGAATGGGAAGAGCTTGTTCACAGGATTTACGCGACCGTGTGATTGATGCGGTTGTTGTTGACGGGATGTCGCGAAACGGCGCGG
>PVBE010422424.1_pt1 | contig 18204 bp, 19 predicted proteins | sample 1631181 | NCBI WGS metagenome assembly PVBE01 (sample SAMN08397723, study PRJNA350692) | Marine metagenome, whole genome shotgun sequencing project. | isolation source: water | place: Pacific Ocean | collected 2012-04
GATCAAACGTGGGCTATCCACCCTGTTCAGCACGAGCCACGAGGCCATTGCACCCCGCGCTTGTTTTGCGTAAAGGCTAATAATCTTAAATTTCCCGTTCTTTTCATCTAGGAAGCGTGGACTCACAACCCGAGCATCTAAAAGGCTTTCGTCAACTGCGGAGTAATACTCCTTTGACGCAAGGTTGATCAAAACTCGGGAGCGATGTCCTTCAAGGTCCGATGCCAAGAGTTCACTGATCCGGTCGCCCCAAAATTCATACAGCCCTTGCCCCCTCGCTGTGGTCAGGTTTGTGCCCATCTCAAGTCGATAGGGCTGGATCAGATCTAAGGGTCTCAGCACTCCGTGCAAACCCGACAGTATCCGAAGCGTTTTTTGTGCCCTAGTGAAGTCACGTTCTGTGTATCGAGCCACATCCATTCCGACATATACATCCCCGCGAAATGCCAGCACCGCCTGTCGAGAATTTTGGGTAGTAAAATTCTCTTCCCAGTCCTGAAAACGTTCGGCATTGAGATCTGCCAAGGCAGGTGAAAGGTGCATGAGTTGGCCTAGATCTGCGGGCGACTTCTTCACTAGTTCATTCACTAATTCGACTGAGTCTTCGATCAGGGCAGGCACCGAGTGCTTACTGGTCAACAACGCCGAATCAAAGTCGAGCCTCTTTGCAGGTGATAAGACAATCAACACGATGGGTTCCTCCACTCTGGAGTTTAGGGACTGGGAAGCCACAACTCAGGATCTATCTGCCCCGTTAGTTGAAACTAGCGTGGCTGACACAGCTACAGTGCGCGTCATACCTGAGAGCAACACTGAAAGACTTGTAGGCAGAGTGTCATGGCAACAACAATCAAACACCATCAAGATTTAGGGGACTTTGACTACGGCACTAGCGATCAAGTGACGCCGCTGATCCGCAGGGTTATCTGCAAAAACCCGACACCCTTCACTTACAAAGGAACGGGTACATATTTGGTTGGCCAAGGCGAGGTTGCCGTCATCGACCCTGGCCCGCCCCTGGAAAGCCATTTAGATGACATCTTGGCCGCTCTGGGGCCTGATGAAACAATTACTCACGCGTTCATCACTCACACGCACAGCGACCACTCTCCGTTGACAAAGCAACTGAAGAAACGGACGGGCGCTATTTCCTACGGCTTTGGGCCTCATGGAAGGGTGAAGGAGGATGACCCTGAAGATCGCGTCGACTTCTCAGAATTTATCTCGAAAGAGGAGCAGGAGCAGTACCGCAAAGAAATTGACGAACTTCCTGAAGAACTCAAACGCGAAGGAGCTGACACAGAATTCTCACCCGACGTTTTCCTCATGGACGGCGACATCGTGCATGGGCCTAGTTGGACAATCAGGTCGATTCACACTCCCGGACACTGTTCGAATCACCTTTGCTTTGAATTAGAAGAAGAGAAGAGTCTTTTCTCCGGTGATCACGTAATGGGATGGGCCACCAGCGTAGTTGGGCCGCCCGATGGGTCAATGAAGGACTACATGGAGTCGTTAAAGAAGTTGCTTCCCCTTGGCCATGAGCAATACTGGCCGACCCACGGTCCACCAATCCCTCAACCCGTTAAATACGTTCAAAGCTTCATTCACCACCGAGAAGAGCGCGAAGAACAGATCGTCGGTTTCCTTAAAGGCGGTCCACAAAAAATTGCCGACTTCGTGCCAGAGATGTACGAAAAGTACGATAAACGCCTGTGGTATCCAGCCGCGGGGTCAGTTCATGCTCACTTGTTGCATATGGTCGAAACTGGAAGGGCCGAGGTGCTGGACAACAACGGCCAACCCAAATTGACTGCCACCTATCAGCTCCTCTGAACTATTACTCAGACATCCGCGTACGTTGAGCTAGTCCTGACTAACTTCAGCGTTTCATGCGCCTAGTTATTGCTAACTGCACAGTTGACTACTCAGGTCGTCTAGACGCACATCTTTCAGAGGCCGTTCGCCTAATCATGATCAAAGTCGATGGCTGTATTTCAATTCATGCCGATGGTGGTGCCTACAAGCCTCTCAACTGGATGAACGCACCAAACACTATTCATGAGTCAGCGGGTGACGACGAATTGACATGGCTTGTGACCAATGACAAGAAGGAACGATTAACAATCCAACTCCACGAAATCATCTCGGACTTCTCTCAAGATATGGGGATTGATCCGGGTCTACAAAAAGATGGAGTTGAAGCTCACCTTCAAGAATTACTGGCAGCAAATGTTGACAAAATTTCCGAAGGCATGGTCCTGGTAAGAAGGGAATACCCCACTGACATCGGCCCCGTGGATCTTCTTTGCCGTGATCAGCAAGGCGCAGCCGTCGCTATCGAAATCAAGCGGCGGGGCGAAATTGACGGCGTTGAGCAATTGAGTCGATATCTCGACTACCTCAACCGAGATGGAAATCTCCGGCCTGTCTCTGGAATCTTCGCCGCACAGGAAATAAAACCGCAGGCCCGCGTTCTGGCTGAAGACCGCGGCATCCGGTGTTTGTTACTCGACTACGACGAGTTGCGGGGCATCGAAAGTCACGAACTTAAACTTTTCTAAGAGCCAGAGAAATACTCCGACCCGTTCGCCATATCAACTGAATGAACAAAGACCGTTGTCGATGACAACTCGCTCATCCGCGGTGCCTTTTTGAGCGATAGTTCGATAAATCGCTTCGCCTTGTTTCACCCACATCTGAACGGTTAAAGAGTCTCCTGGGAACACGGGGGAAGAGAATCTTGAGTCCATACTTTTAAACCGGCTCGGGTCGCCACTGCATAACTCATGAAGAAGCGCTCGACCAGTAAATCCGTAGGTGCACAGACCATGCAGGATTGGTATCGGGAAGCCCCCTAATTCGGTTGCAAACCAAGGATCACTGTGCAGTGGGTTGTAATCCCCAGACAATCTGTAGGTCAGCGCCTGGTCAGACCTCGTCTGATATGTGACCTCATGATCTGGGGCTGTTTCGGGTGCATGTACCTGCGGAGCGGTGTCACCTTCTAGTCCTCCAAAGCCACCTGAACCGCGAACAACCAACGACGCTCGTAAATCGAAAAGAGGTTCACCTGTTTCCTTCAAGGTGGCTTTCGCCTCTGTATCGATAATCGCGTTTTTTCCTTCTCCTTTATCCCAGATACCGCTGACTCTTTCTTCTACAACCACGGTGCCGCCAACTGGGATTGGTTGATGCAAGCTCACACCTTGTGAACCATGCAGAACGCGACCCCAGTCGATTTCACCAACCTTGCCCAATGCTCCGCCTGCACCAAAACCTATGACTACGCCTTGGGTAGGGAAGGTCTGTTGCTCAATGCCCTTGGAGTTATTGGTCGTGAATTCAAGCTCTGAACCAACCGGGTCTTCAGCACCTGCACCGATACCGACCGCATAGAGCAGAGAATCGCGATACCCCCAAGATCGTTCAGTTGGGTTGCCCATGGCGCCCACTGCATTCGGGTCAATAGTCATTATTTTGTCCTTTTTCTAAGTAGACAGAGTCGCCTGTCTTAGCTAAGTAGCCCTCCATCAAAGGGCTGGCCGTCCATTCCTGAATTGAGTTGCGCCTCAGATACGAGTCGTCGTGCTATATCAGCAATTTCTGTTGGATCATCCACAGCTTCGGTTGTAGGTCCGCGATGCCAGCCGTTTGCTACTCCCAGCATTCGACCCGAGGCCTCAAAAATTCGACCTGTCACATCGGCTGATTCTGCACTTTGTAACCACGTCACTATCGGAGCTATGTATCTGGGGTGCATCGATGCTCTGTCCTCCTCAGAAGCTTGACCCATTCCTAAATCTTCTGTCATTCGTGTCAGCGCACCGGGCGCTATTGCGTTGACCCTCACCCCATACCGTTGCAATTCACGGGCCGCTATAACAGTAAAGGCAGCTATGCCCATTTTCGCCGCACCATAGTTCGTTTGGCCGGGATTGCCATAAATCCCTGAAACAGAAGTCGTGTTCACAATCGAAGCGTTTACCGTCTCCCCGGCTTTCGCCTTGTCGCGCCAATACGCTGCAGCCCAACGAGCAGGAGCGAACGTGCCTTTAAGGTGAACCTGGATAACGGCGTCCCACTCGGCCTCAGTCATATTGACCAACATCCTGTCCCTCAAAATTCCAGCATTATTGACGATGCCGGTGAGGTCACCGAACGTTTCAACCGCCTGATTGACCATCCGTTGGGCACCTTCCCAATCGGAAACATCATCTCCGTTAGCTACTGCCTCACCGCCCATCGTTTCGATTTCTGCGACAACCTCATCCGCCGGTCCTAAATCTGATCCCGTTCCGTCCCGGGCCCCTCCCAAATCATTAACAATGACCTTTGCTCCATGCTCGGCGAGCATCAGGGCATGCTCCCTACCTATTCCGCGGGCACCGCCCGTAACGATTACCACGCGTCCCTCACACAGCTTGCTCATGTTTGACCCCTTCATCGACTTCCGACGGACAGTCGATCTAAGTTACGAATATCTGGGTGATTCTGGCATTTCTTGAAGCCACCCGCTGAGGCTTCCTGCCTAGCACAACCAGCGGAAATAATCCGATGAGTTGACCCGCGCACACTACCCGACCAGATGGCCCTACCATCCACTTACGTGCGTGAGCTACTTCGCCTCCCACGCTGGGCTCTTATGCTCGGCCTACCAACGCTCGTCGCCGTCCTGGTATTGAGTGTTTGGGCCGTGGACGCCAGCATTCACCGAGACCGGGTTGTTCGTAACGTGAAAATAGCTGGAGAGACAGTCGGCGGACTCAGCGACATCGCTCTGCGGGCTCGAGTTGAAGCCATCGCTGACCGCCTAGCTGGCACCCAGATCGTCATCCAAAGTGAGCTAGGCGATGCCGTTTGGGTAGCGAGTGACCTGGGTGTTTCTTTGGACGAAATCACCACTTATGAGGCAGTCATGAACACTAGGCGGCAGGGTCTACTCAACCGCCCGATTGACTGGCTTTCGGCTCTCACCTCAAGCACAGCAGCAGAAATAGCTATCAATATTGACCTACCAACGCTTGAGAGGTCAATCTACTCAAATACGCGACTTCAGCGGACCGCAGTTGAACCTTCAATACGCATCGGAACCAACCAAATAGAGCTAGTGCCAGGTGTTGCGGGTCAGCTGATCGACGTCAGCGACGCTGCTGCCGCAATAACTAAAGTGCTCCAGGAAGGCGTGACTCCAACTGTCCAAGTTGCCACAGTCGAGGTTCCTACAAACTTCACCGACCAGGTGGTGACTGAACTTGTGGCCGAAGCAAACCGTTCTCTGCAAACCCCTCTCAGAGTGCGTCTTAACGACTACGAAACCTTGATAGCTCCCCGAGTCATCGCAAGCTGGTTTGTCTTGGACCTCGAAGCTTCCCAACCATCTCTGAATCTCGAAACGTCGCTGATTCTTCCATCTCTAGAAGAACTGCTGATGCCGGGTAACACTGGTGCCGGCCAAGCTCAATTCGAGATTCGCGATGGAAACGTACTGATCATCTCGTCAGACGGTGGCACGGCATGCTGTCAACTAGAAGCCGTCAACATCATAAAAGCTGCACTCGACACAGGCCATGGAGAGCCAGTTCACGTCCTGCCAAATAGACCAGCGGCTCCACGAGAAGCCGTGGACCGTCTACAGGCCCTGGGAATAATAGAAAAGGTTTCGTCGTTCACCACCCAATATTCATGTTGTGTTGGGCGCGTCACCAATATTCAAAAGTTCGCCGAGATAGTCAGCGGGACGTGGATCAAACCAGGTGACCGCTTGTCACTCAACGAAACTGTCGGTCGCCGAACCGAAGAGAAAGGCTTCGTTCCAGGGGGCTTTATCTCAAAGGGTCACCTCGTCGAAGACATCGGAGGAGGTGTTTCACAGTTTGCTACAACCATTTTCAATGCCGCTGTTCGCGCCGGACTCGATTTTGACTACTACCAAGCTCACTCGATCTATTTTGAGCGCTACCCGTATGGTCTCGAAGCAACAATCTCATACCCTCGACCAGATCTAGTTATAACCAACCCAACGCCTTTTGGGGTTCTTATTTGGAACACGTGGACCGACGAATCGGTAACGGTCGATATTTACTCGACTGTGAACGTTGAAGTGACACTCGAAGAACCGACAGAAGAACCGTTCGACCTGTGCACTCGTGTAAAAACCGAACGGATCCGGACTTGGCAAGATCGACCCGCGGAGTCAGATTACTTCTTTGCCACATACCGACCAGAAGAGGGCCTTAACTGCGACGGCAGTCCCTCTGACCCCGATCAAACAACCACGACCATCGCTACAGAACAAGGGGAACTGAACCAAGAATCAGGCGATACTCCGCAAGAGAACTCGCCCCCCACCACCACCACTACCTCAATAGCGAACGAAAACTGAATTGGCTGCGAACCACTAGTAGGTAGCCTCTGACAAATGTTCGAGTGTGACGTCTTAATCGTAGGAGTCGGGCCGGCAGGGTGTGCTGCCGCGATTACAGCTCAGAAACTTGGTCTAAACGTCGTCGCAATAGACAAAGCGGTTTTCCCCAGGGATAAGTGCTGCGGTGACGGGCTCACGACTCTGGCCCTGCGCGAACTTGAGCACCTCGGACTTCATCCAACCAGAGACAGTTGGGTGAACGTTCAAGATGTTTTCCTTCGTTCTCCATCAGGTAGAGAAATTCACTTAAGACTCCCAGAAGGTCAAGGCCAATACGCCGCTGTCGTAAAGCGCATTGAGCTAGACGCTGAACTGGTGAGATTAGCCCTCAACACAGGGGTTGAAATTCACCAGGGTCTCGGTTTCGAACGGATCGAGACCGCACCCCAGGGCGTCCAAGTTTCTCTCCAAGACGGAAACATCATCACCGCTAAATATGTAGTGGCTGCCGATGGTATGTGGTCACCAGTGAGGAAGGCTGTAGGTTGCACTCCAGCCGGCTACCTAGGTGATTGGCACGCTTTTAGGCAGTACCTGAAGGCAGACGGAGCCAACAGCAGGGACTTGTGGGTTTGGTTTGAGAAAGATTTGCTTCCCGGGTACGCGTGGTCTTTCCCTTTAGCGGACGGGCGAGTAAATCTTGGCTTTGGGGTGCCTCGAAAGAGCGGAGTAAACGGCAAGCAGCTGGCTGCGATTTGGAGTGGGCTCTTGGAGCGACCTTCAGTAAGGCAAGTGTTAGGAAAAGTGGAACCCGAGGATTCACACAGTGCTTGGCCGATCCCAGCCCGCCTCCCTAAGGCACAGCTGACGAAAGGGCCGGTCTTATTCGTCGGAGACGCGGCGACTGCAACCGACCCGATGACCGGAGAAGGAATCGGGCAGGCTTTAGAAAGCGGCCGCCTAGCTGCTCAGGCAATAGCTGCTGAAAGCCCGACCGAGACAGCCGCTGCAATTTACGAGAGCTCTGCTCGGGCAGCCTTTGAACTGGATCATCGACTTTCGAAATCTCTCAGCAACGTCCTAACAAAGCCACTGTTAGCGGAGCTGGCTCTTAGAGCCGTTGATACCAATGCTTGGAGCCGACGAAACTTTGTCCGCTGGATGTTTGAGGATTACCCACGCGCCTCGCTAATCAACCCCAAACGTTGGCGAAAAGGTCTTTTCGACACATCTGGCGCCTGGTCAATTCAAAACTAAACCCACTTCGAGTTGCGTGACCTCGATGCGACAAGACAGTCTTTGGGGGTGTCCGAATCGAACCCGTCCAGTGAACATCTCAACTTCAGCCGCGCCGAATGGGCGGCACTTCGAGACGCGACCCCATTACCAGTTACTGAGAACGAATTATCTGAGCTAGCCGGACGCGTCGAACCAATCACCTTGACGGGCGTTCGAGACATTTACTTGCCTTTATCTCGTCTTCTTAACCTTCGTGTGGAAGCTCAAGTCAAACTGCAAACTACGACATCTGATTTTTTCGGCAGAAATGCTGCTGCAAGACCTTTCTTAATTGGTGTCGCTGGCAGCGTCTCAGCAGGCAAGAGCACCACAGCTCGAATCCTCCAGGCGATGCTTGCGGCTTGGCCTCAACACCCAAGGGTCGACCTCATAACCACTGATGGCTTCCTTCAACCGAACTCCGAGTTACAGGAAAGGGGCCTTTTAGGTCGAAAAGGGTTTCCTGAGTCCTATCGACAAGGAGCGCTGTTGGAATTTCTTCGACAGATCGTCAACGGAGCTCCTCAAGTCTCAGCACCTATCTATTCCCACATCACGTACGACATAACCGATGAAGTCCAAATAGTAGAGCAACCCGATATTTTGATTGTCGAAGGTTTAAACGTTCTCCAAACAGGCGCTCCATCAAACACCCCGTTTGTATCTGACTACTTCGATTTCACGATCTATGTAGATGCAAACACCGAAGACCTAGAGTCTTGGTACGTAGAACGTTTCCAACAACTTCGGTCAACAGCGTTCCGGGAACAAAGCGCCTACTTCAGCCAGTTTGCCCACCTGCCAGTTGATGCAGCGGAGGCAGTGGCTCGGACCATCTGGCGTTCCATCAACCTCGTCAACCTCCAAGAGAACATCTTGCCGACCCGAGCTCGCGCTGATTTGGTACTCAAGAAAGATGCCAATCATGAAATCGAATCAGTACAACTTCGACGCCTCTGATTTGAGTTAGCCGCCTAAAGCGCAGCGTCGAGTCTCTCGCTCCAGTACCCTCGCCGGTCGTGCACTGCCTGTTCTGCTCAATAGTTGACGGTAGCTCTGCTTCGAACATCGTTTATGACGATGATCATTGCTTGGCCTTTATGGATATTCTCCCCATGACCCCAGGCCACTGTTTGGTGATCCCTAAACGTCACGTCCGAGATATTTTCGAATTAGGCGATGATGACGCAGCTCACGTCATGCAAGCTTGCCGGTCGGTATCGAATATCATCCGCGATCGACTCGAACCGCTCGGAATCAACCTTGTCAACAACAATGGTGCAGCGGCGGACCAGTCACAATTTCATTTCCACATACACCTGATCCCTCGATATGGACGCGACCGTCTCTTGCACCCCTGGGAGAGGTCCTACGGAAATCCAGATCAGATTCGTTCGATCGCCGAAATTTTACGCGGGAGAGAAATCCCGCTACCTGAATAGGAAATAGCGAACCGGTTGGCGCTAGTTTCAGGAGCATGACGCAACGCTATGCAGACTTTTCAGCCTTAACCATCACAGGTCCGGACGAGGACGGCATCTTAGATGTCTGCATCGACACGCCAGGCAAACTCAATGCTGTCGATGAGGCAAAACATCTAGCACTTGCAGATGTCTGGAAAGTCATCGATCGCGACCCTGACACCCGAGTAGTGGTCATCCACGGAGCAAACGGAACCTTCTCGGCAGGTGGTGATATGGGCATGATCGAAAAAATCATGGATGATTTCGAATACCGCTCAAATTCGCTGCGCGAAGCCCGCGACATCGTCTACAACATGATCAATTGTTCGAAAGTAATCATTTCGGCAATCGAAGGGGTCGCAGTAGGTGCAGGTCTTGCAGCGGCGTTTATGGCCGATATCTCGGTCGTTGGGAGAAATGCTCGAATCCTGGATGGCCACACAAAATTGGGAGTTGCAGCGGGCGATCACGCAGCCATTATCTGGCCCCTTCTGTGCGGTATGGCAAAAGCCAAATATTACTTGTTGACCTGCGACTCGATGACGGGGGAAGAAGCTGAGGCAATGGGTCTCGCCAGCATTTGTGTAGAGGATGACCAAGTGATCGACGAGGCCTACAAGGTCGCTCGAAAGCTAGCCGCTGGGAGCCAAACAGCTATTCGGTGGACCAAATACAGCCTGAACAACTGGCTTCGATCGGCTGGACCGGCTTTCGATACATCTGTTGCTTTGGAGATGCTCGGTTTCACTGGTCCTGATGTTCGAGAAGGTCACGCAGCGATAACGGAAAAAAGAAAACCAAATTTCAGCTAACTGGTTAATTAACTAAATATCTCTGAGGATCTGTTCAACTTTTACCCAAGCTGCAACAGGCTGCTTGACCTCAATTACTTGCATACCACGAGCCCGAGCGGCATCTACATTGACTCGGTTGTCATCAAGGAACAGGACGTTTTCTGGCTCCATCCGCAACTCTTCAAGCAGGTGTGTGTAAATCCGTTCTTCAGGCTTACGCATGCCCACAAAGGCAGAGTTAATGACTACGTCGAAAAGTCTTTCTACATCCAAACCATCAGTCACGATCGGCCATGCCTCGGCAATGTTGTTGGTAAGAAGTCCAGTGGTAAGACCTCGCTGTCGTAGTTGTGAAATTCGATCCACAACTCCTGGAACAACTGTGAGGTGGGCGAAAAGAAAATGGGGGCTCGTCGGGTCCCATACAGCTTCGGCCCCTGGCAAATCGTTCTGAGACCAAGCGAGGTAGGCATCAAGACTCAACTCCCCTCTTTCAAGCTTGGCAAATTCTGAATTTGGATCGTCATCTCGGTACTGAGCACGCCTAGCTCGTAATTTTTTTTGGTCGATGTCAACGTCTCTATAGAGCTTCTCTATAACCGGACCTGGAGGGACAGTAATAACCCCGCCCCAGTCGAAAACCACTGCTTCAACCTTGGGCCGGCCTGATCTGCTATTCACCTCGGTCTGAACCTCCAGCTCATTCGAGACTTGCACAATAGGTCGCTTCGTCAATTTGGGAGACCCAATGTGGCCCTATTTGGCTGCTCAATCTCTGCTCGGCCATTGGCTTCTCTCACAACTACCCGCTCCACCCAGTCGGGAGTTCCGGGAGGGTCTTCGCCAACTAGAACGGCGATAGTTCGGCTCCCGTTAGGCGATGATTCAGGCCAAAGGGTCCATCCATCAGTCACTACCAAGAGTAAGTCTGGATTTGGGCGTGTCTGCACTGCAGCCATGATGCCTTGGCTCAGATCAGTTCCGCCGCCACCTATCAGTTGTATATCTGAAGCGTTGCGGACTTTCTGAGGTGACCCTGCCTCTGAATCGCAGGTGAAGACCCTGACCGAGTCAAACCGGATCCCTCCCGTTGAAAGTAACCCATCAATCTCGCTGAGTGCGTGACCCAATAGTTCTTCGTTCATCGATGCACTCGTATCTAACACAACTGATACTTCCGGGGTACGAGCCCTCAAATTTGGAAGGATCACCTTTGATGCGAACGAATGTCTTCGGTTGGGTCTCCGATAGCTGTAATCCACCGCTCCTGTTATTTCAGAAATACCTCGCCGAAGCTTGGCTCCTAGCTCTGTACGCCAGTCAACTTGGGGCGCGAGTAGGGAATTAGCCCACCTCAACATTCCAGCTGGAGTGGAGCCGTGATTCCGTTGGTGGGCTAGAGCATCTGAAGCCACACGCCGTTTAATGAGTTCTTTTTCTTCAGCTGTGACTCCATCTCTCCCCTGTTTTGGGGGTGGCTCCTCCCAGGGCCGAAAATTCCCATGCGCCGAACTTCCACAGTCACGCTGTCTCCCAGTCCGGGTCGTCCCCCTAAAGAAATACTCTTCGCCGAATAATGAGTCGGGAAGTCCCAACTCATCGGGCGACGCTGATGCCTCTGGCAGGGGGTGACCTTCTAGAAGGTCATCGTTCAGTTCAGCATCCACAGCATCAACCCATCGAAAAAGATCCGATTCGCGAAGCTCGATCTCTCGAGCTCTTAGAGCGTGTCCTCGGAGTAGGTGGCCTACTTGGTGAATCATTTCCACCCCAAGCACGTCGACAGGCCAGTCATTTGTAGCTTCATAATTTATGTAGACGCGAAAGTATTCATCACCAGCTATTTGCTCCACTTTGTCGTCCGGAACAAACCGCAAGGCAAACAGGGCCGAGGCCATGTACGGATAGTTGTAGGCCGCCCAAAGTCGCGCCGCAGATACCTGATCCTTCGGCTTCATTCAAGAAGCCCTGCGGCCCGAAGAACAGGCAGAAATACCGCTGCTTCGGGCGGTGCGCTTACTCCGTCAGGCCGCACTTTTGCAAGCACCCTCGCTGCCATCGCACCTATGTCCGGAGATTGGCCAGCCGCCCTCTCTAACACTCGCCATCCCGCCAACCAACGATCCGGTGTTGGATCTGCTGCGACCGCACCAGCTACTGCTGACATAGCGGCATACAAACGATCGCCACGGTCAGGAAAGACGACGCTTTCTGGGTCTCTCAAAGCTGCTTCCGGATCTGGGAGATCAAGTTCTTGAAGCCAAGTAAGAAACTCGAGACCAACCCCCTCCCCGACACACCCAATCACCAGATTTCTTTTGGTCTCTGAAGATGCATTAGCTGCATCCGCTGCGGCAAGAAGTCGAGCGAGCATCTCCCAAGTTCTCGGGCTGGGCCACGCTCGTCCAGCAAGAGCACGTTCAACTGGGGGCTGTATGACTAAGGATTGTCGCACAGAAAGGAAACCGCCGACTTCTCCTGCCGCAATTGGGACTTGGTTCTGCCAGTCACTAGGCAAAGCTGGGATATAGGGGGTGGGGAAACCTGCCACTAACCCCGTCGCTACAGCCGTCGGATCTACATGCCAATCAAGGTGGCAAAACCGGTTTGCAAGCGGTGCCGATAAGTCCCAACCGTCAGCAGCCTGATCGGGTGGGTTGGCGGCGGCAACTATGGCGACATCGTCTGGCAAAGTCAGATCACCCACCACTCGTTCAAGCACCACACGCAATAATGCAGCCTGCACAGCAGGTGGCGCTGTTGAAATTTCATCAAGAAAGAGCACACCACTGCCCGCATCTGAGAGCCGTTTAGCCCATCGAGGCGGAGCGAACTCAACTCCGTTCTCAGTTACTACAGGGAGCCCACTAAAATCACTAGGCTCTCGGATACTCGCAATAACGACCTCGTATGTAGCGTCAATCGATTGACACATACCCTCAACAGCTGAACTCTTTCCAGCTCCAGGCGGTCCCCACAACAAGACAGGAATTCGAGCGGCGACGGCCAGAGATAAAGCTTCGAGAACTGCATCATTCTGATTCGTCATAAAAGTAGTCTCCTTTAATTCCTGCTACCTGTCTCACATCTTGGTAACACGCAACTCCATTCGTGCAGATAATGTTCGGCTTAATGGACGAACATCTCACCGCACATAAACAAGCAACTCCCATGGCGCCTGGCCCAACAGGACCTCTTCAGGGCATTCGTATCTTGGATTGCACCCAAGCAATAGCAGGTCCCTGGTCCACCATGATGCTAGGAGATCTGGGTGCTGATGTAATCAAGGTTGAAGCACCTCGAGGGGATCTGCAACGACCAATGGCGCCGTATACCCGAGAGGACCAAGAACGTTCCTATGGGGGTTCATTCTCGACCTACAACCGAAACAAAAGAGGTATCGTTCTCGATTTCACTGACGTCGATGACAGAGCCAAGTTTCTTGACCTCGTAGAAAGCGCCGACGCAGTTGTGGAAAATATGCGGGCTGGAGTCATGGATGGTCTCGGTTTAGGTTGGGAAACCCTTAGGGAACGCAACCCACGTCTTGTCTACGGGGCAATTAGAGGGTTCGGAGACCCCAGGACCGGACAAAGCCCTCATGCCGAGTGGCCCGCCTACGACGTAATTGCTCAAGCCATGGGCGGTCTAGTAGCCCAGAACGGAAACGGACCTGATAACCGCATTCAAGTCGGACCGTTTATCGGTGACATATACCCAGGCACTATTGGAGCAATGGGCGTACTGGCAGCACTATTCCATGCTCAACGAACCGGTGAAGGACAGTTCGTCGACGTGGCCATGGTCGACTCGATAATGGCTCTCGCCGAAATGGGGGTAATGCGTTACTCGTACCTCGGCAGACCCGATACGCCCCCGAGCGGCAATCGAAACGACTTCGCCGTTCCTTTCGACGTATTTGAAACCAAGGATGGCTCCATGGCGATAGCCGCTCCTACTGACCACCATTGGCGCGAACTGGCTACGGCCATGGGTCGCCCTGAATGGGGGTTAGATGAAGATAAAGCGACGATTCGCGCGCGGGTACTGAACCGGGAGCCTCTCGATCAAGCACTAACTGAGTGGGCCCAGGAAAGAACTAACAAAGAAATTCTTGATCTCATAGGCGGCAAAGTTCCATGTGGGCCCGTAAATCTCCCCGGAGACCTTTTCTCGGATCAGCATGTTCATGCAAGAGAGATGCTGGTTGCTGTCGACCAACCAAGCGGGCGACCAATTGTTCAAGTTGCTTCACCAATAAAAATGACCGGTACTCCAACTGGAATTCATCGCCGAGCCCCTCGACTAGGCGAACATACCGAGGAAGTTCTTTCTGAAATAGAGAACCTTCGCGGCCGATTCAACAGTTAGGCCGCTCAAAATCAATTGAAACTCTGGGCTCTAAGACAGTCGATCTGCACACATATAGGCGGCATCCACCAGGGCTTCGCCTCTGACGTCAAGTAGAACGGATTTACCCATCTGGTTCATGACGTAACCCATGGACAGACCAATCCTCGGGTCGGCAAATCCTATTGACCCACCTGCACCTACATGACCAAAAGCACCTTCACGGATATTCACAGAATCGGTATCCCCGCCAAAAGATCGTCTGTTGTCCATCCTTAACATGAAGCCTTCTGAAAACCGTGTCGGTAACAACAACATCGCGTCACGCTCAGTCGCGACAGAGACACGATTCATTCGTTCAAGTTGTGTTGCGCTAACAAAATCACCGACCGCGCATGACTGATAAACCCTGGCTAAGCCTCGCGCGTTGGTAATTCCCCCGCCACCACCCAATTCAGCAGACCATACCTCGGGGGAATCTCCTTTAGCCCCTCCGCGATTTCGCCAAGCCCTGGCTTGTAATCCATCGGCATCAGCAATGAAAGCTCGAGTGAACGCAGAAAATTCTTCGTTTTTTCCGGGCTTAAATGGCCTCAAAGGCGAGACACGGTGATGTTCTGCGGGGGGTAACCCAATCCAGAAATCCGAGGCTGCAGGCTCGGCCACCTCTTCTCTAAAAAACGTGCCGAGGCTACGTCCAGACGCGCGTCGAACAAGTTCTCCAGCTACCCAACCAAACGACATCAGGTGGTATCCATTCCGAGTACCGGGTGCCCACCACGGTTCTTCAGCAGCGACTCGATCACACATGTAGTCCCAATCGAAAGCAGCGCCCTCCGGCAGATCGTCTCGAAAGGCACCAACACCAGTTGTGTGATTCAGCATCATTCGGGTTGTTACATCTGCCTTCGCCCCGTGAGCAAACTCTGGCCATATCTCAGCTACTGGTGCGTCAAGGTCAAGTAATCCCCTGTCGGCAAGCAGATGGCAGCCAAGTGCAACTGCTCCTTTGGTGCAAGAATTGACGATAGCGATGGTGTCTTCGAGCCAGGGATTACCTTCCATGTCTCTATCACCAGCCCACAGGTCAACTACGGTCTCTCCCTCGTAGGTAAGACAAACTGATGCTCCTAACTCGCCGAAACGGTCAAAGTTGTGCTCAAACTGTTCCAGCAAAGGCTCCCAGCCGTCGCTGATAGTTCCATGAATTTCGACACTCATGTGTCACAGATTGGCATGCCGGACCCCATTGTGTCTCCCTATTCGCCATGTCCTCAGGTAGTTTCACCGTAATGGCGAAGCGAAAGAAGAGACGCCCAGCGATGCGTCAAACTGTCCGGACTTCAGATCCCGTTCTACCGGGTCACGTATCACCGATGCGTTCTGTGCCCGCTCAGATACCTCGTCCCGATTACGCGGAACGGGGGGTGCCAATCCAAACGGCACCAGTTGATCTAAGGAAAAACCTTGAAACAGAGGAACGAATGCGAGTGGCTGGGTCTGCGGCGAGGCGCGTATTGCGTCGGGTAGCCGCTCATATAGCCCCAGGTATAACAACCGAGCATTTGGATCAAATCTGTCACGAAGCTTGTATCGACGAAGGGGGTTACCCCAGTCCGCTTAATTACAACGGCTACCCGAAATCACTTTGCACATCGATCAATGAAATTATTTGTCACGGGATTCCAGATAGCCGGCCACTTCAAGATGGAGACATAGTCAACTGTGATGTGACTATTTTCCTCAATGGCGTTCACGGAGACCACAGCGAGACCTTTGCCATCGGTCAGATTGATGACCAGTCACTAGAACTCATCCAAGTAACCAGGGAATGTCTCTATCTGGGCATAGCTGCTGTGCAGTCCGGTGGAAGAGTGAGCGATATTGGCAGAGCAATTCAAGATCGTGCTGAATCCGCTGGGTTCGGAATCGTTCGAGAATTCATAGGTCACGGGGTAGGTGAAGTATTTCACCACCTACCAAACATCCCTCATTACTACGAACCTTCAGCTCAATTTGAGTTTCACCCCGGGATGACATTCACGATTGAACCGATGATCACCATTGGTTCACCCAACGCCAACCTTTGGGACGACGGATGGACCGCTGCTACCAAAGACTTCAGTAGGACCGCACAATTTGAACACACCGTGCTGGTCAAGGACGATGGTGTCGAAATATTGACTGTCGAACAGCACGAAGCCCAACCCTTTGCTAAAGGTGGGAATTCCGACGACTGGCCTCAAGCGATTCCCGTCGGCCAGACGACCACCAATGATTAGAGCAACTATGCGAAGTCGAAAGGTATTAGGAGTCCTCGCAGCATTCTTACTATTGGTGACTGGGTGCGCGAACGAACCTAAGAGTCGCCCAATCCCATCTACCACACCAGTCTTAACAACACTTCGCCCTGAGCTCACAACGACTACCACTGAGAAAGTCGTACAACGAATGGCATACGTGGTTCAGCCCGGTGACACTCTTGGCAAAATCGCCAAAGGTTTCGGAGTAACTGTGGCTGAATTGATGCTCGAAAATGGCAAGGAAGACACAATCCTAGGTATCGGGGAAACACTGTTTATTCCTCCCCCTTCCAGTGAAAGTTCCGACTGAGACTGATGATGACATTGCGCTACTTTGCGTCAGTGCCGATACTCGCAATCTGTGCTTTGGGGTGCACTTCTACTAGGGCAACTGAGCCCGCTATTAACTCGTCACCTTCAGCGAAACCAACAGAAACAACACTAGAAATCGAAGAGTTTCGAGAGACATATACGGTCGTTCGCGGAGACACGTTAATAGCTATCGCCCATCACTTTGGTATCCATCTAAACGATTTAGTGAGTGAGAATTTCATAGCTGACCCAACCAAGATCTATGTGGGCCAAGTGCTCCTAATTCCGTCTCCTCCTAGTGAAGAGGATGGGCCTTTGCTGACCATTGCACCTCCAACAGACCCTTTGTTGCCGACTCTTGAACCAACCACAACACTGGCGCAATAGGAATACTTCTGGCCAGGCGCCTGGATTTGTTGATGCTGACGTGCAACTGTAATTGCCCTCTACCGGAACGGCGTAAGTGAACGAAACAAGCCCAACAGGCATAAGAAGTCTAAGAATCGACGAATTGGATCAACAAGTCGACCGATGGTGGGAGCATTGGCGCGGAGTACCATCAGTCGATCGTTTGTTCTACACCGCGTCCAATCTCGGGGATTTCAGTCTTATCTGGCACATTGTTGGGGGGATGCGAGCCCTCCCGCCAGGAAGGCGGCCAAGTACAGCCCTTGGCTTCAGCGCTCTTATGGGTTTCGAGTCACTCCTAGTCAATCAGGGCATCAAAAGATTTTTTCGACGAAGTCGCCCCGGATCGGCTGACGAAAATCCGACATCTCACCAACTGCGTGAACCGATCACCTCAAGCTTCCCTTCCGGTCACGCATCAGCGGCATTTTGTGCTTCAACGGTTCTTTCCCGTCGTTCTAAATTCGGGAACCTTTGGCATTTAGTCGCCGCTGTTGTCGCGTGTTCACGTATACATGTTCGACTTCACCATGCATCTGACGTGGCGGTGGGCGCTTCTGTCGGTTTCCTCTTAGGAAAAGCGCTATCCAAGCTTGTACCCAAGGACTAATTCGCTGTTGATTGCTATCTAGGTTTAGGGGACCGAAGGTCGGGAGTTCAAATCTCCCCAGCCCGACCACCAACGTGCAGGTCAGGTGGTGTTTCTTGAAAACACCGTCTGGCTTGTAGTCGCGTTAGGGGCCTAAGTGGGGGCCTGAAAGATTCCCTTGACCGCCTTTTCGAGGCGATCGAGTGCTTGGCCCGAAGCCGCGTCACCGACGAGGTTCGTCGCCTCGTCGGGGTCGGTGTCGAGGTCGAACAACTCGCTGGCCTCGCCGGTGTCGACGTTGATGGTGGTCCGCCAGTGACTGTTGGTGATCGCCTGCCAC
>PVBE012966816.1_pt1 | contig 18204 bp, 12 predicted proteins | sample 1631181 | NCBI WGS metagenome assembly PVBE01 (sample SAMN08397723, study PRJNA350692) | Marine metagenome, whole genome shotgun sequencing project. | isolation source: water | place: Pacific Ocean | collected 2012-04
AGGGGCGATCCGGAGCGGGCGTGTAGCTCAGTTGGTTAGAGCATCTCGTTTACACCGAGAGGGTCCGCGGTTCGAATCCGTGCACGCCCACCACTCCCCGCTTCTTCCTCGGGGATTGCCTGTCCTTTCGCCCGCCGGGGCCTCGATTGCTCCCAGTACCCAGGCCCGCATTGTCGCGCGGCTGGAGCGGTCGAGGCGCTCTCGAACTCCGGGCCAGTTCCCGATGGGCGGCCAGGCGATCCCCGGCCGTGAGGCGGGTTCCCGTTTCCCCCCCACATCCCCACGCGCAGGGCGCTGGGAGCTTCGGCGCGGGTCATGGGAGGATTCGCCCGCAAGCCCCCCTATGCGGGTCGCTCCGCTCCGGGGCCCGCTGGTTGGGTTAGACTGGTTCTCCACGCGCCACCCAGGAAACTTCCAAGACTGAATCAGGAGCAGATACCCATGGCCGATTTTCCCGACAAACCCGTATTGCCCAAGGAATTCATGGAGGGATTCGTGACGGCCGCGCTCGGTGAGGCGGATCTCGATGAAGGGGTCGATCTCAAGTTGGGCGTGCAATTGGTTGGTCCCGATGGCGGAGAGTGGGTAGTGGAACTCGCCGCTGGAAGTTTTTCCGTCGCGGCGAGCCCTCGCGACGAGGCCGCCTTCACCCTGGTGCAGAGCGTGGACGATTGGCGCGGAGCCCTCTGGGAGGGCAGGGGAGGCGTCTTTGGCGAGCAGGCAGCGAATCTTCTGACCGCCGGAGGCAACGCGGAGTCGCCGCCTCCGAACCCCGCAGTCATCGAACAACTCGCGGCCCTCGACGCCCTCGTGGAGATCGCGGTGACGGCCGATGAGGGCGGCGACTGGAGCCTGGCCTTCAAGCTCGGTCCCGGCGAAATTCCCGCCGAGCCCACCACGAAGATCGTGATTGCCAGTGCCGATGCCCGGGCCCTGCAGGATGGAAGCCTCGACGCCATGCAGGCCTTCATGTCGGGCAAGATCCAGGTGATCGGTGATATGGCGCTGATCATGCAGATTCAGGCCATTTCGATGCAGGCCGCCGCGGCCGGTTGAAAGAGGCGGGGCGGGGCGTTGCCGCTTAGTGCCGGCCGCTCCCGGCAGTTCAGTGGCCCCGCCGCCCGCCGGCGTGTCTTCCGCCCCGATGGGGCCTGGCAGGCCAGGGGAGCACCTCTACGCGAAGGCTTTGGCGCGTCAGCAATCCGGCCTCGGTCGTGGCCGAGATCGTGAATATGTAGGAGCCCTCGTGGCTGCGGCGGGGTCGCCAGCGCAGTCTGCCCCGCCCGCGATCGCGCGACTCCACGCGAATGCCGAGTGCCCGGGGGTCTCGGGGCGTGGAGACTCCCGCCTCTTCGATGCTGACCTCGAGCGCGAAGGTCGCGTCGCCCCGCTGTTGGGGGCGCCGGATTCGCAGGGGGATGCGGAGTTCCCGGCCGCCCCGAACGCTCCGATCCCGCAGTGGCGAGAGGCTTGGCAATTCGATCCCAAAGATTCGGGACGAGCCCTGCCTTTCGTCCCGCCATACCACCCGGCTTCCGTCGAGGGTGGACTCGTGTTGATCGCTCCACTCCGCGGTCAGGCGTTGCACGGGGCAACGCTGGCGAATCGCATCGAATTCACAGAAGAAGACATCGTTGGCCTGGTCTCCGACGCTTCCGTCCCAGACCAGGCGCCTTCCCGAGAGTGCGGGGCTCAGGTCGGAGACGGGATTCGCCACTTCGATGGTTGGGCACTCGCCGCTTTCGGGGTCGAATTCGCAGATCATGAGAGAGTTGCCCTGGCGAGGCACGAATTCTACCCACGAGAGGAGTCGACCCGAGAGGGTCAAGCCCGATAAGGGGGCGATCGCAAAGGGCAGGATGCGGGCCGGGCAGGCACCGCTGGCGGGATCGACTTCACAGACCGCCGCGCGTTGTTCGAAGCCCACCCGTTGCGTCCAGACGAGGCTCCTGCCATCGCTGCTCAGGAAACTGGGCAGGCCCTCCTCCAGGCCGAGATCGTATTCCAGGCACTCGCTTCCCTGTGGGTCGGGCCTGCAGGCGCGCAAGCGCTGCTGACCATTTTCGACACCGATCCAGAAGACGTGCCCCGCAACGGCGACAGGGGGCATGCTGCTCAGACTGTTGGGGCCGACGGGAAGGGTCGGACAGAGGTTGCGCAGCGGATCCAGCCAGCAGGCATGGGCGCGTTTCTGCCCGCCTTCGGGGGGTCTCGCATGCCAGACGGCCAGTAGCTTCCCGGCATGGGGGCGTCGAGCGCCTCGCCGCGGTCGCCGTTTCGGCCCCGTGATCGACACATTCTCCTGGCCCCCATCGGCAATTTCGATCGTCCAATGCTTTTTGCCGAGGAAATCGCTGGCGAAGAGGTTGGAGTCATCGGCCTTGGCGGCGGGGGATTCCCCATCGCGCAGGGATTGCCAGGCCACGAAGCGTCCGCTGATGTCCGGGCGCTGGGCCGGCGGTCCGGGCTCCGAAATGGCGACGAATCGATTTCGCTCGAGACTCAGGGGCAGAAATTCCCGGTAGATCTCTCCGCCGACCGCTCGGACTTCGAGCCTCAAGAGGTAGGCGCCCTGCTCCCGATCGGAGATATCCCAGCGCCCCAGCAACCCGTTGCGGACCTCCGAAGCGGAGGGGGCAACGATGGGATGCCAGAGCGCGGGTTCGCTTCCGAGCCCGTAGCTGAGATTGAAATCCGCGAGATCGAGGCCCGCCGCCGTGCCGCGAATCTCGATGATCGGGGGCCCGGGGGGCGGGTTCTCGGGCTCCCCTTCCGATTCTTCCCGATCGCCGCCATCGTCGTCGTCCTCTCCCGAATGCCTTTCGTGCGGCCCTTCGGAGGGGGCTCCCGGGCGAAAGACGCTTCCGACCCGGGGCGATAGAATTGCGGCGTCGAGATCGGGCAGGGGCAGCGTCTCGAGGGCGGCGAGGGCGTCGAGTCGACCCGCTCCCATATGGAGGTCATGGCCCGGGGGACCGAGATCGACGGCTCCCTGGCGGATGGCTCGGCGGATGCTCTCGTAATCGAGTTCCGTATGGGCGGAGAGCAGCAGGGCCACGACCCCGCTCACGTGGGGGGCGGACATCGAAGTGCCGGCCGACCGGTAGTAGCCGTCTCCCACGGCGAAGGGGGCGGAGTCGGTGTCGCCAGAAGAGCGCAGGGAGAGGATGTTGCGCCGGGCGACGTAGACGTTCGGTGCAACGCTCGGACCACCTCCCGGGGCCGAGACATCCAGCAGCCAGCCCCGGTTCGTGAAGGTGGCGGAGGGGCGGTCGTCCTCGCCCGTGGAGGCGACGGTGAGGGTCTCGCGCATATTCTCCGGGCTGTTGATGAACATATCGGTCGAGCGATTGCCCGCCGAGGTGACGACCACCGCGCCCATGCCGTGTACGGTCCGGATCACTTCTTCGGCCAGGGGGTTGTCCGGGCAGAGCGGGTCGCAGGACCAACTATTGTTGATGACTCCGGCCCCGTGTCGGGCCGCGTAGAGGACGGCGCGCCAGAGCACGGAATCGAGCCCTTCGCCCTCCGCGGGGAATCCCTTCAGGGCCATGATGCGCGCCCGCGGTGCGACTCCGGCGATTCCGATGCCGTTGTCCGCCAGGGCGGCGATGGTGCCGGATACGTGCGTTCCATGGCCGCTATCGTCGAAGGGATCCGGGTCATTGACGTCGTCTGGACCGTCGTAGAAACCGTCCTGATCTGCGTCGACGGAATTCGCGAAGTCGAAGCCCCGGAGATCGTCGATGAAACCATTGCCATCGTCGTCGATCCCATTCCAATCCGAGTCATCGACTGCGCCATTATGGTTGAGGTCTTCCCCGGGGTTGACCCAGACATTTTCGGCGATGTCCGGATGATCGTAGTCGAGCCCCGTATCGACGACGGCGACCACGACGCCCTCGCCTCGGGAGATGGCCCAGGCCTCGGGAGCGCGGATCCGTTCGAGTCCCCAGAGATCTCCGTAGCTCTGCCCCCAGGAACCACTCGAGTGCAGAAAGGGATCGTCGGGGAGTTGGTCCAGTCGCTGGCGATGGTCCCGCTGGGCCCAGATCACGTGGGGATCGTTCGCGAAGCGGGCGATGGCCTCTTCGACCTTCGTCGCGAGGCCGATCTCGACCCGGTAGATATGCGAGAGATCGGGCAGGTCCGCAGGCTTCTTGCCCGTGCTCCCGCCGCTGCTCCGCGATTTCCCGCGCGCGAGGGAAGTCTTCAGTCGGGTGGCCTGCTCGGCCAGGGGTCGGCCGTCGGGCCGACGAAAGAGGGCCCGAATCCCCGTGACGCCGATTTCTCGCTGGAGAGAGTCGAGAGAATCGGAGCCGTCGGCGGTTTTCGTCGCGAAGTCTAGTCGCCCCCGGAAGAGCGTCTCCGCGCATTCCGCCAGGGCGTGGGGACCGGCCTCCGCGAAACGCACCACGATTCCCGGCCGCGGTGTGGCGGCGGCCCCTCGAGCGGAGAGGCCGGGCGTCGCCAGCAGGATCATCGCCACGACGAAACCCGCGGAGATGCGCGAGGCGCATCGGGATCTCTTCTCGGAGTTCCGGCGCGGGGTCGGGGGATCTTGCCGGGAGGGAGTCGCAGCGTTCGCAGAGTTCGAGCCAGGCATCGGCTCATTATGTCATGAAAAGGCTCCCGTAGGACAGTTAGAAGTGGCTGGAAGTTGGGCCCCCGGGCTCGGTACACCCCGAGGGAGATCGCCGTGCGGGTCGCTGCTCTGGGCACCGCTCCTGCATCGCGTCGGGAAGCCATCGCGACGTTCCGATGTTCTTACACCTTCCGGGGCTTTGCGAAGCGCCATGGAGTTGGCTAGATAATGCGCGGTTGAAACCGCGCGGGGCGGTAGTTCAATAGGTTAGAGCACTGGCCTGTCACGCCAGAAGTTGCGGGTTCGATTCCCGTCCGTCCCGCCAGTCCTCCGCATCGGCCGCCGCCCGGGGTTCTGATGCGGCTCATTTCCGGAAATCCCGAATGGACTCCAGGCTGTGGGAATTTGGCCGCTTCCCGGGAAAAAGTCCGGATCGCATCGGCTTCGCGAGTTTTTCCGCAGTCCGGGGAACTGCCGGCCCTGACGGGGTGACGGATTGATGCACTTCGGCGCCGGCCGACACCCCGAGTCGCCGGCTGCAGAAGGCGCTGCGGCGCTCGGTTTTCGTCGCGTGATCCGACGCTGATCGAATTTGCCGTTTCGACCGAATCTGGCGTTGCGCGCCGAAAATGCGCGAGGAGGAGTACTCCCCCCGGATCGGCCGCTGCCTCTCCCTGGGCGCGGCCGGTCCACCTCCACCTGCCCCCCCACCTCCGCCCCCACCCGCAGATCCTCCGCCTCAGCGGGAGGATTTGCGTCGCTTTCTCCAGGTCTCGAGCCGAATTGCGATCTCGGCTTCGGCGCCTCGCTCGCTGGGCTCGTAGAGATGATCCTCCTGGATTTCGTCGGGCAGGTTGCGGGCCGCCACGAATTGATCCTCCTGGTCGTGGGGATAGAGGTATCCCGCACCGTATCCCATTTCCTTCATCAGGTTCGTGGGGGCGTTGCACAGGTGCATGGGGATGGGCGGCGAACCGCTTCGCTCCACCACCTGCTCGGCTCTTCCCAGGGCCGCATAGGCGGCATTGCTCTTGACCGCGCAGGCCAGGTAGGTGGTCGCCTGGGCGAGGGCGATCCGGCACTCGGGCAGCCCCAGCCTCTCGACGGCCTGGTGGGTTGCGGTGGCGAGGCCGAGGGCCGAGGGATCGGCGTTGCCGATGTCTTCTGAGGCGAATATCAGTAGCCGCCGGGCCAGGAAAAGCGGATCTTCGCCCGAAGCCAGCATCCGGGCCAGGTAGTAGATGCCCGCATCCGGATCGCTGGCCCTGAGGCTTTTGATGAACGCCGAGACGATATTGTAGTGCTCATCGCGGTCGCGATCGTAGAGGAGCAGCCGCTTTCCAGCGGCCCGTCGAACGGTATCGAGGGGCAGGGGGTCCTCGGGCTTTTTACCCCGCAGGTGAATCGCGCTGGCGGCCTCCAGCAGTCCCAGGGCCTTGCGGGCATCACCCGCCGCGTACTCGATGATCGCGTGGCGGCTCTTCTCGGGGACCTCGAGATTCAGCTTGCCGAGCCCGCGCTCGTCGTCGAGCAGCGCGGCCTCAAGCACGTGGTGGACGCCCTCGGCATCCAGGCTCTGGAGGGTGAGGACGCGGCTGCGGGAGAGCAGGGGGGCGTTGATGCTGAAGGATGGATTTTCGGTCGTGGCGCCCACCAGGCTGACCGTGCCCGCCTCGACGTGCGGCAGCAGTACATCCTGCTGGGCGCGGTTCAGGCGGTGAATCTCGTCGATGAAGAGCAGGCTGCGCAGGGTCGTCCGCCTGGCCCGGTCGACGGCCTCCCGAATTTCTTTGACTCCCGCGACGACGGCGGAGAGGGCATCCATCCGCGTATTGGGGGCCTCCGCGAGCAGCCAGGCGAGGGTGGTTTTGCCGCTCCCCGGTGGGCCCCACAGAATCACGGAGGGCATTTCTCCGCTCTCCATCATCGAGCGCAGGGCGCTGCCCTCGCCCACGAGGGCCTCCTGTCCGATCATATCGTCGAAACAACGAGGTCTCATTCGATCCGCCAGGGGCGCGCGGGGATCCAGCTTGCGCTGCGCCGAAGCCGGGAATAGATCGAGATTTTCGTTGTTGGACACGATCTCATCATATTAGCCCGATCGCGCTCGGAACGAATCCCGGAGAACCCTTGAGTCCGAGCCCAACTCGGGGGATCATGGCAGGGGCGTCGCGAGGGAGTTCATGAAGGTCGAAACCGTTGGAATCTGTCTGAAGGAAAATCAGCCCCAGGCCGAGGGGACCATTTTCGAACTCGGCGCCTGGCTGAGGGAGCGCGGCTACGGGCTGCGCGCCGACACCCAATGCTCGCAGTGGCTGGGCGAAGAGGGAATTTCCCGGGAAGAATTGGCGCGACAATCCGATCTGATCGTCGCCCTGGGTGGGGATGGCACGTTGCTGTCGGTCGCCCGCGCGACGGGGACCCGCCCGGTGCCGATCCTCGGCGTGAATCTCGGGCGGCTGGGTTTCCTGGCGGAGTTGAGCAGCGATGAATTGCTGCCGGCCCTTGAGAAACTCCTCGCGGGCGCGATACCCGTGGTTTCCCGGATGCGCCTGGATGTGCGCGTGCGGCGGGGGCAGGATGAAGTCGGTGCCTTCCAGGCCCTCAACGACGCGGTCATCACCAAGACCCAGATCTCTCGCATGATCGATGTCGATGCCTACGCGAACGGGGCAAAGGTGACCACCTACCACGCCGACGGCCTGATCGTCGCCACCCCAACCGGCTCCACGGCTTATTCGCTTTCCGCTGGAGGCCCATTGCTGGCCCCGGACCTCGAGGCCATCGTGCTGACTCCGATCTGCCCGCATTCGCTGACCCAGAGACCCATCGTGCTGCCCGAGACGGTCGAATTGGAGATCGTCCCCCGGGTTCGCGGCGAAGAGGTGGCCCTGACGGTGGACGGCCAGGAGGGATTCGCGACGCTCGCCGAGGGCGATCGGATCGCGATCAGCCGATCGATCCATCCGGCCGAATTCGTGACTTCGCCCTTTCGCGATCGCTACGAGATTCTCCACGCCAAGTTGCGTTGGGGAGAGCGATGATCGAGAACCTGCGGATCGAGAACATCGCCATCGTCGATCGCTCGGAACTGGAATTCGGCCCCGGTCTCAACGTGCTGACGGGGGAGACGGGAGCGGGAAAATCGATTGTACTGGGGGCGCTCTCGCTGCTGGCGGGTGGTCCGGGAAGAGCCGACCGTCTGCGCAAAGGGGCCGAGCGGGGGGCCGTGGAGGCACTCTTTCGCACCGAGCAGTTGCCCGACCTGGAACGCGAACTGGAACTTCGGGATCTGCTCGCCCCCGCCCTCGATCACGAGGGAGCGGAGGGGACCCACGAACTGGTGGTGCGGCGAACCCTGGGGGCAAACGGCCGGGGCAGGGCGCGCATCGGCGGGCAATTGGTTCCGGCGGCCACCCTGGGCGAACTCTTTGGGGAGCGCGTGGAGATCTCGAGCCAGCACAGTTCCCAGGCCCTCCTGCGCCCCCTTTCCCACGGACGCTTTCTCGATGAGGCCGGAGGCCTGATCGCGGATCGGGAGCGCGTGCGCTCGGATTTCGAAGCCCTGCGAGCCCTCGATTCGGAACTCACGCTGCTGCGTGGGAATCTCGAGGAGCGAAGGCGCCAGCGAGACTTCCTGGTCTTCCAGTTGGCGGAAATCGATGAGGTCGATCTGAAGAGTGGAGAGTTGGAAGCCGTCGAAGCGGAGCATGATCGCCTCGCGCATGCCGAGAGTCTGCGGGCCGAGGCAAGCGATGCGCTGCTGCAACTGCTCGGCGACGAGAGTGGAGGTCTCTCCCGGGGAGTTGGCGACATGCTTCAACTCGTGGCGCGCAGCCTGGAGGCGATGGCCCGACACGACGGCCGCCTGGATCCCCTGCTCGAGCGCGTGCGGGGAGCCGACTCCGAGTTGCGAGACCTGGCCGCGGATCTCGAGCGCTATCTCGATGCCGTGGAAGCGGATCCCCTCCGCCTGGCCGCCCTCGAGGAAAGAATCGCTCAATTCGAGCGCCTGCGCGGAAAATACGGTCGCGGCGAGGCGGAGATCCTGGCGCGCCGCGACGAACTGCGAGCCGAACTGAGCCGGGCCGAGGGGGCCGACTCCCGCATCGACGAGATCGAAGCGGAGCGCGCTGAGAAGATCGCGGCCCTCGCGAAGGCGGCCCGGCGCTTGAGCCGGGGCCGGAAGCGTGCTGCCCTTCAACTCTGCGAGGAGGTCGAGCAGTCCCTGGGATCCCTGGGCATGCCCGACGCACGCTTCGAAGTCGGTCTCGAAGCTTCCCCCGCAGCATCGAGTTGGCCCGAGGGAGCGCCCTGTGGCCCGGGCGGCAGCGAGTCCCCGGAGTTTCGCTTCGGCGCAAATCCCGGCGAGCCCACGCGTCCCCTGCGCAAGGTGGCGTCGGGGGGGGAGTTGTCCCGGATATTTCTGGCCCTCAAGAACGCATTGCGTCGCAGCGGGGCGGGCATGGTGCTGGTCTTCGACGAAGTGGATGCGGGCATCGGGGGGCGTACGGCCGAGCGGGTGGGGCGAGCCCTGGCCGATCTGGCCGAACGCCATCAGGTGCTCTGCATCACTCATCTGCCCCAGATCGCGGTCTTCGCCGATCGCCATTTTCGAGTCGAAAAGAAGACCTCTAGGGGGCGCAGTCGCGCCGAGATCGCCCAACTCGACGCCGAGGGCCGGGTGGAGGAAATCGCGCGCATGGCGGGTGGAGAGGCGATCTCGGAAGGCACGCGGCAGCACGCCCGGGAGCTCCTGGCCGCGGCCGGGGCGGGCATCGGAAGCCCCTGAGACTCGCGGCCGAAGTCGGTATGCACCGGCGGCGAAATATTTGGAGGTGAGGGAGCGCGCACTTCCGATCCCGGCGGCATTTGCCGCCCGCCCCGGCTTCTCCTAACTTCGCAACCCATTCCATCCCCCAGGGAGCACGTTGGGCCCTTCATGCAGCGCATCCTGAGCAAGGTCTTTGGCACTCGCAATGATCGTGTGATCAAGGGCATCATGCCCCTGGTGGAACAGATCAACGCCCTTGAGCCCCGCTTCTCGGCACTTTCGGATCAGGCTCTGCAGGCCTGTACGGCCGAGTACCGCCAGCGCCTGGAAAACGGCGAACCCCTGGACGATCTGCTCCCCGAGGCATTCGGGACCGTTCGCGAGGCCGCCAAACGCACCCTGGGGCAGCGGCATTACGACGTCCAGATGGTCGGGGGCGTGATTCTTCACCGCGGCGAGATCTCCGAGATGAAGACGGGCGAGGGCAAGACCCTGGTCGCGACCCTGCCGTGCTATCTCAACGGTTTGACGGGGCGCGGGGTCCACGTCGTCACCGTCAACGACTTCCTGGCCCAGCGCGATGCGGAGTGGATGGGCGAGGTACACCGATTCCTCGACCTCTCGGTGGGGGCCATCGTGCACGGGCTCGATGACGTGCAGCGTCGAGAGGCCTACGAGGCCGATGTCACCTACTGCACCAATAATGAGCTCGGATTCGACTACCTGCGCGACAATATGAAGTACTCCGTCGAGCAGTTCGTACAGCGTGAACTCCACTTCGCGATCGTCGATGAGGTCGATTCGATCCTCATCGACGAAGCCCGCACGCCCCTGATCATCTCGGGTCCGTCGGAGGAGAATACTCGGATCTACGAAATTGCGAATCGAGTCATCCCCAGCCTCAAGGAGGGAACCCAGGGGGAGCATTCGAAGGGGATCGAGGAGACGGGCGACTATTGGTTGGACGAGAAGAGTCATAACGCCACCCTGACCGAAAAAGGGGTTCATAAGATCGAGAAGGCGCTGCGCATCGACAATCTCTTCGACCCCTCGATGCTGCCGGTCATCCACGCCATGAATCAGGCGCTGACCGCCCATACCCTGAAGCGAATCGATGTCGATTATGTGGTTCGCCGCGGGGATGACGGTCGCAAGGAAGTCGTCATCGTCGATGAGCATACCGGTCGACTGATGCCCGGGCGGCGCTGGTCCGACGGACTCCATCAGGCCGTCGAGGCCAAGGAGGGGATCAGCGTCCGCAGCGAGAACCAGACCCTGGCCTCAGTCACCTTTCAGATTTTTTTCGGAGTGTATGATCGCCTTGCGGGCATGACGGGAACAGCCGATACGGAAGCCCAGGAATTCGCGAATATTTACGATCTCGATGTGACCCTGATTCCCACGAATCGCCCCCTGGATCGGGATGATCTCGCGGATGTCGTCTTCAAGACCAAGCGGGAAAAATTCACCGCCGTCATCGAAGAGATCAGGGAGCGCCACGAAAAGGGACAGCCGGTTCTCGTGGGAACGATTTCCATCGAGACGTCGGAGATGCTCTCGAAAAAGTTGAAGAAGCGGGGCGTCAAGCACGATGTCCTGAATGCCAAGCAGCACCATCGCGAGTCGGAGATCGTGGCCCAGGCGGGGCGCAAGGGAGCGATCACCATTTCCACGAATATGGCGGGTCGCGGCACGGATATCCTCCTGGGGGGCAATCCGGAGATCATGGCGCTGACGCGTTGCGGTCATGACAAGGAGCATGCCGACTACCCGAGAATGCTCGCCCAATTCGAATCCCAATGCAGCGCTGAACAGGCAGAGGTATTGGCGGCCGGGGGCCTGCATATCCTGGGCACAGAGCGCCATGAGAGCCGTCGGATCGACAATCAGTTGCGCGGCCGGGCGGGCCGCCAGGGCGATCCCGGATCCAGTCAGTTCTTCCTTTCCCTCGAAGACGATCTGCTGCGCATCTTCGAAGCCGATCGGGTCGCCCAATGGTGGGATCGGGTCGGCGTCGAGGAGGGTGAAGCCATCGAGAACAAGATGCTGACCCGGGTGATCGAGGGGGCGCAGAAGAAGGTCGAGGCTCGCAATTTCGACATCCGCAAGCATCTGCTCGACTACGACGATGTGATGAACAAGCAGCGTCAGGCCTTCTATGGACGTCGCGTCGAGGCGCTCCTGCACGAGAATATTCACGAAGAGGTCCTGCTGACCGTGGAGGGACAGCTGGTCAATTTCCTGGCGGAAATCTGGCCGGAAAAAGGGGATCCCGAGGCCGAAGACCTGGCCCAACTCGGCTCCCTCATCGAGCATCAATTCGGGGTCGTCCTTTCCGTCGATGAGGCCCCGTTGCTGCAGGACGGAGCACTGCCCACCGATCGCGATGCGCTGGGGCACGATCTGCTGGAGGCCCTTGGCCGATTCCTCGAAGACAAGCAGGCGGAGCGCGGAAGGTTCGCCGAGGAATACAAGGAGGTCATCGAGTATCCGACCTTCGAGTGGTTTGAGAGGGATATCATCCTGCGGATTCTCGATACGCAATGGAAGGATCATCTGCATTCGATGGATGCATTGCGCGAAGCCGTGGGCCTGCGCGGTTATGCCCAACGCGATCCAAAGGTGGAATACCAGCGCGAGGGCTTCGCCTTTTTCGGCGAGATGGAAGATCGCGTCGATCAGCAGGTGGTCGAAACGGTCTTCAAATTCGGTTTCCCGCGCCCGCGCCTGGAAAGTACTGCCGAGGCGGCGAAACAATCCGGAAATGCGCCGGCGGGCGCGAGGAAGGCTCCGCCCATGGGCGCTTCCGCGGGTGGGGCTTTTGCAGCCGGCCCCGGCGGCTCGACGGGGCAGGAGGTCGCGAAGGTCGGCCGCAATGAGCCGTGCCCCTGTGGCAGCGCCAAGAAGTACAAGAAGTGCCACGGAGCCTGATGTCTTCGCGAAGGGCAGTGGGGAGCCGAAGTTGCCCGACGGAGGAATCGGCGCTGGCGGCCGAGCGCAGGGCGCCCTTGCGAGCGAGTTCGCGGCGGCCGAGGCCTTGATGGCCGGGCCATCGTCCGCCGTGCCGGGCTTTCGTTTCAGCGGTATTCACTGCGGAATCAAGGCGAAGCAGAAGGACCTCGCCCTGATCGTCAGTGACGCTCCGGCCAGCGCGGCCGCCGTCTTTACCCGCTCGAGCGTGGTGGGTGCGCCGGTCGAGGTGAGTCGGCAGCGGATTCGTTCGGGTATGGCCCGGGCGGTGATCGTCAATAGCGGAGTCTCGAATGTCGCGATGGGGGAGCGGGGCATTCGCGATGCACTGCGCATGACCCGGCTGGCCGGGGGGGCTCTCGGATGCGATGCGGAGGAGGTGCTCGTGGCCTCCACCGGGGTCATCGGCGAACCGCTTCCGATGGCGGCGATCGCCCGGGGCGTGAAGAGCGCGGCCGCGAATCTCTCCGCGACCGGTCTCGGCGATGCCGCGGAAGCCATCCGCACGACGGATACTTTTGCGAAGATCGCGAGTCGGCGCCTGGTGCTTGGGGGGCGTTCGATCACGCTGGCCGGAATCGCCAAGGGCTCGGGCATGATCGAGCCCGACATGGCGACAATGCTGGCCTTCCTGATGACGGATGCCACCGCATCCCCGGCCTTCCTGCGCGGGGTTCTTCGCCGGGTGAGCGACGATACCTTCAACCGCGTGACGGTGGATGGCGAGACCAGTACCAGTGACAGCGTATTCCTGCTGGCGAATGGGGCCGCGGAAGCCCCGAAGTTGCGGGTTCGCGGCGATCCGGACGCGGAGCGCTTCGAAGAGGCCCTGCACGGGATCGCGGAATCCCTGGCTCGGGATCTCGCCCGGGATGGGGAGGGGGCGACGCGCCTGGTGACCGTGCGGATCGAAGGAGCGAGGAACGCCGCCGAGGCCCGGGCGGCGGCTCGCCGAGTCGCGAATTCGATGCTCGTCAAGACGGCGATCTTTGGGGGGGATCCGAATTGGGGCCGTATCCTGCAGACGATCGGGGCCGAGCGCATTCGCCTGGATCTGGCTCGGACCCGGATCAGACTCTGCGGCATCACCGTCTTCCGCAACGGGGCCCCCAGCGGCGCTGCCGCGCGGCGCCGGGCGGAGGCCAAGCTGGCGGCCGCCGAAGTGGAGATCGCCGTGGATCTCGGGGTGGGCCGCCACTCCGCGCGGATGTGGACCTGTGATCTGAGCGGCGAATACGTGCGCATCAACGCCGAATACACGACCTGAAGCCATCTGCCGCCACGGCCGGCAGCGAGCCCTCGAATTGAATTTCCCCCGGGGTCAGAATGGTGATACGAGGGGGATTTTGCTACCAACGCCCGCGATCGATCCGAGCGGATCGATACGATGCGCGCCCCGATCCACCCCTGCGGTGCCGGCCCGAGTCCGGTTGGGGAGGAAGGGATCCGGGGCGGAGGATCAACCGCAAAGGAGAATCAGGAATGTCCGAGACGACGGCGACGCCGTCGGCGACCGGGGGCGATGCCCCTGCCGCCAATCCCGAATCGCCGGCCGCCGAGAGCCTGGCCGGGACCCTGGAGAAGACCGACCTCAGTATTCGTTCCCTGCTCGAAGTCGGGGCCCACTTCGGCCACCAGACCCACCGTTGGAATCCCCTCATGCGGCCCCATATCTTCGGCTCGAGGAATGGGACGCATATCCTGGACCTCGATCAGACCCTGCCGGCGTTCCGCGCGGGTCTCGATTGCGTTCGCGAAGCGGTTGCCGATGGCAAGGGTGTGCTCTTTGTAGGAACGAAACGGCAGGCCGCCGCCGCGATCATGACCCAGGCCGAGCGTTGCAATCAGTACTACGTCAACAATCGCTGGCTCGGGGGCATGCTCACGAATTGGAAGACGGTCAAGAAATCGATCGATACCTACAAGAACCTGCTCGAGATCCAGGCGGATGACGAGAAGCGGGCCGCGCATTCGAAGAAGGAACTCGCGCGGGTCAATCGCCTCTGCGAGAAGTACCAGAAGTCCCTGGCCGGGATCAAGGATATGACGCGGATTCCAGCCGTCATTTTCATCGTCGACGTCGGCAAGGAGGCGATCGCGATCAGCGAAGCCAGGCGTCTCGGGATCGCGATCATCGGCGTCGTGGATAGCAACCGCGATCCCCGAGGCATCGATTTCGTGGTGCCCGGCAATGACGATGCCACTCGCGCCATCGAGCTCTATTGCAAGTGCGTGGCCGATGCCTGCGTGGAGGGCGAGTCGCTTCGCCAGGACAAGCTGGTGGCTGAAAAGGAAGCCGCACCCGATTCCGAGGAGAAGAAGTCACTCCCGGGAACGGGGCGCCGCGTGGTCGAGATCAACCAGCCGCCGCGCCGAGGGCGTGGTGGAGCGGGCGGCGGAGGTCGCACCCAGAGTGCGGGGGGTTGGGCGGAAAAGCGCGAAGCAGAAGCGACTCCCGCACCCGCTGGAGAGAAAGAGGCGGCTCCGGCGGACGCTGGGGAAAAGAGCGAGAGCTGAGCACCTTCCTCCCGGGAAGCGGGGGGCAGGACCGGATTCAGGCCAGATGCTGGCCGTGAGAGGCAGGAGAGAAGAGAAGTGGCGGAGATCTCTGCGAAGGATGTCAAGGCGCTGCGCGATCAGACCGGCGCGGGCATGATGGATTGCAAGCAGGCGCTCAAGGAAGCCGAGGGCAATGTCGAACGCGCCGTGGATCTCCTGCGCGAGCGGGGGCTCTCGAAGGCGGGCAAGCGTTCGGGACGGGAAACCAGTGAAGGTGCCGTGGGAGTGTCGATCGACGGCGGATTCGGCGTGATCCTCGAATTGGGCTGCGAAACGGATTTCGTGGCGAAGAACGATCAATTCCAGGGTCTCGTCCAGGACGTCGCCGACGCGTTGCGCTCCGCCGGAGGCGCTGCCGACGTCGATGCAGCCCTGGCTGTTTCGATGGGAGACGAGACGGTAGACGCCTATATCAAGGCCGCCGTGGGCCGGGTGGGAGAAAATATCCAGCTCAAGCGGGTGGGGACGGTGAAAGTCGGCGGCACGGTGGGCGGATACGTCCATGGGGGCGGAAAGCTCGGAGTGCTCGTGGGCGTGATCACGGAGACAGCGGAAGCTTCGGCGCTTGTCGCGAAGGATGTCGCGATGCACGTCGCCGCAGCCGATCCCACGCCCCTGGCGGTGGATCGCGATGGGATTGCCGCCGAGGTGATCGAACGCGAGGAAAAGGTTCTTCGCAACCAGGCGCTCGAGAGCGGCAAGCCCGAGAATATCGTCGACAATATCGTGAAGGGGCGACTCAATAAATTCTTCGCCGAGCATTGCCTGATGGAGCAGCCCTTCGTGAAGGATCCCGACAAGAAGGTGGGCGATGTCCTGGCAGAGGCGAATGGGGCGCGTGTCGGCGATTTCATTCGCTTCAAATTGGGAGAATCCACTCAGTGAAAAGCGTTTATGGTCGGATCCTGCTGAAACTCTCCGGTGAGGGCCTGGCCGGGTCGGAGGGAACGGGAATCAATCCGACCGTCATCGCGGCCGTTGCCGAGCAGATTCGGACCGTACATCGACTGGGTGTCCAGGTCAGCATTGTGATCGGAGGCGGGAATATCATCCGGGGCATGACGGCTGCGTCCCAGGGTATGGATCGCGCCAATGCAGACTATATGGGCATGTTGGGCAGTATCATCAACTCCATGGCCCTGCAGGACTCCCTGGAAAAAGCCGGGGTGGATACCCGGGTTCTGACCGCCCTGGAAATCAGAGAGGTGGCCGAGACCTATATCCGCAGACGGGCGATTCGCCACCTCGAGAAGGGGAGAGTCGTCATCTTCGGGGGGGGCACCGGCAATCCCTATTTTACCACCGATACCGCCGCGGCCCTGAGGGCGGCGGAGATTCATGCCGAGGTCATCCTCAAGGCCACCCAGGTCGACGGCGTCTACAGCGCGGATCCGAATCGCGATTCCTCTGCCCAGCGATATGATCGACTCGGCTTCCAGGAGGTGATCGAGAGGAATCTCAAGTTCATGGATCAGGCCGCGATTGCGCTATGCCGCGAGAATGACCTGCCCATCGTCGTCTTCGATATGGGCGTGGCTGGGAATGTCGAGAAGGTCGTACTTGGCGAGAGCGTGGGGACGATCGTCAGCGCGTAGCAGGAGGTGCGAATGGCGGGTGAGGAAGAGGTGGAATTGGTTCTCGGAGAGAGTCGGGAAGCCATGGAAAAAACCCTGGAGACCTATCGGCGGGAATTGCTGAAGGTGAGAACGGGGCGCGCCAGTACCGCCCTGCTCGATGGGGTGATGGTCGACTATTTCGAAACTCCTACGCCTCTCAAGCAACTCGCGAGCCTGTCGATTCCGGATCCCCGGGCGATCGTGGTTTCGCCCTTCGACAAGTCCTGCATCAAGAATGTCGAGAAGGCCATCCAGGGTGCCAATCTGGGACTGACCCCGAGCAATGACGGCAAGGTGATTCGCATCGGCATCCCACCCCTGACGGAGGAGCGACGCAAGGATCTGGTGAAGCAGGTGCGAAGGACTGCGGAGGGCTATCGGGTCGGCGTGCGCGAGAGTCGCCGGGAAGCGCTCTCGCTATTGAAGGATCTGGAGAAGGAAGGGACTCTTCCGAAGGATGACTGTCGTCGCGCGGAGAAGAGCGTGCAGGATCTGACCGACGAGCACGTCAAGAAGATCGATGAGTTGACGGCGCAAAAGGAAACGGAAGTTCTCGAGGTCTGAGCATGCCGGCTGCCGATCTCTCCAGGGATGGGATTCCCCGCCATGTCGCCATCATCATGGATGGAAACGGTCGTTGGGCCCAGGCCCGAGGACTCGAGCGCAACGCCGGCCATCGCGCGGGGCTGGAGGCTGTTCGTGACGTGGTGCGAGGGGCCGGGGAATTCGGCGTAGAATACCTGACGCTCTACGCCTTCTCGAGTGAGAATTGGAATCGACCCCGGAGCGAGGTCGATGAATTGATGCACCTGCTCGAGCACTACCTCGAAGAAGATCTCCCCGAGGTGCTGGAGGAGGGGGTTCGGGTGCGGGCGGTCGGACGCCTGGACAAGCTTCCCCCGAGTACTCGCGCCGCAGTGGAAAAAGCCGCGAACGCAACTCGCCATAATCGGGATCGAGAACTTCTTCTGGCTCTCTCCTACGGGGGGCGGACCGAAATCGTGGACGCCGTCCGGCGGCTGGTAAGAGCCGTGGAAGAAGGGGTCGTGGATCCTGCTCGCATTGACGAGAAGGTCTTCCAATCCCAACTATATGCCCCGGATGTGCCGGATCCGGATCTCCTGATCCGCACCGGAGCGGAGTCCCGGATCTCGAACTTCCTGCTCTGGCAGATCGCCTACGCGGAGATCCATATGTCTTCGCGGATGTGGCCGGATTTTCGCAGGGAACACCTGTGGGAGGCGATCATCGACTACCAGGCTCGAGAGCGCCGTTTTGGCCTGACGAGCGCCCAGGTCAAAGGGGGGGGAGAGGCCCCGGGTAAATGAAACGCCTGGTTGTCCTCGGCAGTACCGGCAGCATCGGCGAGCAGACCCTCTCGGTGGTGGCCGCCAATTCCGATCGCTTCGAGGTCGTGGCCCTGGCGGCGGGGCAGAACCTCGAACGCCTGGCCGAGCAGGTTCTGCTTTTTCGACCGCGACTGGTCTCCGTCGCCGATGCCGAGGGTGCGGTTCGCCTGCGCGAACTTCTCGGAGATGTCTCCGGAGATCGCGTGGAGGTCGTCGCGGGATCGACGGGCCTGGATGCGGTGGCCCGCCATCCCTCGGATCTCGTGGTGGCGGCTCTCGTCGGAGCCGTGGGCCTGGCCCCCACCCTGGCGGCTGTAGAATCCGGGCGCGACGTGGCCCTGGCCAACAAGG
>PVBE011140053.1_pt1 | contig 18203 bp, 17 predicted proteins | sample 1631181 | NCBI WGS metagenome assembly PVBE01 (sample SAMN08397723, study PRJNA350692) | Marine metagenome, whole genome shotgun sequencing project. | isolation source: water | place: Pacific Ocean | collected 2012-04
AAATTTTGAAAAGAATCTGTTAATGCTGAGGTTTCATCATTCAATACACCTGGTATTAACCTAATTATACTGTCAGTAAGTACTGCAGCAGCTAATTCTCCTCCGGAAAGGACATAATCACCAATAGATATTTCCATAGTAACAATATGCTCTCTTATTCTTTCATCAATTCCTTTGTAATGTCCACAAATAATGATAATATTTTTTAAGGTTGATAGTTTATTGCATGAAGATTGACATAGAGGATTTCCATCAGGAGTCATGAAGATTATTTCATCGTAGTCTCTTTCTGCTTTTAATTTACTTATGCATAGATCTATGGGTTCTATTGTTAGAACCATTCCTGCACCTCCACCAAAGGCGTAATCATCAATGCTCTTCTGTTTGTTTTTAGAGTAATCTCTGATATTATGTACATGGATGTCCACGATATTTTTATCCTTTGCCCTTTGAAGTATGGAGTCATTAAATGGACTTTCTAATAATTTTGGGACTGCACTTAATATATCTACTCTCATGATTATCTAATTTAAATAGTAATTGTTAAACCATCGTATGATAAAAAAATATTTTTAGGTAATTCGTTTGAAATTGTTTTGTGATCGCCCATTAGATGAGAAATGTGAGTAATGTATGCTTTTTCGGGTTGAAGCTCAGTAATTAAATCAATGGCTTCTTCTAAATTAAAATGAGAAATGTGCTTCTCTTTCCTTAGAGCATTGATGATCAGAACTTTTAAGCCCTTCATTTTTTCTTTTTCAGATGATTCAATAAAATTAGCATCTGTGATGTAGCAAAACTTATCAATTCGAAATCCGAAAACTGGAAGCTTATAATGCATTACCTTAATAGGAGAAATATTAAGATCTCCAATAGTGAAAGTTTCATTAGTTAATTTAAGGCGATTAATTTCAGGAATTCCAGGGTATTTGAATGATTTATCAAAGATGTATATATATTCTCTTTTTAATGATTTGAATACATCATCTGAACAATATATGTCAATTGGTTTTTTGTGTATGAAATTAAAAGCCCTGATGTCATCTAATCCAGCAACATGATCTTTGTGGGCATGAGTAAATAGCACTGCATCTAATTTAGATATTTTTGAATTTAGCATTTGCTGTCTAAAGTCTGGACCTGTGTCAATAACAATTGAGGTGTTTTTATTTTGAATATGTATTGATGATCTTAACCTTTTGTTTTTTGAAAAGGAAGAAATGCATACTTCACATTCACATCCTATAACAGGAACTCCTTGAGATGTCCCTGAGCCTAAAACACGAATTATTAAATTTGATTTAGACACTTAATGCAACTAAGTCTTTAATTTCATCTAATGCAAAATCAATTTCTTTCATGGTGGTGTATCTGCTGAATGAAAAACGAATAGATTGACATTTATCTGAATTGGGTAATTCAGCAAGAACATGAGATCCTATGATTGAACCTGAAGAACAAGCACTGCCTCCAGATGCTGCAATGCCTTTAATGTCAAGTGAAAATAAGAGCATGCTGGTTTGGTCATTTTTTGGAAAACAAACATTAAGAACTGTGTAAAGACTTTGTTTTGGGTTAATGTCTCCATTAAAAGAGATTTGGTCATCTATTTTAAGTAATTCATCAATCATATGAGATTTGATTTTTCGCACATGATCTTGATGAGACTTAAGGTTTTGAAACGACAGATCTAATGCTTTGCCTAATCCTACTATTCCATATAGGTTTTCTGTGCCACCTCTACGTTTTCTTTCTTGTGATCCTCCAGTAATAAACTGATTGATCTGAACTTTATTGTTAATGTATAGAAAACCTACTCCTTTTGGTCCATGTAGTTTGTGAGCAGCACAAGTTATAAAATCAATATCTAGATCCTTAAGGTTAAAAGGATAGTGTCCCATAGTTTGCACTGTATCAGAATGGAAATAAGTATTATATTTTCTACATAATTCACTTACAGTTTTAATAGGTAATAGATTGCCAATTTCATTGTTGGCGTGCATTAAGGATACTAATGTTGGAATGTTCTTGCTAAGTAGTCTTTCAAGGTGATCAAGATTAACATGGCCATCATCATCAATTTGAACAAGGTCCAATTCTATATCCATAGTTTGCTTTAGGTGATCTGCAGTTTGACCAACAGCATGGTGCTCGATAGAGGATGTGATGATTCTTTTTACTCCTAAATCTGTTACTGCGCATCTCAAAGCCATGTTGTCAGCTTCAGTTCCGCCAGAAGTAAATATGATCTCATTTGGCTCAGCATTTATGTGATTTGCAACATTCCTACGGGTGATTTCAATGATATTTTTAGTTTTCCTTCCAAAGGAATGAGTACTTGAAGGGTTACCAAAATTTTCTTTTAAATAGGGCATCATTACTTCAAGAACCTCTGGAGATAAAGGAGTAGTAGCAGCATTATCTAAATAGACTTTTTTCATTTTTTAAATAGTTTAAGTATTTGAATTAGATTATTGTGTTTAATCTTCAAATGACACGTTCAATTTCTTCTATAAAACGCTTCCCTAATTCATCTGCTTTAGCTGAAGTTTGACTTTCAGCATAGATTCTAATAATGGGTTCTGTGTTGGATTTTCTTAAATGAACCCATTCATTGCCAAGTTCTATTTTTACACCATCAATTGTGTTAATGGGCTGAGATGCATATTTTTCTTTCATTTTATTTAAGACATCATCAACGTTTATATTTTGAGTAAGCTCAATTTTGTTTTTTGAAATAACATATTTAGGATAAAGATCTCTTAGTTCAGATGTTTTGAGTTTTGATTTGGCAAGATGTGTTAGGAAGAGACCAATTCCAACCAATGCATCTCGTCCGTAATGTAGTTCTGGATATATTATTCCTCCATTTCCTTCACCTCCAATAATTGCATTGGTAGCTTTCATTTTATTGACAACATTAACTTCTCCTACAGCAGCAGTGTGATATTCAGCACCATGATTTTCAGTGATATCCCTTAATGCTCTAGTAGATGATAGGTTCGATACTGTGTTTCCAATGTTGTTGGAAAGCACATGATCTGCAACTGCAACTAAAGTGTACTCTTCTCCAAACATGGATCCGTCTTCGCAAACTAGAGCTAATCTGTCAACATCTGGATCTACTACTATGCCAACATCTGCTTTGTTTTTTATAACTGAATCACTAATAGCTTGTAGATTTTCAGGTAAAGGTTCAGGATTATGTGGAAATTGACCATTTGGATCACAATAAAGCTCAATAACATTATTAACACCAAGCTCATTTAATAGTTTAGGGACAATTATTCCTCCTGTGCTGTTTACGCAGTCACAGACTACAGTTAGGTTTAAATTTCTAATGAGCTCTACATCAACAAGAGGGAGGTTGATTACAGCATTGATGTGTTTTTGAAAATAAGTATTATTGGAAGATATTTTTCCAAGACTATCTACATCTGCAAATTCAAAATTCTCATTTTCAGCTATCACTAGTAGTTCTTTACCATCATTATCAGAAATAAATTCCCCTTTTTCATTTAAAAGTTTAAGAGCGTTCCATTGTTTGGGGTTATGACTTGCAGTTATGATGATGCCGCCATTGGCATTTTCCATTGGAACAGCAATTTCTACTGTAGGAGTAGTTGAAGGACCTAGATCAATGACATCAACACCTAATGATTGAAGAGTGCTCATACATAAATTTTGAACCATTGGGCCTGAAATTCGAGCATCTCTACCTATTACAATTTTAATTTTTTTTGTATTGTTTCTGTTTTGAAGCCATTCACCATAAGCAGCAGAGAATTTAATGATATCGATTGGAGTTAAACTTGATCCGGAAATTCCACCTATAGTTCCTCTTATGCCTGAAATGGATTTAATTAATGTCATGCTTTGTAAATGTAATTTTTGCCGAATATAATAAGAAGATACAAATAGTTGCTAAAAGATTAACTTTTAATGCCTTGAATTTAAATGATTTGCAAATAATGTTAATTTAATTGTGGAAAAGGTCCAATGGTATTACGTCAATTGCTTCGATATATAAATAAATTTGTTAAGCAAACGATTCAGTTTGCCTATGTTTGATGAAAGTGATAATGATGAATTTTCGATTGACAAGGTAGTTCGGTTTGAACATATGATCGAAAATGACTCTTTTTTGTTCTTAGATGTAGAAGATTTTGAGACTATTATTGATTATTATCTTGAAGTTGAGTTTTTCAATAGGGCACGTAAAGCAGTCAATGTAGGTTTGATTCAACATCCAAAAAACCTTTCTCTTTCTATGATTTTAGCCGAGATGCTTAGTCTTGATCAGCAATATAGGAATGCAATAAATGTATTAATTGAAGTTCTTCCATTAAACCCAAATAATGTTGAGTTGCTATTAGGAATAGGTAGGTTGAATTCATTATTAGAAAAATTTGATTCAGCAGAGAAATATTTTTCATTAGCATTAGAAAATTCTTTTGAAGGAAGGGAAGCTATTCTTCATGATTTAGCATATGAGTATCAGAATATGGGCAATTGCGATAGTGCAATTGATATCATGAAGGAATTGCTTTTGTTGAACCCTGAAAATGAAACAACTTTATTAGAAATTGGTGTTGCTTTTAATGAGGTTGAAAGAGACCAAGAAGCTATAGAATTTTTTAATAGTATTATTGATATAACACCTTACTCGTACTTAAGTTGGTTTAATTTGGGCACAATTTATAGTAAACTTAAAAATGAAGATGAAGCTTTGTTTTCATTTGAAATGTGTTTGGCCATTAATGAAAGGTTTAGTGCTGCTTATTACGGAATGGCTAACATCTACATTCTTAGAAAAGAATATAGAAAAGCAATTGATCTTTTTAATGTTACATTTAAAATTGAGCAACCACATGCTTATGCATATTGCAGTATAGGTGAGTGTTATGAAAAAATAGGCGAATTTGATAAAGCATTGACATTTTATGAAAAAAGTTTAGAATTGGATATTTGTCAAAGCAATGCATGGATTGGTATTGGAGTTGTTAAAGATCTTAGAGATAAGCCTTTAGAAGCTAAAAAATACATTGAAAAGGCATTGTTATATGATGAGTATAATCCAGAATTCTGGTATATATATGCTGAACTATTACAAAAAATAGGATCTACTGATGATGCTGATAAAGCTTTCAAAAAAGTAGTTGAGCTTGATCCTAATAATATTGATGCTTGGATTGATTATTCAGATTTTTTATATGAGAACAATGCACTTAAAAAAGCATTAAAAACGATTAGGACAGCTATCAATAATAATGCTGATGAAAATGGAGATCTCCATTTTAGATTGATTGCTATGTTAATTGCTGATAATAAGCTGAGTGAAGCAAAAAATAAATTACACAACTTACTTCAGAAAGATAATAAAACAGTATCAAGACTCTACGAAATTTATCCAAAAGCTAAAGAAATCAAAGAAATTGTTGATATAATTGCATTATATAAAGGATAGCAATTATGAATTTTGATTTAACACATCTTCCTAAAAGAAGTAAAAAACCTCGTGAGAATGGTCTAACTATGATGATGGACAAGGGTTTAAGTATTAGAGAAGTAGAGGATTTTATTGAAAAATCAGGAGGTTTTACTGATATTGTTAAATTTGGATTTGGTACGAGTGTAATAACAAATAACCTTAAAGAGAAAATAAAGCTTTATAAAAGTGCAGGTATAAGACCTTATTTTGGGGGTACTCTTTTTGAGGTGTTTGTAGTTCGTAAAAAATTCAATCAATTCAGGAAGATTATAGATGAATATGGTTTAGATCTTGCTGAAGTTTCAGATGGGTCTATAGCCATTCCTCATGAAGAAAAATGTGAATATATTAGGAAATTAAAGACTTCTTGTACTGTAATGAGTGAGGTGGGTTCAAAGGAAGCAGGTATTTTAATAAGCCCTGCTAAGTGGGTAAGAATGATGACGACTGAGTTAGAAGCAGGCTCATGGAAAGTGATTGCTGAGGGTAGAGAGAGTGGGTCAGTTGGAATTTTTAGACCTAACGGTACGCCACATACAATATTGATCAATAAGATTATTTCTAAAGTTAAGCCAGAACAGATTTTATGGGAAGCACCTGCTAAAAAACAGCAGGTTTGGTTCATTAATCTTTTTGGTACAGGTGTTAATTTGGGAAATATAGCACCTAATGAAGTTCTTCCTTTAGAAACTTTAAGATTAGGTCTTCGAGGTGATACTTTCTTTAATTTTCTTCCCGATAAGATTATTGTAGAAACCAAGCCAATTATAGAATAAAATCAATCAAAATAAAGTTTTATTAATACATTTTAATTATTTAAAAATGAACATTATTAATGTAGATAAGTTGAAATCTTTTAAGGAAAATCTTGAACCTATTCAATTAATAGATATTAGAGAAGATTATGAATTGCAGACTGAAGGAACTTTAAATGGAGATCATATTCCTATGGGTGAATTGATGGGAAGACTGGATGAATTGAAAGAAGATATTCCTGTAATTTTTCATTGTCGTTCAGGTAAAAGAACTGAAAATATTCTTACTTACATGAAGATGAATGGTGTTTATAGAGAGAATTATTATAATCTTTCGGGTGGTATTAATGCTTGGAAAGAAAAGTTTGGTTGTTAAATGAGTAATAAGGTCAATAAATTCATTCCAACTTTTTTGAAAGGAGTAGGGATGGGAGCAGCTAACGTTATCCCAGGCGTTTCTGGTGGAACCATTGCATTAATTACAGGTATTTATGAAAAGCTGATCAATTCATTAAAATCTTTTAACATACAAGCGTTTAGATTTTTGTTAAAAGGTCAATTCAAGGATTTCTCTTCTCATATAAGTTTAAATTTTTTAATTGCTGTTTTTTTAGGAGTTGGGGTTAGTATAGTGAGTTTAGCAAAGCTTCTTGAATTCCTTTTTAATAATTATCCTACTTATTTATGGGCATTCTTTTTTGGTTTGATTTTAGCTTCAGTTTATTATGTAGGAAAAACAATAGGAAAATGGAACATAAATACTATTTGTTCATTGATTATTGGAACTGGAATTGCTATTGTTATTTCATTATTAAATCCAACAACTGAAAATAAGGATACATTTTACTTGTTTTTGTGTGGTGTAGTAGCAATTTCAAGCATGATTCTTCCCGGATTGAGTGGTTCGTTTATTCTCATATTAATGGGTAATTATATGCTTGTACTTTCCTCTATTTCTGAATTAAATTTTTCTATTTTAATTCCTTTTGGTATTGGATGTTTATTTGGGTTATTAGCATTTTCACATCTTCTTGCTTGGGTTTTTAAAAAGTTTAAGGATGCCACTATTTCCTTACTTACTGGATTTATTTTAGGGTCATTATTGATATTGTGGCCTTGGAAAGAAGCATTGTATTTAAAAGATAAGGCTGGTGAATTTATTATTAAGGATAGTGAGAAGGTTATACAGGGCTATGAATGGTTAATTCCTGATATGAGCTCTGAGACAATTGTTGCAGTGTTATTGATCTTTACTGGGATTGTAAGTATTTGGGCAATTGAGTTCATGGGAAATAAGATCAAGAACTAATGGATCTTTATGGATTGATCGGACGCTCATTGATCCATTCTTTTTCTAGCTCTTTTTTTAATGAAAAATTTACCGAAGAGAATATTCAGGCATCCTATTCTAACTTTGAACTGGAAACTTTAGAGAATATTCAGGATGTTTTCCAAATTACTGGTCTAAATGGTTTAAATGTTACTATACCTTATAAAGAACAGATCATTCCTTTTTTGGATGAAATTGATCCGTTAGCAGCTAAGATCAATTCAGTAAATACTATTAAGGTTCTTAGAGAAAATGAAGGATTAAAATTTAAAGGATTTAATACAGATGTATATGGCTTTTATCAGCTCATTAGGTCTTATTTAAAGCCTTATCATGAAAAAGCATTGATCCTAGGAACAGGAGGTGCTTCAAAGGCAGTTGCTCACGTGCTTTTAGAATATGGGGTTAATGTTAATTATATATCTAGAAAAAAAACTAATGGTAACATTTATAATTGGAGTGAAATGAATGATTATTTCATAAAGAATCATTTATTGATTATTAATACTACACCTGTTGGAATGTTCCCTAACCAGGATATGAAATTATCTATTTATTATGATGCTATTAGCTCAAAACATTTAATCATTGATTTGATTTATAATCCATCTGAAACATTTTTTTTAAAGGAATGTAAGCAAAGAGGTGCAATTGTATTAAATGGTTACTCTATGTTGGTCAATCAAGCACTTAGGTCTTGGGAAATTTGGAGTCAGTAAAATACATTTTATAATTTTGCCCAATGAAATTTAATTTAAAATCATCATTTACTCCAACTGGAGATCAACCAGAAGCCATAGAATCATTGGTAAAAGGAGTTAATGATGGTGTTACTGATCAAACTTTATTAGGTGTTACTGGATCAGGAAAGACTTTTACAATTGCAAATGTGATTGAAAAAGTGCAAAGACCAACTTTGATTCTTTCTCATAATAAAACATTAGCTGCTCAATTGTATCAGGAGTTTAAAACATTTTTTCCAGAAAATGCAATTGAGTATTTTGTTTCTTACTATGATTATTATCAACCGGAAGCTTATTTACCCATAACAGATACTTACATAGAAAAGGATCTTTCAATTAATGATGAAATTGAAAAATTAAGATTAAGCACTACATCATCCTTATTGTCAGGAAGAAGAGATGTAATTGTTATTTCTTCAGTTTCATGCATATATGGAATTGGAAATCCAGCTGATTTTCATGATGGCGTAACTCGCGTTGAAACTGGACAGTTAATTAGTAGAAACAAGCTTTTACATCAACTAGTTGATAATCTCTATTCTAGAACCACTGGTGATTTTAGCAGAGGTAATTTTAGGGTTCAAGGAGATACTGTTGATGTTTTTTTAGCATATGACGATCATGCTGTAAGAATAGCATTTTGGGGTGATGAAATAGAGTCTATACATACTTTAGACCCAGTTAATAATAAATTAATGGAGGAATATGATCATTTTTTGATTTTTCCAGCTAATATATTCGTTACTAGTAAGGATTCTATACAACGATCTATAATAGAGATTCAATCTGATTTACTAAAACAGATTGATTTTTTTAATGAAAGTGGTCGGCCATTTGAAGCAAAACGAATTAAAAGTAGAGTAGAGTTTGATTTAGAGATGATGAGAGAATTGGGTTATTGTACAGGGATAGAAAATTATTCAAGGTATTTTGATCAAAGAAGTACTGGAGATAGACCATTTTGCTTACTTGATTATTTTCCTGATGATTTTTTAATGGTAATTGATGAATCCCATGCAACCATCCCTCAGATTAAAGCTATGTACGGTGGTGATCATTCAAGAAAAACTAACTTGGTTGAATATGGGTTTAGGTTACCTGCAGCTTTGGATAATAGACCATTGAAATTTTCTGAATTTGAAGCTATGCTAGGGCAAAGCATTTACGTAAGTGCAACTCCTTCGGATTATGAATTTGAAAGGTCAGATGGAGTGTTTACCGAACAAATTATCAGACCAACTGGTTTGTTGGACCCTGAGATTCATGTAAAATCAAGAATGAATCAAATTGATGACCTTATCAATGAGATTAATCTAGTTATTGAAAAGGATGAGAGAATCTTGGTTACTACTTTAACAAAAAGAATGGCTGAGGAGTTAGATAAATACTTATCAAAACTTGGTATAAGATCAAGATATATTCATTCAGATGTTGACACATTGGATCGAGTTGAAATTTTGGCAGATTTAAGAAAAGGAATATTTGATGTATTGGTTGGCGTTAATTTATTAAGGGAAGGGTTAGATTTGCCTGAGGTTTCATTAGTAGCTATTCTAGATGCTGATAAAGAGGGTTTTTTAAGGTCTGAAAGAGCATTGGTGCAAACAGTTGGTAGGGCTGCTCGAAATATTAATGGCAAAGTGATTATGTATGCAGATAAAATAACTCGGTCTATGAGTAGGACTATTGAAGAAACTAACAGAAGAAGAAATCTTCAACAAGCATATAATAAAAAGCATAGTATTACTCCTAAACAAATTGTTAAAAGTACTGAGAATTCACTTTTGAAAGAAGGGAGGGGAGGGCTTACATCAAACGTACCATATATTGTAGATAATTCAGTTTCTATAGCAGAGGATCCAATTATAAAATATATGAGTAGAGATGAATTGGAATCCTCTATAAAGAGAGTTCAGAGTCAAATGGAGAGAGAAGCTAAAAAAGAAAATTTTATAGAAGCTGCTCATTTAAGAGATGAGATGTTTGAATTAAAGAAAATCTTATTAGATAAATACAGTTAACTTTGGAACGATTGATGTAATTTATAAGTTATGATTAAATTTAAGTATAGTATTTTTCTTTTTGCTATTCTATTTGGTTCATGTAGAGTGTCAAAAGAAGTATCTTCTGCAGAAGATTTAAATGATGCTATTCCTAATTTAATTATTCAGGATAATTATAAGCCAGCAAAAGATAATGGTCTTTTTAAGATTATTAAGGTAAATGTGAATAATGACATTTTAACGATATATCTTCAGTATTCGGGTGGCTGTAAAGAACATGAATTTAAGTTATATACAAATAAAAATTATTCAAAGAGTAATCCTCCTAAGTTAAACCTTTCTTTAGAGCATAATACGAATCAAGATTTTTGTAAATCTATTGTGTTGGATACTTTGGTTTTTGATATTTCTAAAGCAAAATATCCAGGTAAGGATAAAAAATATACTGTTATTTTAATTTTGGATGGATATCCAAAAGAAATTAGTTATAAGTATTAAAGATTGCTGTAACCTATTGCTAATACTATTGCTCCTTTAGTAACAACCCTTACTTCCTCACCAGTGACTTCATCAACTATTATTTCCCTATCTATAGCAGGTATAATGTAATTAATGTATAATCTTTTAAGTCTCATTTTTGAAATGATTTTTTTCTCTATCTTCTTTTTGTTGTTTAAGTTATAAATATGATCTTCTGTAGAGATTCTCTGATATTTTGCATCAGTTTCAGCTGTTCTTAAAAGTTCATCATACTTCTCATTGCAAAGTTGTGATTTTTTTTCTTTTAATTGTTCAAGCATAGGACCCGTTTCCACAGTAAATTCATTTTGTCCAACACCATCTTTTTCATATAATAACATGCGGGATTTGTAATTTTTAGACTTATCATAGATTTCAACCTTAATCTTGTCATATCTTATCCCATTCGAATTGAATGATAGTCTGTATTCTGAATTTTGAATTGTGCCAATCTCAACTTCTTTGGAGTAATTATAATCTTTATAAGAGAAATGAGTTGTTTTTGAACCATCGTAACGATAAGGTTTTAATGCATTTCTACATAATTTTCTGTATTCAGATAATTCATTAAGGAATTCCTGATAAGGAGAAATTTCATGGTTTCTTTGAGCATTAATATTTATGTTTCCAAAGAATAAAAATAAAAAGGTTAGTATAAATATATTTTTCATCAGTTTCATGTTTTATTGAATCAAGTTTTCTCTTAATTCAATGATCTTACTTGATATTAATTTTATTTCATCTTTAGTTAACTCAACATCTATATAATCTATTTCTTCACCATATTGTTTAATGCTTTCAAGATTATCATATGTGTTTACTATATCAGTTATATAATCCTGAAGGCCATTAATATCATCACTCTTCACTTTTATATGACGAATACCACCGATAAGTATTTCTGCTATAGTCATTTGTTCAGATAATAGAAGACCTAAATTATTACCTTCTCCTGTTTTAGCTCCAAGGTACATACCTTCAACCCATGCTCCAGTAAAATAGATCACTGAAAGATCATTCATTCCATTATCCTCTATATATGAGTCAGTATTTTCTTGTACATAGATTAGTAGCTCAACAATGCTATCATATTTTCCAATGTTATTTTCAAAACGAGAAATAATATCTTCATTTTGAAAGACAGTTTCTAAACCTATTTTACTACCCAATTTTCTTATAGCTTTTAAGTATTGGGAAGCTTCATCATATTTTTCATTTTCTACACAATAAGCTAGGTCAGAAGAGTAAACTCCGAAGTTTACAGACTGCTGGAATTTATCGTTGTAGTCATCAGCTTTTTCTACTGAGTTTGGCAGGTCATGTATATAGTCTAAGCCTGCTTTTTTGAAAATAGATGCTATTTGAAGAGGTGATGGAGGGATAAACTCATAATCATCGCTAATAGGTGGGTCATTGTCAGTTTGTTGATTATCACTTTTACGATTTTTTTCATCTTCATTTTTTTCATTCTTTGTGTTGTCACCACATGATATAAGAAAAACTGAAGTGAAAATATAGATGAATAAATACTTGATTCCTTTGATTTTCATATTTTAAAAATTCAATTTATGCTAAGTTAAAAAAATACTTGTATTTAGTCATTGAATACCTGAATATCTTTTGACACAGTAATTAGGTTAGTAAATTTCCCTTTAAATCTAGTAGCTCTTACCATGTGATTGTCAATCCAATGATAATTACCTCCTCTAGGTTTGTTCATCAATAATCCATGATATTTAAAACCATGCTTTTTTAACCAAATTTCAGTATATTCTCTGTGTTCTTCTGTTCTTGATGTAAAAAATGTAATGATATGACCTTCTTCATACCAGTTATTCAAGGTCTCTAATGCATCAGGATAAGGTTTGCAGGTAAGCATTCTTTCTGGTTCTTCATTAGGAATATCATCAGTAACAGTACCATCTATATCAATGAGGTAGTTCATGGTTTTGCTGTCAAGGACAGGGCTTGCATTTTTCCCATCTGCATCTAATATAGTTTTTAAATTACTCTTTTCCTTCATAGAAATTTGATTAAATAAAGGTTTAATTAATAATAGATTAGCCTTCTTACTTTTGATATGTATTTAGCCATTCGGATTACTTGTTTAGTGTAACCATATTCATTGTCGTACCAAGCATAGAGAATACAATTATTTCCATTTTCAGATACTATGGTAGCATTACTGTCAAATACTGAGGCACAGGTGTTACCAATAATATCATTTGAAACTAATTCTTGGCTTATTTCATATTTAATTTGATTCACAAGATCACCATTTAAGGCGGCATCTTTCATAATGCTGTTTATCTCATCTTTGCTAGTTGGTTTATCAAGGGTTAATTTGATAATTGCTAAGGATCCATTAGGAGTAGGTACCCTTACAGCATTAGCGGTTAATTTTCCAGCTAGTGATGGAATTACTTTTGTAACTGCTTTACCCGCTCCAGTAGAAGTAATCACCATATTAATTGCAGCAGACCTTCCACGTCTGGGTTTCTTATGCATATTGTCTAATAGGTTCTGATCATTTGTGTAGGCATGAACAGTTTCTATATGGCCATGACTTACGCCAAAATTATCTTCAATAACTTTTAATACAGGAGATATCGCATTGGTGGTACATGATGCAGCACTAAAGATAGTTTCATTGTCAAGGTTAAGCTCTTTATGGTTAATTCCATATACAATATTAGGAATACCACTTCCAGGAGCAGTTAGCAATACTTTTGATGTACCTTTTGACTTTAAATGTCTTCCAAGTGCATCCCTGTCTTTAAACACTCCAGTGTTGTCAATAATCAAAGCATTGTTAATTCCATAAGATGTGTAATCTATGTCTTCAGGATTTTTACCTTCGATAATTTTAATGATTTGACCATTGATAATCAAGGATTTATTTTCATAATCTTCAATTACTGAACCTTTAAAAGCTCCATGAACAGAGTCATTCCTGAATAAAGCAGCTCTTTTTTCAATTTGACTATCATCTACGTTTCTTATAACAATTGCTCTTAACCTAAGTTGTTGTCCTTTTCCAGCTTGTTTGATTAATTCTCTAGCTGCTAATCTTCCAATTCGTCCAAAACCATAAAGCACTACATCTTGAGGACTAAAAGTATGCTTATCATTACCAATGAAATTAACAAGAGTATGATTTAAAAAATCATCAATAGATGAAAACTTATTTTTTTGAGATAAATATTCATTTGTAATTCTTCCAATATCAATTTTTGAAGGAGCTAAATCTAATTTAAGAAGCTGTTTAGTTACTTCAGATGCAGTAAAGATGTCAATTGGCTTTTTTACAACTTTTTCTGCGTAGTTAAAAAGATGTATTATTTCAGAAGTGCTTATGTCAACAAGGTGATTCCTGTAAAGAACTAACTCTACACCTTTGTTATACATTAAGGAACCAACTGCATTGGTTAATTCTACAGCAGCTTTTTCTTTCTTTACATATTCGTTAAGACCAGCTTCATAACCAGTTTTTGCTTCTATAATTTCCATTTTTTAATTGAATTATTATAAGTTTTATCTTAAATAGGCTTTAAGTAATTTATTTCTTGATGTGTGTCTGAGCCTTCTGATTGCTTTTTCTTTAATTTGGCGTACCCTTTCCCTTGTAAGATCAAATTTTGCACCGATTTCTTCTAATGTAAGACCGTGTTGCATGCCAATTCCAAAAAATAATCTAATAACATCTCTCTCTCTTTCAGTAAGAGTAGAAAGAGATCTTTCAATTTCTCTTTGTAGCGATTCCATCATTAGGAGTCTGTCAGCTTTTGGGCTATCGTTGTTTACCATAACATCCAAAAGTGAATTATCTTCACCATCTACAAATGGAGCATCTACTGAAACATGACGTCCACTTACTTTGATCGTATCTTTTACTTTATCTTCTGGTAAGTCAAGAGCATTTGCAAGTTCATCTGGGCTTGGAGGTCTTTCGTATTCTTGTTCAAGTCTCGAAAAAGCTTTATTGATCTTATTTAACGAACCTACTTGATTTAATGGTAATCTTACGATTCTAGATTGTTCAGCTAAGGCTTGTAAGATTGATTGTCTGATCCACCAAACTGCATAGGAAATAAATTTAAATCCCCTTGTCTCATCAAAACGTTGTGCTGCCTTGATCAAACCTAAATTTCCTTCATTAATTAAATCAGGTAAAGTTAAACCCTGATTCTGATACTGCTTAGATACAGACACCACAAAACGAAGATTAGCTTTAACCATTCTTTCAAGAGCGTCCTGATCGCCTTCTTTGATCCTTTTAGCCAATTCAACTTCCTCCTCAGCAGTAATAAGATCTACCCGACCAATTTCCTGTAAGTATTTATCTAACGAAGCGGTTTCCCGATTCGTTACCTGCTTTGTTATTTTTAATTGTCTCATTGTAATATGGGGCTAAATAGCTTAATTGATAACGAATAACCTTAAAATAGGTTTCATTTATTTTATATAATATTTAATTAACGAATAAAATCAAGACTCACTTCAAAAAAAAAGCCACATTTCTGTGGCTTTTAATCATTAATTAAAATATTACTTTTCTTCTGTTTCTGCCTGAGGTTTTCTTTCAGGTTTAGGAAGTAAAGCTTTTCTGGAAATTTTTAATTTTCCATTTTTAGGATCTTTACCTATAACTTTCACATCAAAAGTATCACCTTGCTTAAGATGATCTTCTACCTTCTCTACCCTTTCATGTGCAATTTCAGAGATATGTAACAAAGCATCTGTACCAGGTAAAATTTCAAGAAATGCTCCAAAAGCTACAATATTCTTTACTTTTCCAACATAAGTTTCTCCTACCTCAGCAACAGGAGGGTAAGCAATTAAATTAATTCTTTTCATCGCCTCTTCCATTCCTTCTTTATTTTCTGCGAATACCTCAACATTAGCCATTCCATCTATTTCATCACCAATTCCAATAGTTGTATTAGTTTCTTTCTGAATAGCCTGAATTGTTTCTCCACCTTTTCCTATAATTCCACCAATAGAATCTCCTGGAACAGAAATATTCTCAATTCTAGGCACATGCTCTTTATAATCTTCTCTAGGTTCAGCCATGGTTTTCATCATTTCACCTAAAATATGAAGCCTACCATCTTTGGCCTGATTCAATGCTTCCTCAAGCATATTGTAATCTAAACCATCGACCTTAATATCCATTTGACAAGCAGTAATACCTTTTTCTGTACCAGTCACCTTAAAGTCCATATCACCTAAATGATCTTCATCTCCAAGTATGTCGGAAAGAACAGCATATTTACCCTCATTATCAGTAATTAATCCCATTGCAATACCTGAAACTGGTCTTTTCATTTTAATACCACCGTCCATCAATGCTAGGGTACCTGCACAAACAGTTGCCATTGAAGAAGAACCATTAGATTCTAGTATTTCAGAAACTAAACGTATAGTATAAGGATTTTCAGGTTTACCAGGAATCATTGGTTTTAATGCTCTAAGAGCTAAGTTTCCATGACCTATTTCTCTTCTACTTACACTAAATTTCATTCTAGCTTCTCCAGTTGAAAATGGTGGGAAATTGTAATGCAATAAGAAATCTAAATCATCTATTTCAATAGCACCATCCTTACGTTGAGCATCTAAAGTGCTTCCTAATGTTAAAGTAGTTAAAGATTGTGTTTCCCCTCTGGTGAAAAGTGCAGATCCATGTACAAATCCAGGTAAATAACCTGCTTCTGAAGAAATAGGTCTTATTTCAGTTGTCTTACGACCATCTAACCTGATTTTCTCATCTAGCACTACCCTTCTTACTGCTTCTTTTTGTGCAGCTTTAAAATAAGGTCCAACTAAAAATCCTAATTCATCAGCTTCTTCTTCAGAAAGGGATTCTTTAAATTCTTCCTTTACAGCTCCAAATAATTCAGCTCTTTTGTGCTTATCGGCTAAACCTTGTTTTGCTATATCATAACATTTTTGATAAGCAAATTCATGCACTCTTGCTCTAAAAGCATCATCATGAACTTCATGAGAATATTCTCTTTTTGGAGTTGCTTTTTCAACTTTAGCAGCAATATCCAATTGCATCTGACACTGTACTTTGATAACAGCATGTGCTTGTTTAATGGCATCTAACATTTCTGCTTCAGATACCTCATCCATCTCACCTTCTACCATCACTATGCTATCTAGTGTTCCTGCAATCATCATGTCCATGTCCACTCCTTCAATTTCCTCAAAAGTTGGATTAACAATAAACTGTCCGTCTTTTCTAGCAATTCTCACCTCTGAAACAGGCCCGTTAAAAGGAATATCAGATACAGCCAACGCTGCTGAAGCTGCTAAACAAGCTAAAGCATCTGGCATGTTTTCTTTATCTGAAGACATTAACTGTAACATCACTTGTGTTTCAGCATGGTAATCATCTGGAAAAAGTGGCCTAAGTGCTCTATCAACCAACCTCATGGTTAAAATCTCTTCATCAGAAGGTCTAGCTTCTCTTTTTAAAAATCCACCAGGAAATTTTCCTGTTGATGCGAATTTCTCTCTATAATCAACCGTAAGTGGCATAAAATCCACTCCGTCTCTTACATCTACATTTGCAACCGCTGTTGCTAAAATCATGGTGTCACCCATTCTTACCACTACAGACCCATCTGCCTGTTTGGCTAACTTACCAGTCTCAATGGAAATTTCTTTTCCATTACCTAAGTTAATTGTTTGGTTTACTATATTCATTTTATTATTTATTTTCTAATATGTTCGGTTAATACAAAAAAAGGACTATTACGCTTGCGCAATAGTCCCCTCCAATACGTTAATTTTTCATTTATCTTCTGATCTTGAGCTTTTTAATAATAGCTCTATATCTTTCAATATCTTTTGCTTTTAAGTAATCTAATTGATTTCTTCTTTTACCTACCAAAAGAACCAATGCTCTCTGAGTGTTATAATCTTTCTTGTTATTTTTTAGGTGATCAGTTAAATGCGAAATTCTATATGTGAATAATGCGATCTGACCTTCTGCTGTGCCGGTATCGGACTCCCCCTTACCGTGCTTTTTAAAAATTTCTTGTTTTTTCTTTGAATCTAAATACATGTCCAACACTTTTTTAGTTATTGTTATGCGAATTGCGGTGCAAATATAGACTATTTTATTAATTAGACCTCACGCTACATTTAAAACCATAAAAAAAGCCTACCGAAGCAGGCTTAAGAATTTTTAAAATAGAATTCTAAATTTTCATAAGATACTAAAATACTATTCGTAAACCTGCTGCTAAATTGAACCTTGAGTCACCATCAAATCTTACTTTTCTAACATCATAGCTTTCAAGAGTTGAATTATTTTTTTCGAAAATTATATCATCAGATAGAGTATTAAAAAGT
>PVBE010727804.1_pt1 | contig 18202 bp, 11 predicted proteins | sample 1631181 | NCBI WGS metagenome assembly PVBE01 (sample SAMN08397723, study PRJNA350692) | Marine metagenome, whole genome shotgun sequencing project. | isolation source: water | place: Pacific Ocean | collected 2012-04
AAAGCGTTTAGGCTCAGTTCTTCCGTTTGGACGCCGAGGTGCGCTCCGTACGATTCCGAAACGCCCTCGGGTTCCTCTCGGGCAACTTCGGCGCGGGCTGTTGCAACAGATGTTCGGGAATGGGTACTTTGATGTCGGCGGGATTTTTACCGCGGTCGACACGGTTGCCCGAAGTCCGCCTGCTTCTATCCTGGACGCTTGCCGGCATCGAAGGAATCGCTTGCTTGATAAATTCTTGGTTAAGCTGTTGGCGAATCTGCCGCTGTTCGTCCGTCATATCCGCCGAATTCGCGCCCGCGTCTCGTTGAGAATCCGCGTTTCTTCTTCGGTCAACTCGACCTCTTCGGCCAGCGACACGCCACCGCTCGCCGCGCCGCCACGATCAAGGCTCCGCCCCCGTCCATCTGGTGGAAGGTTGGGCAGGGCTGAACGGGCTAGTTTCTTCTGCATCAGTTACCGCAACAGCTCCGCCCGCGGTGGAGCCACATCTTCCTCGGAACCCGGAACGGCCGGCAGAGCCGTATCGGACTCCGCTGAACCTTCCGCGCTGTTTTCGGCTTCTTCCGCCTTCTCTTCGTTATCGACGGGCTCCCTCTCTTCGGAAATAGCCGCGGGTTTGGCGCGTTTACCCTGTATAATGGCGAATCTTCGCCGCGACGTCACGGGCACTCGCTTTCCGTCGACGTAAATTCAAAATGGATCGGTGCCCCGGCCTACAGTCGTGATCACGGGCTTGCCATCCTCCGCGAACGCAGGACCCGTTGGCAAAAGGAGGGCGCACACTGCGGACGCGCCTGCAAGAAACCCTAACAGATGAGCGTTCATGGCATTCTCCGCGGCTGGTTCTGACCTGCTATAGTTTAGCACAAGTTGGCTAACTCGATGACGTTATCGGACGCGAAAAGTTTGACTTATTTTTCGGCTTCTTGATACAGTTTGTGCCCGTGGGGTCTTCCATTTTCCTCCCGGTGGGAAGGGCGGGCTTGACCTCCCCACGGGGATCGACCGGCCGGAGTCCGCCATGTGCGCCGCGTTCCAACCTGATGCGGACCGTCTACCGGGAGACCATAGCTGCGGGGCAAGCTGTAAGCGGGACGCGGAAGATGCATGAAGAACACAGAAGACGCGTGCGGTGCATTCTTGGGATCGCAGCGAGGACGAATCAATTCATACCGGGGTCATAGAATGCCGAAGATTCTAGTACTGGATAACCTGAGCCGAGAAGGCGTGGACGCTTTTGAGAAAACCTCAGGTTTTGGAGTAGACGTCAAGCCACCGCAGAAACCAGAGGAATTAGCCGCGATTATAGGCGATTACGACGGCCTCGTCGTTCGTAGCGGCACCAAAGTCACGGCGGAATCGATAGCGAAAGCCGGGAAACTGAAGGTCATCGGGCGCGCAGGCGTCGGCACGGACAATATCGATAAGGAAGCCGCGACGAATGCGGGCATTGTCGTCATGAACACCCCTGGTGGCAATACGATCTCCACGTGCGAGCACACCTTTGCCCTGCTCTTCGCCCTGTGCCGCAACGTGCCGAAAGCTCACGAATCCATGGCGGCGGGACGCTGGGACCGCAAGCAATTCATGGGCGCGGAAGTGCGCGGAAAGACGCTCGGAATTGTCGGCGCCGGGCGCATTGGCGGAGAGGTGGCCAAACGGGCGCAGGCTTTCGAGATGAAAGTCATCGTGTTCGATCCCATCCTTACGCAGATGAAAGCCGACGCAATGGGGGTCGAATTGGTGGGCATCGACGAACTCATCGAACGAGCCGATTTCATTACCATTCACGCGCCGAAGACGGATCAGACCAATAACCTCATCGGCGCCGAACAGTTCAAGAAGATGAAACCCACATGCCGAATCGTTAATTGCGCGCGCGGGGGAATCGTCAACGAGCAAGATTTGGCCGACGCGTTGCGGAACGAGGAGATCGCCGGGGCCGCGCTGGACGTGTACACCTCAGAGCCGTTCGACGAGAACCCGTTCATCGGGCTCGACAATATCGTCATGACGCCCCACCTAGCCGCGTCGACCGGCGAGGCCCAACTGAGCGTGGCGGTGGACATCGCCGAGCAGATGATCGAGTTCTTGAACACCGGCGCGATCATCAACGCGGTGAACTTTCCGAGCCTGGACGGCGAGGCGCGCGATGCGATGCAGCCCTACCTCTTTCTCGCGGAGAAGCTGGGGCGTTTCCAGTCGATGTACATGGAAGGGCGACCGTCCAGTATCCAGATCGAGTATAGCGGCGACTTCGGGGTGACCGACACCTACGCCATAACGGCGGCGCTGCTCTCGGGCTTCCTCGCGCCGAAGGTGGAAATGGTAAACATGATCAGCGCGCCGGCGCTGCTGAAGGAACATGGGATTTCCAGCACCGAAACACACTCCCCAGAGGATCCGGACCACGCGTTCCAGTTTAAGGTCAGTGTGCAAACGGATAAGGAAACAAACGTGGTGGCGGGTACGCTGTATGGCGAGGACGATCCGCGCATTTGCTCCATCAATAACACGCGCATGGATGCCGAACCGCAGGGGTGGGTGGTGGTCTTCAGCAACGACGATAAGCCGCTGGTGCTGGGCCACGTGACGACCATCATCGGCAGCGCGGGCGTCAATATTGCGAATATGACCTTGGGCCGGCAGACCGAAGGTGGAAGCGCTACGACGCTCATTAATCTGGATGGGCCGTTGGACGAGGACACGTTGACGAAACTGCGTAAAACCCCTCATGTGAACCAAGTACGCATGCTTGATTTGTAGTGAAGCACAGGCGGAAAGGAGGTGACGGACGCGGTCTCGCGTCTCGCCGGAATGCCTTCGAATACGTTTAGGCGTGGCGGCCCTCTTTAGCGCATCGCTACGGAATATGTTAAACGGCGTTAGGTCGCAATTCCTTGTATATAAACAGTTTATCTAGTATTCGCGGTCGATGGATTCAGCTTCTATTTTGGAAACTATCATTCATCGAATACATTTTATATCCATAAAGTCGAGTTTTTCTTCGGTATTTTGGGATCTTCCTTGCACTTTGGGCAATCTTCTGACAGAATGGTCTTAAGTCAGGAGAAGGACTCAATCCATGCAAGAAACAATTTCGGCGTCACCAACGGATAACGCACGAATGGGCATTGAACACAAGAACCGTCAATTGTCCGAGGCTTTCAGGGCGGGACAGGCGAGTCATTGTGTTGCCAGTGGTAGAGAGCGGCGTGGCGAATTCCATGGAAGTGGACAGACCCGCGGTCACACGCGCGTTGATGTACCTGCTGTCAAACGAAATCGAAGACGCGCGGCAGGCGGGACGGACGCGCATTCGCGTCACGATAAACGAGCGCGAGGATAGTGTCGCTTTCGAGGTGGCGCATGGCGGCGCTCCGATTCCCGAGGATCGCCGCACGGCACTATTTGAGCAGTTCTACACATCGAAGGGCGCGAATCGCCTTGGGCTTGGCCTGTACGAAGCGCGCGTGGTCGCTGAGCGCCATGGCGGCTCATTGGAGTACGACGTTGAGCGCGGTTTTGTGCTCACTCTGCCGCGGGACACGCCGACCTGTCTCAGCGAAAATGGCGCCGGCGCCGTCCGCGATTAGCGAACGGTAACGAGACGCTCAATATTCTCGTACGTCTTCGGCCCTATCCCGCTAACCTTCATCAGGTCCGTCTTCGCCGCAAAACGGCTTTCTTCGCGGTACCGAATGATTGCGCGGGCTTTCACGGGCCCGAGGCCGGGAAGCGATTCGAGTTGCTCGCGGCTCGCCGTGTTGATGTTGATGAGTCCGCCAGCGCCGACTCCCCCCGCCGACCGCCCCGCGCCAGCTCCAGGCGCGACCGATCCGAGATCGCGTCGCTGCCACCGGCTGATGGAATATTGCGGAGGATTGAACCGCGCGGGATCCGCCGCGTTGCGCCTCAAACGGGGCCGCCCGATCCCTGTTTCATCCGGACTCGCGGGAATCGTTAAGGTCGAGCCATCGATGAGTGTCGCCGCCAGGTTGATGTCGGACAGATCCACGTCGGCGTTCGGGCCGCGGGCCTCCTTAATGATGTCGTCTACGCGCGAGCCCGCGCTAAGACGGTAGACGCCCGGCGCCCGGACCGCGCCCAAAATGGAAACGGTCACCTTGGGCAGGGCCTCCCGTTCCGCGGCTGCCGGCGCCGCGTCCGAAGCTTCGGAGGGAAGCGCTCCGTTGCCCGGTCGATCAACCGCAGGGGGGCTCGCCGTACCTGGATCCACCCGATTCACGATGCCTGGCTCGTTTTCCGGATCCACATTCGGGGGCCACGCCACGATAGCGCCGACGATGATAGAGCACGCGAGAAAGAGAAGAACAAACTGTTCGCGCCGCGTCATGATTCGGCTAAGCATTGTGTATTGGGAGCACCCGGCAAGCGATATCGTTGGATCCTATATCCAATCCGATGCATCCTATCAATTCAATCGCTTTCTGACAAGGTTGGGGCGGCGGACCGGTCGGCGTAATGATTCTGGATTCCCCTTCTTCTGTGTCCTCAAAGGCGCTGAGAAGGGGAGGGCGGGTATCTCAATCGACCTGTAAATGGGTCCGCTTTCGGCCAAACGTCTGCAAATCGAGTACCATCGTGACGTCGATGTTTCGAGCGTGAATGGGTTGCTTCGCTGTCGATTGGGAGGGGAGAGGCCGTGCATCCGGAAGGCTCCGCGTTAGGACGGGAGATGGCGGGCTTCGCGCTGCTGTCGATGAGTGGACCGACGCCCTAGGCGCGGATGGCGTTTCGGACGACCCCGCCGTTCTCCCTCGCTACAGCCGCACGACGCAAGCCGAAGCGCCGTCTCCCGGGTGTGTGTTGTGGCCCACGACGACCGAATAGGTCCAATCCGCCGCGCTTATCGCTTCGGTCCACGGAGTGGTCCTGTATCCCATTTCGCGCGGGAAGAACTGGGGCTATGGCGACGCGTGTCCTACGACGGATGGCGCGGCGATCGTCGACCTTAGCCGTATGAACCAAATCGTCGAGGTCAACACGGATCTCGCGTATTGCGTTGTCGAGCCGGGGGTCTCGCAGAAGGAATTGTTCGACTACCTCAAGGAGAACGACACCGGCCTCTGGATGGACGCCACGGCCGCCGGCCCAAACGCGAGCTTGGTCGGCAATACGGTTGACCGCGGCTTTGGGCACACGTGGTACGGCGACCATTTCCTCACGTGCTGCGGCATGGAGGTCGTGCTCGCCGATGGCCGGGTTGTCCGGACGGGTTTTGGCCACTACCCGAACGCTCGCGCTACGCGGGTCCACCGCTACGGCGTGGGCCCCATGCTCGACGGCCTGTTCTGCCAGTCGAACCAGGGGATCGTCTTGCGTATTGGGCTTTGGCTTCAGCCTGCGCCGGAGGCCTTCGAGTTCTTCTATTTCCAAGCGCCGAACGAGGAAGTTCTCGCGACTTTGGTCGACCGCCTTCGTCCGTTGCGGTTGGACGGGACCCTCAGGACGGCCGTCTATATCGCCAACGATTTTCGGGTGCTCGCGGGCCACGCGGGCTACCCCTGGGAAGAGGCGAATGACCAGACTCCCCTGCCCCATGATGTCCGCATGGGCCTGAACCGATTCGGCCTCGCGAAGGCGCTCGCTATCAAGCTCGATATCCTTCGGCCAAATTACGATCTGCTCAAGGGAATTCCCACGCCCGAACCGCTTCTGGGCCAGCAGTGGCGCTTGCGCAATCCGCCCGATGACGGCCCCTGCGATCTCCTCGGTCCCGGTTGCGGGTTCTACTGGATCTCGCCCGCCATGCCCATGCTTGGACCGGAGGCTACCGAACTGCGCGAACTCGTTGAGCCCATTTTCGCCGAACACGGCTTCGATATGATCGTCAGCTTCAGCCTGCTCACCGAACGGAGCTTCGTCGCGATTTTCAACATCGCGTTTGACCAATCCATCCAAGGGGAGCCCGAACGCGCCTCGAAATGCTACGACGCCCTCGTCAAAGCGATGCAGGGCGCGGGCTTCTATCCGTACCGCGTGGGCCTTCAGGGAATGGAGAAGCTTTGGTCGGGCGATCCCGAGTACTGGGACGTGCTGAACGATATCAAGAGAGCCCTCGACCCGGAAGATATTGTCGCGCGAGGACGGTATATTCCGCCGCTGGAAAAAGAGTGGATTATTCTTGCAGCCGCCTCGGGGAGTCCGAGCGCACCCGCGACCCCTCGAGGCGATAGCACGCGCAACAGATACAGTATTTCGCCATGAAGGACACGAAGAATTGATATCTATTGTAGCGGAGCGGTTCTGCGTACCCTTCCTGGTAAAAGAATACTCGCGACCAGTTGATGCGGAATCGCCTAAACCCTATAATTTTCTCGCCCCGTGTCGGGGCGTGACTCGAAAATCCAGGAGACTTTCTGCGTGAGCGACTCAGATCTAGAACATGGCGGGGAGAGAGAAACTTCGCCGGAGGACGAATCCTCTGCCGACGAGAAACTGGGGGAGCGCCTTGCAACGCCTCTGCTTCAAGGACAGAAGGGGCTGGATAGGGCGCAGGTGGGCATTTCCGCGTTCTTGATTGCCGTAGTGGGCGTGGTGGCGTTGTCCAGCGGATTCACTCTTCCTCTGCAGACCGACGATTACGAACGGCTAGCGGAAGTTCCAGCCATGCACCGCATCGCCACGGCGTCGCAGGCGTGGAATGGCACGACGCTTCGCCCCTTTGCGGCGCTCGTGCTCGCGGCGGGTTGGCAAGCCGGGTCGGGGGCGGTCGCTTTCCTGCACCTCTTCGGCATCGCTACGCATCTGATAACCTCTATTTTGGTTTACCTCCTGGCCAGGCGGCTGCTTCGCCGTGAAACTTCAGAATTCCTTGCCATGTCGGCGGGCCTTATGTTTGCGCTGCACCCCGCCGTGACGCAGAGCGTTTATTACGTATCCCACATGGGCTCAACGCTCGGAGCATTCCTCACGCTCCTGTCCATCGTACTTTTCCTGCGCGCCACCGAGGACGGCGAGAGGCTTCGTGTGATAGCGTGGGGATTGTCGCTCGTGGCTTTCGGATTGGCTTGGGCCTCCGATTTGACGGTCTGGACGCTGCCGGTCTTGCTCATCGCCGTTGACGCCGTCGCGCGAAGGGATGTGGACATTCGGACGCGCGTCCTATCCTATGTCCCGCACACAGCCCTCTTGGCTATTTTGTTCGTGAGCCACGGCGTGTCCGCCGGAGCGCCCGAAGGATCCCCATCCCATTTCTACGCCCAAGCCGAGACCGTCTTCGACCACCTTCACACAATCTTCTTTCCGGCCAATTTGAGCCTCGTCCACACGCCTTTCGATCTGGCGAACGCCGGATTTCCCGTCATGTGGCTTGCCTTCTTGGTCATATCCGCCGTCCTCATGTGGATCTTACCTCTTCCGGGCTTGGCCGTGTTCTGGGTGGCCATTGCCGCCGCCGGCCCCGGCCTGTTCGGCTTGGATGACTCCTTCCGCGAGGAGCGCGTGTACCTGTCCCTCGCGGGCGTGGCCTGCCTGCTTCCATGGCTCGTCAACCAAGTCCCCCGTCCACCGTTTCGCACCGCGGCTGGAGTCGCCACCGCCGCGCTTATCGCCGTTGGCGGCTATTACACATCCGAGCGCACGAAGACTTGGCGCGAGCCGCTACGGCTTTGGAACGAAGCACGCGACCAGTGCTTTGACTGCTTGGAACCGTCACGCGTTCTTGGCCTGCGCCACGTGTCCGCGGGCATCCAGAGGATGGCAGCAGAGGATTCCCAACAGGCACGCGCGAATTTTCAACGCGCGGAGGAATTACTCCGGTATGTTATCGACGAGGGCGGGGAAACGGCCGACGTGCGCGTCGCTCATGCTACATCGCGGGGTTCGTTGGGCGATATTGACGGGGCTATGCAATCGTTGACCGAAGCGCTACGCATCGACCCGGCGAATCGCGAGGCCTTGCTCCAGATGGGTATCCTCATGGAGAACCGCGCCCAACAATCCCACCGGCCCCGCGATCAGCGCCTTGCGCTGGACTTTTACGAGAATGCCGTGCGCTCTGCCCCGATGCTTCCCGAAGAATCGGTGCGCTATGCTTCATTTCTTGTGCGCTTGGGCGATTTGCGCCGCGCCGAGATGATGCTTCAGTGGACGAGGGACGCTAACTCGCCGGCGGCCGAAGTGCTCCGTCAGATTCAGTCCCTCGTTCAAACGGTCGTCGGGCTCGAAGCGGGGATTCAACCCCTGGCCGAAAAAGATCCCAACGATCCAGAAATTGACAGAATGCGCGCCAGGCAGAAGGGATTGCTCGGCGATCATCAGAAAACCGCCTATCTCATCGAAGAACTCTTCGAGACGAATGGCCCTGATCTCGGTATGTGGTACTTGCTGGCAGTCAGTAAGGCGAAGGTTGGCGCTGTTCGCCGGTTCTTGGACGAATGGCCCGACGCGCCCAATGCGGCCGAGGGGGTATCGCCGTGGCTTGAAGTGGCCAGGCGTCTCGCCGGGTCGCGCGAATGGGAGGGTGCGCTCCTGGCGTTGGAGCGCGAGGCCGAGCTGTTCGAGGGACGCCCGCTTCCGCTGCTGACCCTGGCCGGCATGGCGATGAAGAGCAAGAGAGTTGAGCGCGCCTTCGCTTTCCTTACCAGGGCGGCTCAAGAGAATCCGGAAAGCCCGGAGCCGTGGCTGAAGCTGGTGGAGCTCAGGAAGTCGCTCGGGCAGCGCGAGCAGGCCGTCCGCATGTTGCAGCAAGCCGAAGTGCGGAACGCCGACGAAGCAACCGTCGAAGCGCTGCGGGCAGAGCTCGGCGTACGCGCGACCGGCCCCGCGGCCGGTTCGGGCCGAAGCACTATCCGCGAGTAGGTTTTATGAACTGGGCGGTCCACCGTACAGGCCCGGATGCCTCGCAACGGAACCGGATGCGCACTACCCGCTCACCCGCAACCGTTTCGGGAGGCCCGGCGGAAACCTCTACGCCTTCGTATTCGTAGGGTTCGGGCGAGAGTAGCGTCAGTTCGTACGGCGTCTGCGCGATTCCCCTGAACTCGCCCCTGAGCGCACCCGCCGCTTCGTCCCATTGAAGCGACGTGAATTCCGCCGCGCCCTGCAAGAAGTGGCTGTCGATGGAGAGGAACATGGGCCGCCCTCGATAGGGCTTGAGACCGAGGAGCCGGACACCTTTTCCAGGCACTTTCACGCGCGCCTGCGTTTGCGCCGTTCCGAAATAACGGCCCGACCAAAAATCGAAAACCGTGTAGGCCGCGGCGGGGTCGAGTCCCAACTGTGCAAAGTCCAGCACGAGCGGTGCGGCGTTGTCATCCCTCCAATTGAACAAGCCCACCACTTGCCAGTTGCCGATAAGCGACTCGACTGGGATCGACCATATCCTCGGACCGCTGTTCGCGAAGAGATCCACGGGGCGTGTTGGCGTGTCCGGTGCCGGAAGAAGGCGGCGCAACACGTCGAACTGTGCGTTGCTCAAATCGGGGGGATAATCGCCGAACCGCACCGCGCCACCCAGCATGGCTTCGGCGGTTAACCATGCGAGGACGTTCGCGTCCGTCAGGGGCTCACCGTTGGCTGCGTTCCAACGCGCCCGTGTCCGCGGCAAGCCGAAGAAGGCTGTTCCGCCATCCACGGAGCGCGATGGGTAGCTGAAATGCGTTTCGCGAACGGCCCCGGTCAGCGATTCGACCGCGCCTCGGTATCGCCCCAGTGCTTCCGAGCCCCACTGGGGGGCGCTGTCCGCCCGGCCGCCAGCGGCGAGGACGTTGACGTGGGTAGCTGCGCTGCCGGCTGCCGCGCGAAGCGTCTTCTTCCTGCCAAACGAATCGTGGAATACGGCCAGCGCGTCGTTCGCGATCGCCACGCGCGTCGACCATGGATTCGTGTAGCGTTCCGCGTAAAGTAGCGCGTCCGCCTGCCCGATATCCAACGAATCGAACCCCCACGCCGCGAAGCGCGCGCCCAACGACGCCACATAGTCCAACGCGCCCTCAGCCGTTACATCCAGGAGCTTGGCGCCGGCACCAAATCTCACGCGGCCCGCTTCGTTCGGAGAAACCACCCAGTCCGGGTTCGATTGGGCGAGCGCCGAATCGGCATCTACGATAAATGGTGCGGTCCATAGCCCGGCCGTCATATTACTGTCGTGAATATCTTCTACCAGGGGCTTGAGCCCCTCGGGGAAACGCGTTGAATCCGGGAACCAGTTGCCACGGTTGTCTTGCCAACCTTCGCCCACGTCAAAATGCGTCCAGCCGTACCGGCGGAGCCGCGCGTCCACGACGGCCAACGCCTCACGCAACGCCGATTCGTCAAACGCCGGACCGGCGGGACCCGATGCGGAGTCCCAGCCGTGTGGCAAGATTCGTTCGCGCCCCGCGACGCGATTCGCGGCCGCGACCGCTCTTCCGAAGCGTTCAATCCCGTCAAACGGCGAGGATTCGGCGACGGCAATGTAGAGGACCTCCGACTCGATCATGGTGCCCGGCTCGACGGTAATCGATGGGTCGAACTCGCATCGTGCCCGGAATAGATCGAAGCTGTCGGCGCTGGGCTTCTTCCCTTGCGATAGCGTCACCGAGCCAGCCGCCCGGTCGTGGGTAAGAAAGCCGGCTACGAGGGAGCGCCCGGTTTCGCCGTTCACGACCGCCACGGGTCCATCACCATCGGAACCTCCCGGAGCGAGGCGAAACCCGGACGAGCCGGAATGTTCCAGCGCGGCCGAAGACGCCGTCTCCGCTCCCAACGTTAACGCGCCCCTCGCCGGCGAACCGACGCACCACGGATACAGGGCTTTCACGCGAACGGGCTTTTTCGACGTGTTGATGAAGGCGACCTGCACCGCGAAGAAGGGCTGAGTGGGATAGGCCCGCAGATGCCACTCGACGTCTCGTTTCTGGATCGTCATCCCGTTGCCTTCGCCTAGGGGATCGCGAACCTCGCTGCGGGCGCTGAACCGGCCATCGACGCGCATCGGCTTGGGGCGGTCATCGCCTTCGAGCCAGGCCATTGGAAACGCGTTGGCGAAGACCAACTCTCCCGAAGCGAGCGCCACATCCACACGCCCGTTTTTCTGGATTGCGATGTGGTAGAGATCCGTATTGAGCGAGCGGTACTCGCGGCCAGGACGGTAGGTTACGCGTTGGGCATCCGCCGGTCCGAGCCACACCGCGCCGAAGGCGAAGGCGACGACGGATAGAGCCGAAACGGCTCGATTCCGGTTCACCCGCATGGTCGATTAGCCAAGAGTTACCCGCTTCCCCGAATTGCTCGACCTGTAGGCAGCAAACGCGACCTCGAGCGCGGCACGCCCCGCGCGGCCGGTCATCGTGAGCCGCTCTTTGCCAATTACAACATCCATCCAATGGTCGATTTCGATTTCCCACCCGCCAGCAGCCGGGCCTCTATCGAGCATCTTCCATTCGGTGACGCCGTCATTCCCGGCCGAAGCCTCGCCGCGGCACAATTGGAGGCCGCGCTCGTAATCGCAGATTAACGAACCTTCAGTGCCGTAAATTTCCAGGCCGCTGAACCCCGGCCTGCTGGTCCAACCCACTTCGATATAGCCCAGCGCGCCGTTCTTGAATTCCACGATCAAGACGGCGTTATCGTCCACGTCGATCTTCTTGACCAGCGTCACCGCGCGGCTGCTGACGGAAATAATCGGGCCGAACAACCACAGCGCCAAATCGATGGCGTGAATGCCCATGTCCAACAGCGCGCCGCCAGCCGAGAGCTCCTTGTTGTAGAACCAACTGTTCTTGGCCCAGCCGGGGTAAGGACCGCCATGGGCAAAGCGGATGCGAATCATGAAAGGCTTCCCGATGGCCTTGTCCGCGAGGAGCCGCTTGCAGCGCTGCGGCCCCTTCATGAGCCGGTGCGTGAACCCGATCATGAACTTCTTGCGCTTCTTCTTCGCCGCCGCGATCATCCGGTCGGCCTCTTTCAGCGCAGTCGCCATCGGTTTCTCGCAAAGAACATGGCAGCCCGCCTGCAACGACGCGATGACGTTCTCCGCATGAAATTTGTTCGGCGTGCAGACGCTGACAACATCCAAATCTTCGCGACCGAGCATGTCGCGATAGTTCGCGTATGCTTTCAAATTGCCGAATTGCTTTTGAACTTCACCATGCCGCGCAACGTCCGGATCCGCGAAAGCCACGAGGGCTGCCCTGTCATGTTTCTTGTATCCGGGAAAGTGACATTCCTGCGCGATGGAACCCGCGCCAATCACGCCGACTCGATACGTGCGTTTTGCTGTCATCTATCGGAAGCCTTTTGGAAAAGCCGAGTTCCCTTCTTCCTATTACGATACCGCTCCTCTTCGATGGAACGCTTGCTCGTGAGTCTGGCCGCGCGGGACGCACGTTTCTCAGCGCAAGAACTCCGTCTCCCTTTTTCGACACGCTGACGTACGTAGAATTATACGCGGTAAACGAAGAGTTGACCACTTTGTACTACTAGGCCCCAGGACACTGAAATGGTTCTATCTTTCTCGCCTGACCCCAACCTGTTCTTGCGAGAGCCCTAGCGACTGCGGCAATCTCGTTCTCACAGATCTATTGGGCTGATGGGCTGACGAGATTGCCGCGTGGGTGGCGTCATCCTAGTGTACTGGCTCATGCTGTCTTCATCCCATCCGTCATGCTGAGCGAAGCGAAGTAACCCTTCATTTCATTGGATTTCTGGCGTATCGAGATCCTTAACTTCGTTCAGGATGACAGAACTAACCTCCCTCCCCGGTTTAGGGAGGGGCTGGGGGAGGGTCGATATTTCGCAATTTACCCCGCTACGGAGGTGTCGAGCTGTCAAAGAGTTTGATCGAAATTTATCTGCCAAGCCCCCAATTTTCCGCGTAGCGAGTTCTGACTCGCGATGACAGGAATGGATGGTAATTCTGTAAAGAGCAGCCACGGTTTGCTTGCGGCCTTGCCGCTCTGTGGGCTCTCGCGGATTATGAATTTGGGCAGTCTAGAGACTAATATTGCGTGAAGCATCGGAAAGATCGTTCTGAGCGGAAGCGACCTCCAACCATCGTATCGATGCCGCGCGAATGACTGCGCATAGCCTGGGCGTACAGCGGACCGTTCGCCGCCGATACGGGAATCAGTCGACGTACAATAAGAAGAGGAGAAGGGGAGTCATGAGTTCGTCTGGAAGAGGTATGCAAACGGATCACGGCTCATCCTTTCGCAGCGCGGTTGGCGTGTGGTTAGGGCCCATCCTGTTCGGACTCGTCTACTTCTTTCTCGATCTCGACCCCGAGAATCCCCAAGTAACTGCCATGGCCGCCATTGCCGTGCTGATGGCCACCTGGTGGGTCGCCGAGGCTATCCCCATTCCCGCCACGGCCCTTCTGCCGGTTGCCTTGTTCCCGCTTCTGGGTTTGATGAAGACCGACGACGTCGCCAAGGAATACATGAGTTGGCTCATATTCCTGTTCCTGGGAGGTTTCCTCATCGCAATTGCCGTCGAGCGGTGGAACCTTCACAAGCGCATCGCGCTGCACATTCTCAAACTCATCGGCGGACAACCCGCCCGCCTCGTGCTGGGATTCATGGTGGCCACGGCGTTGCTCTCGATGTGGCTGTCGAACACGGCGACCACCATGATGATGTTGCCCATGGCCCTTTCGCTCATCGTGCTCTACGAAGACCTGAACGACAAACGCGTCGAGGCGGGAGAAACGCTGGATCCGCGCGCGCCGAATTTCAGCTTAGTCCTCATGCTGGGCCTGGCACACGGCGCTTCCATAGGCGGACTAGCGACGTTGATTGGCACACCGCCCAACGGTGTGCTCGTGAACATCTTCGGAGGCACCTATCCCGAATCCGGTGGCATCTCCTTCGCCGCCTGGATGGCCTTTGTCCTTCCCTTCAGCGTGGTCTTCCTCTTCACTGCTTGGTTCCTTCTCTGCCGCGTGATCTTTCCGCTTCCGGCGGACAGCCCCTTCAGCGGCAAGGAATTCATCCGCGGCGAAATCGAAAAACTTGGCCCCGTCACCACGGAAGAGAAACGAGTCGGCGCGGTCTTCGCGGGTGTGGCCGTGCTGTGGATGACCCGCAAGAGCATCCCTTTCGGGGAAGCCTTCGCCATCCCCGGTTGGTCCTCCCTTTTCACCGAAGAATCGGGTATCGCGGGCATGGTCAACGATGGCACCGTATCCATCTTCATGGCCTTGCTTCTGTTTCTCATACCGGCGGGTAGAGCCACAGGCGGACGGCTTCTCGATTGGGAAGGAGCCAAGAAGGTGCCCTGGGGAATCCTGATACTCTTCGGGGGAGGGCTTGCTTTGGCCCAGGGCTTTGTCGAGACAGGGCTATCGGACTGGATCGGCGCGAAGCTGAGCAACGCGCTCGAAGGGGCCGGTTCCCCCATGATCGTTACCAGTGTCGTCGCGATCGTCTCCGGCCTTACCGAGCTGACGTCGAACACGGCGACGACCAGCATGGTGTTGCCCATCATGTCTTCGTTGGCCGCGGCCATCGAGGTGAATCCTCTTCTGCTGATGATTCCCGCTACCCTGGCGGCGTCTTGCGCTTTCATGTTGCCCGTTTCCACGCCACCGAACGCCATCGTCTACGGGTCCGAGCGGGTCCCCATCATCCAAATGATAAAAGCGGGCCTGGTCATGGACGTGGTCGGGTTAATTCTCATCGTGGCGACCATGTTTACGATGGGCGCCCTCATCTTCGGGGTAATGGGGGAAGTGCCGGAATGGGCCATCGCTCCCCCGCAATAGGATCGCGCTCGTACGCGCAAGCCTATTCTCTTTAGCAAGTTAGGAGAGGGCCTTTAATGGCATTAGGCCCCTCCGGACGAAGAGGGCGGCGCTATTGTTGACGGAGCGCGGGCAGCGAATTAGCCCCCCAATAGACTGGCTTTCGGCGCAAGTGGTATAATTATAATCTGATTGGTATCGAGGAATCGCTGTGGAGGGCCGCCTCATGCTGTGCCAAAAATGCCATAAAAATCTCGCATCGGTGCGGTATGCCGAGGTCGTGGATGGGCAGGTGAACGACTTGCACCTGTGTCACGATTGCCTGAACCAACAGCAGGATGAGGTGAAGACTGGCTTTGATTTGTCGGATCCGCCCCCTTTCATCCGTCCGGGGCGCGCGGCCAAGGCTAGCGCGCCGGCGGCCATGGAAATTTGCCCCTCCTGTGAAACGGAGCTTCAGACGGTTCTGAAATCGGGCCGGGTGGGGTGCGCCCGCTGCTACGACAAGGTGTCTGCCGAATTGGAGTCGTTGCTCGAAGGAATTCATGATGGCCTTGCCCACCACGGAAAGACCCCTCATATAGGCGACGAGCGGGCGATTGCCCGGGCCGAGCTGCAGACGCGCCGGGGCCTCTTGAAGACGGCGCTAGATATGGAAGACTATGAGGCGGCCGCGGGCTTGCGCGATGCGATCCGGCAACTGGAATCTGGGTTGAACTCAGGGAATGCCGAGGCCAATTAGTTATGCTTGAGACCTTGCTGGACGGACAGGCGGAATGGCTTTCTGGGGACGGCCCGGATGCGGATTCGGCCATCTTGTCGCAATGCCGCCTCACGCGGAACTTGAAGGAGTTCCCCTTTCCCGGACAGTGCGACGACACGGAGCAGGCGGCGGTCGAAAGACGTGTGGTGGATGTCCTCGATGCGTTGAATCTCATGGAGAATGGTGCCTACTTCAGTCTGGGAGACTTGGATGACAGGGAGGCGAAATTCCTGTTCGAGCGCCTGCTCATCCCCTATCGCCTGTGGAAAGGCTCCGGCCCGCGCGGCGCGTACATAGCGAACGACCAATCGATCGGCATCGCCATCAACGGGGAGGACCATATTGAAATCCGGGCTCATACGTCTGGTGTGCAAATCGAAGAGGTGTGGTCCCGCGTCAACGCAATAGACGATCAGTTGGCCAACAATATTGATTTTGCGTTTAACGATCGCCTCGGCTACCTGACGACCTCGGTGCGCAATGTGGGCACGGGCCTCAGAGCGAGCGCGCTCCTCCACCTGCCGGGACTGGTCATGACCGGTGAACTTGTGAAGGTTGCGGACGAATTCCGCGATAAGCGTTTTGCGTTGAATCCCGCGGTCGGGCCGCATGGCGAGGAATTGGCCGACTTGTTCCGGCTCATTAATCCGAGCACTCTTGGCCGGCCGGAATCGGAAATCGTCTTGCGAATCAAGATGGCGGCGGCCGACCTCATCGGCCGGGAGCGGTCGGCGCGCGCGCGCATCCGAACGGAGCTTCCGCTGCAGTTGGAAGATCGTGTTGGCCGGGCGTTGGGCGTGGCCCGCGAAGCCCGACTCCTTGAATTCAGCGAGGCTGTTTCGGTATTGTCTTCTCTACGAATGGGTGTTTCCGAAGGGCTGCTCGACGAGTTTGCCACCCATGCCGTCAACGAGGTATTCATCGCCTCGCACGATGCGCAAATTGAACTAAAGCACAATCAATCTTGCGACGAATTAACCCTTAACTCGGATCGGGCCGATCTTTTCCGCGCCCGCTTCGCATAAGACACGCACGAGGACTCATCTGACATGTGGGAACGATTTACCGAACGCGCCAAGCATGTGGTTAGCGCCGCCCGCGAAGAGGCAACCCGCCTCAACAGCGAATACGTGCGGACTGAGCATATCCTTTTGGGATTGTGCCGAGAACCCGAGGGAATCGCCGCGAAAGCCCTGGCGCATCTGGGGGTGGATATCGAGGCGCTCGCGATTGAAATCGAGCAGCAGTGCCAACGCGGAACGGCCACCGTTTCGGGCGACGATATCGCCTTCACGCCGCGGGCGAAAAAGGTTCTTGAGTTGGCCGTCGAGGAGGCCCGCCGTTTTAACCACAGTTACATCGGCACCGAGCATATTCTTCTGGGCCTCATCAAGGAAGGCGAAGGCATCGCGGCGAAGGTCCTCCAGGACATGAAGGTTGACCTGGGCCGGGTCCAAGCGGAAGTCATTCGGCTTTTGGGCGACCAGAGCCGTGGCGGCAGTCCGCAGCAGGCCGCGACCGGCAAGAAATCGCAAACGCCCGCGCTGGATACGTTCGGGCGCGACCTGACGGCCTTGGCGCGCGAGGACAAGCTCGATCCGGTAATCGGGCGCGAGGGCGAAATCGAGCGCGTTATCCAAATTCTGAGTCGGCGCACGAAGAACAACCCGGTGCTCATCGGCGAGGCGGGTGTTGGCAAGACAGCCATCGTCGAGGGCCTCGCCCAATCGATTATCAGTGGGGACGTGCCGGACTTGCTGCTGAACCGGCGCGTTCTTACGTTGGATCTGGCTGGCGTCGTCGCCGGCACCAAGTACCGCGGCCAGTTTGAAGAACGCCTCAAATCGGTCATGAAGGAAATCCGCCGCGTGGACAACATCATTCTTTTCATCGACGAGCTTCACACCATTGTCGGCGCGGGCGCGGCGGAAGGAGCGGTGGACGCCGCGAATATGCTCAAGCCTTCGCTGGCCCGCGGCGAACTGCAATGCATCGGCGCCACGACGATGGATGAATACCGCAAGCACATCGAGAAGGACGCCGCGCTGGCGCGCCGCTTTCAGACGATTATCGTGGAGGCGCCTTCGGTCGAACAGACCATCGAAATCATCCACGGCTTGCGCGACAAGTACGAGGCCCATCACCGGGTGAAGTTTTCGGACGAGGCTATCTCGGAAGCGGCGAAGCTGTCGAATCAATACATTATGGATCGCTATCTTCCAGACAAGGCGGTGGACGTGATCGACGAGGCCGGCAGCCGCGCGCGTTTGCAGGTCACCACGCGCCCGGCGGACCTCAAAGAGATCGAGCGGGAGATCGAATCGGTTACGCAGGAAAAGGAATCGGCCATCCGCAACCAGGAATATGAGAAGGCCGCGAAACTGCGCGACAGCGAGCGGACGCTCATCGCCAAGCTGGAGGAGCGCAGACGCGACTGGGAGAAGAAGCGCGACTCCGCGGAGACTGTTGTCAACGAGGAGGACATTGCGTATATCGTGTCGAAGTGGACGGGTGTTCCTCTCACGAAACTGGAAGAACGCGAATCGGTGAGGCTATTGCGCATGCGCGAAGAATTGCACCGCACCGTGATCGGACAGGACGATTCAATCGACGCGATTACGCGCGCCATTCAACGGTCGAGAGCCGGACTCAAGAACACGAACCGGCCCGTGGGCTCGTTCTTGTTCATGGGGCCCACCGGCGTAGGGAAGACGCATCTGGCGAAATCGGTTGCTTGAATAGGTATGTCC
>PVBE011491374.1_pt1 | contig 18199 bp, 13 predicted proteins | sample 1631181 | NCBI WGS metagenome assembly PVBE01 (sample SAMN08397723, study PRJNA350692) | Marine metagenome, whole genome shotgun sequencing project. | isolation source: water | place: Pacific Ocean | collected 2012-04
CCAGAGCTTGGGCGAGAAAGTGCCTTTGTCCGAGACCGACAGTAAGGCGGCTCGCGCAGAAAACCGACGAGGCGAGTTTGTGCTCTTCATGCCGATGACCGGCGTGGTGGAGTTGCCGCAAAACTAAAGGCCTCTAGGAAGGCTTGATTTGGCCGGTCACCGTCCCGGCAGAACAGCCGGGATGGTGATCTTGCAAAACGGGAGGTTGCTCACGTTGGGTTAATAACAAGCGGTGCGCGCGGCTTGACCGCCCCTGCTGCCGGGCGCAGAGTTGGGTTTCGTTGTGAGAACATGACGATTCAGGATCAGGGAGAAACAAGGAGAAACAAGGAGATGCGAGGAACTATCTATAATCTATCAGCACTGGCGTTGGGCCTGTTGCTGAGCGTGGGCTGCAAAAGCCAGAAACCAGTGGGGCTCACCAAAATTCCCACCATGACTCCAATCGTGAAGACCGTCACCGTGCCGGGGCCTGCCCAACCTTTGGGTGGAGGAAACCCGCTGCCCGGAGGAAACCCGCTGCCCGGAGGCGGCGGAACCACTATTGTGGAGATCCCTCAGGATCCACTGAATCAAGCACTGGGCAATGGCTTTAGTGGAAACGAACTAGAGGACCGCGACATGTTCCTCGCTCAGATGGTGCAATTTGACTACGACAGCACCGCGGTTCGGCCGAGCGATCTGCCGAAGGTGGAATTAGTGGCTCAACATCTGATCCAAAACCCCACTCATAAGCTCTTGATTGAGGGCCACTGCGACGAACGGGGCACGGAAGATTACAACGTATCGCTAGGCGAACGCCGAGCTTTGGCTGTTTTGGATGAACTACTTCGGCTAGGCATCAGTCAGGATCGCCTGCGTACCACGAGCTATGGGGAGAAAGTGCCACTCATGGATGGCCTCACCGAGGTCGCTTTTACTCAGAATCGCCGGGGCGAATTTGTCCTCTTGCGGCCAGCTAATTAATCCACCCGCCAAGTCCCCCTTGGCGAAGCCCCGGGCGACCGGGGCTTTTTTTGCTTTTCAATAGACTGTGAATAAAGTTAGGGTCTACCCACGTCTTTTCACCAATGAACACGTACATGCTGGCATTTATTCAAGGTTGGGAATGGGTCATTATCCTTCTGGCCGTTCTCCTGCTCTTTGGCGCCAAGAAACTCCCTGAGTTGGCCAAGGGCCTCGGCAAGGGCATCCGCGAATTCAAGAAAGCCTCGAGCGAAATTAGCTACGAGATGGACCGGGAATCGGAGCGCCAAGATTACGAACGCGAGCAGGCTCGCCACGAAAAGGAAGAGAAGGCCGACTCCAGCGAGGCAAAGCCGGCCAAGGCGGAAGTCGAGGAGACGAAGGATTCCTCCGAGTCCAAGGCCTAATTTCCCTGTCCCCCCATGCCCAAGGACCCCGAAGATTATCCCGGGGATTCTCCTCCAGAAGGCGATTCGCCTGAGGAAAATAGTCCCCGCCCAGACGATTCACCTGAGACACCGGATTCCTCCGATGATCAGGGTGAATTGCCGTTCGGAGGCGATTCAAAGGACTCAGCTTCCGAGTCAAACTTTCCGAAGGCAGATTTCCCGAAGTCGGGTTTAGATAATTCGAAAGGCGAGGGTTCGGAATCTGGTGAGGCAGAACCCGAGTCTGCAGAACCTGAGTCGGAAGAAAAGGAACTTGATGAAGAGTCGCGGGACGATCAGGTAGAGGATCCGGCGACTATTGAAGAATCTTCAGAAGCCGGATCCGGCGATGATCCCCATATCGCTGGTGAACTCGGTCCGGATCACGACGATCCATATCACGATGAATACCATCATGCTCATGATGACTATCATCATGAGCACCATGAGGAACACGAGCACCAGTATGACCATGACTACCATGGTCATGAGGATGATCATGGTGACTACGGCTACGGCCATGGAGCGGGCGTTTACGGGGACTACGATGCGGAGAATGATTCCAATGAGGAAGAGGAAGGTTTCGGCGGTCCGATAAAACCGTTCCTAGACCATCTGGAAGACCTGCGCTGGACGGTCATGAAGGTCGTGGTGGCCGTCGTGATGGGCATGCTCATCGCCCTTATCGGATCACCCTACATCGTCAAATTTCTCACCTACCCGCTGAAAAACGCCCAACAAATCAAGCAGGTGAATTCCAACCCGGATAAACGGATGATTCCCGTGAAGCTGGGAGATGGAGTTGCTTTTCACATTCGGGAGTCCGATCTAACAAAATGGGTGGATGAAGGATTGCTGGTCAAAGACGCCAATAAAACCGAGATTATCACTGCTCTGCGCCTTATGCCCCGTCCCGGTAGTCTGGATGTCAACGGGACGAGATACTCAATGCACTTGCACGTGGATACCAATGGCACCGACCGTGTGCCTTGGGAGGTACAGCTCAAGGCGTATGGCCCGTTGAAATCATTCTTTATCGCCCTGAAGATCGGCCTTTACGGCGGGCTCACCATCTCCATGCCGTTTGTCATTTATTTCCTAGCCCAGTTCGTGTTGCCGGCCTTGCGGATTAATGAGAAGAAATGGCTCCTCAAGTTATCCAGTTTTGGCGCGGGTCTCTTTGCGTTGGGGATGGCATTCTGCTACTACTGGATCATGAAGTTTGCTCTTTGGGCCTCGGTTGGGTTTGCCAATACGCTCGGATTTGGGGCAGACGAATGGCAGGCCGAGGAATACATCAGCTTTGTCTGCAAATTCATGGTCGGCATGGGGCTGGCATTCCAGATGCCGGTTATCCTGTTGTTTCTGGTGAGGGTGGGCATCTTGGATTACAAGAAACTCTCGGAATTCCGCATGTACGCGGTGGTCGTCAATCTCATCCTTGCTGCCGTGATCACGCCCACCGGCGATCCCTTCACACTCAGCCTCGTGGCCGTGCCGCTACAGTTGCTCTATGAATTGAGCACCCTCATCGCTTGGTTCTGGCACAAGAAAGAGGCGGCCGAAGAAGAGGATGAAGGATAAGGTCGGCTATGAGCCTCGTCCTTAAATCCCACTGCAAGGTCAATCTGCTGCTCAACATTCTCGGCCGTCGCGAGGACGGTTTTCATGAGCTCGAAACCATCATGCTACCGGTGCCGTTATGTGATGAACTGCAGCTGGAACGCACGGAGAAAGGACTGGAGCTGAGCTGCAATGATTCGCGCCTCCCAATGGATGCCTCCAATCTGGTACACCGAGCGGCAACTGCGTTTCTAAGTAAGGCCGAAGTGGAGGGCGTGCGGATTCATTTGCAAAAAAATCTCCCTCTCGCCGCCGGTATTGGAGCGGGCAGCAGCAATGCGGCATTCACCTTGCGCGGGCTCAATGAACTGTTTGAGTCGCCGCTCAACGCGGAGACTCTACAGGAATTGGCAGCAGGGTTGGGCTCCGATGTGCCGTTCTTTTTACAGGATGGCCCCGTTTTGGCCACCGGACGGGGCGAAGTGGTGCAGCCGGTGGAAAACTTTCCTGCACTGGCAGGGAAGGGTTTACTGCTGATCCATCCCGGTTTCGGCGTTAGCACGCCTTGGGCGTATCGAGCATTGGCCGAATTGCCGAATGGATATGGCGAAGCCGGCCGAATGATCAGCTTGCAACAAGCTTTAAATGCCGGTGAACTGACCGGCTTTTACAATTCACTCGAGGTGCCGGTGTTTCAAAAACATCGAGTGTTGCCGTTGCTGAAGGCGTTTCTGCTAAAAGAGGGGGCATTGGTGGCGATGATGTCGGGCAGTGGCTCAGCGACCTTTGCCCTCACCACAGATCGGCCGGCGGCGGAGACCTTACGGGCCACGTATCACGAGCAATTCGGGCAGGCGGGCTGGTCGGCCACCATCTCGCTCTAGTTCCTCTGAATAAAAAAGCGTGGCTCCGTCTGGCCGCCCTCGTTAACTTTGAGACATGGACGATCTACTGAAGCTGCTGCGTGACGACGCTTCCCTGACCCCCACCCAAATCGCTGGCCGCCTTGGGCGTGAGGAGGGAGAGGTGGAATCCCAGATCAAATCTCTGGAATCAGAGGGCGTAATTCTTGGCTATCGCACGGTCCTTAACGAGGACAAGCTGAAGGTGGACTTGGTGCGCGCGGTGATCGAAGTAAAGATTACGCCCGAACGCGAAGGCGGCTTTGACCGATTGGCCGCCCGGATCGCGAAGTTCGATGAGGTGCGTAGCTGCTACCTCATGAGCGGGGGGTACGATTTAATGGTGGTGGTGGAAGGCCGAGACCTCAAGGCGGTATCGTCATTTGTTTCCGAAAAACTGGCGACCATTCAGGGCGTCATTTCCACAGTCACCCATTTCATGCTCAAGCCCTACAAGGAGCAGGGCGTGCTGATGGCGGGTGAATATAGCGATGAAAAACTCTCGGTTGCGCCTTAGTCCAACGCTTCCATCGAAGCGTCCAGCTTGGCGAACAGATCGCCCATGGTCTCCTCAGTTTCATCTCCCATATTAGAGAGGCGAAACGCTTTGCCCTTGAGCTTGCCGTAGCCGCCGTCGATGAGGATGCCTTTTTCCTTCATCAACCCCTGCAGTTTCGGCACATCCACCACGGTGCCGCCTTCCTTGGCTCCGTTATTGATGCAGGTGAGAGAGAGAGATTCATAACCCGCCTCGGGGAACAGGATGAAGCCATGCTTGGCCGCCCAGTCGCGGCTCATCTGGTTGGTCTTCTGATGACGTGCGTAGCGGTTTTCCAGCCCTTCAGCCATAAACTCATCCAGCTTGGCCGACAGACCGTTGATGTGCGGAATGCTCGGCGTGCTGGGGGTCATATTCTTTTCGGCGTTCTTTTGGAACTCGTGGAAGTCAAAGTAGTAGCCGTGGGACTCACCTCGCGCGGCGCGCTTCATGGCAGCTTCGGACACAACAAACACGGACAAGCCTGGCGGCAGGGCCCAAGCTTTTTGGGTGCCGGCCAGCAGGACGTCGATGCCGAGAGCGTCGAAGTTCAGCGGCACGGCTGTCATGGAACTAACGCTATCCACAATGAACATTACCTCGGGATATTTCTCCTTCAGCTTGGCAATGTCTTCCAGCGGGTTCATTACGCCAGTGGAAGTTTCATTGTGAACGAGGGTGACGGTATCAAACTCGCCGGACGCCAGCTTGGCATCAATTGCCTCAGGCAGGATCGGGGATCCCCAATCAACCTGCAGTCCCTCGGCTACCAGATCGCAGCGCTTGGCTACATCCAGCCATTTATCGGAGAAAGCGCCGCACATACAGCACAACAGTTTCCGTTGGACCAAATTCCTAATGGCGCCCTCCATGATGCCCCAGGCCGAGGAAGTGCTGAGAAAAACCAGCCGTTCGGTGCTAAGCAGTTCCTGGAGTTGCGGTTGGATTTTGCCATACAAATCCTGAAAATTGGAGCTGCGATGGCCAATCATCGGGGTGCTCATCGCTTTCCAGGTTGCGTCGCTGACCTCCACAGGGCCGGGAATATGTAATTTCAAATGATCCATTGTCTGGGATGCACCATGTGCTTGTGAAACTTTTCACAAGCAGCAAGTCAGTGCAAGAATGAGTTTTTCTTTTTTTGATTAAACGTAGGAAACCGCGGTCTGGTGTTGCTCGCCGAGCCCAGTAATGCCTAGCTCAACATGGTCTCCGGGCTGCAGGTATCTGGGCGGGTTGAAGCCGAGGCCAACGCCGCTGGGCGTGCCGGTGCTGATGACATCGCCGGGTAGCAGGGTCATGAATTGGCTCAGGTAATGCACCAGATGCCGAACCGGGAAGGCCATGTCGGCCGTGTTGCTGTCCTGCAGCTTTTCGCCGTTCACCTTGAGCCAGAGATCCAATGTCTGCGGATCGGGTACTTCGTCATTGGTGGCGATGAAGGGGCCGAGTGGGGCGAAGGTGTCGCAGCTCTTGCCCTTCACCCATTGGCCGCTGCGCTCCAACTGGAAGGCGCGTTCGCTGTAATCATTGTGGAGCAAATAACCGGCGACGTGATCGAGCGCATTGGCTTCTTCGACGTAGCTGGCGGTTTTGCCAATCACAAAGGCCAGCTCCACTTCCCAGTCGGTCTTCTCGCTATTGCGGGGAATCACCACATTATCATCCGGGCCGACGATGGCGCTGGTGGCCTTGAAGAAAATGACCGGCTCGGGCGGAAGCTCCATGCCTCCTTCCTCGGCGTGTTTCTTGTAGTTGAGCCCGATGCAAATGAGTTTGCTGGGTCGGGCACAGGGCGGTCCAAGACGTTCCTCAGCCCCAAAGGTGGGTAGGTTCGTTTGCGTTTCCAGCCATTGCGTCAGTCGCGCAGGGCCGTCCGTGCCGAAAAAGGTATCGCCAAAGTCCTCGCCAAAAGCGCTGACGTCTACGCGCGTGCCGTCTTCACTTAGTACTCCGGGTTTTTCTTTGCCGGGGGTGCCAACTCGAATCAGTTTCATGGTATGTCGTTAACGAATGTAGAGGGTGCCGCCATCCACAGGGTAGGGGCAACCGGTGATAAAGGAGGCTTCGTTGCTGCAGAGGAACACCGCCATGGCGGCTACTTCCTCGGGCTTGCCCATGCGGCCAATTGGTTGGGCCTCGGAGAGCTTTTCAAACATCTCATCAATGTTGTCGGGGTAATTTTTCGAAATGAATCCGTCCACGAACGGGGTGTGGATACGTGCGGGAAGAATGGCGTTGCAGCGAATCTTGTCGTCCAGAAAATCCCGGGCCACGGCATAGGTCATGGAGAGCACGGCACCTTTGCTGGTGGAATAGGCAAATCGATCGTCGATCGCCATCACGCTCACGGTCGAGGCAATATTCACGATGGAGCCGCCACGACCTTTCATGTGGGAGACGCCCGCCTGCAGGCAGTTGTAGACACCCTTCACGTTGACGCTGAGCACGCGGTCGAAATCTTCCTCGGAAGTGTTCAGCACATTGCCCACATGCGCGATGCCGGCATTGTTGATCAGGCAATCAATCGGCGCATCGGCGGCCATGGCATCAAAGACCGCTTTCACACCGGTCTGATCGGTTACATCACCAGTGCGGGCTGTGGCGGTACCACCGGCCTCGGTAATCTCCTGCACGGCCGCCTCGCCGGCTTCGGCGTTGACCTCCAGAATATTAACGTGCGCGCCCTGTTGGGCGAATACCTTGGAAATAGCCAGCCCGATGCCCGACCCGCCACCGGTGACCACTGCGTTTTTGCCTTCAAGTGAAAACATGGGCGGCACTCTGGCCAAGAAGTTCCACCCAGGCAAGACCATTGCGGCTGACAGCATACGGCGGATGGACTAGCGTTGCGGCGTGGAAGGTGAACGCAAGAAACTCCGTAGTGAAAATTGGTTTAATGATCCCGACGATCCGGGCATGACCGCGATTTATGTGGAGAGGTATTTGAACTATGGACTGACGCGGGAGGAACTGCAATCCGGACGGCCGATCATCGGGATTGCTCAAATCGGCAGTGACCTGACGCCGTGTAACCGGGGGCATCTGGAAACAGTGAAACGCGCCAAGGAAGGCGTGCGCGATGCCGGTGGAATTCCGATCGAGTTTCCCGTGCATCCGATCCAGGAAAGTTGCCGACGGCCGACGGCGGCACTGGATCGGAATTTGGCGTATCTCGGTCTGGTTGAAATTCTGCATGGTTACCCCTTTGATGGCGTGATCCTGACTACCGGCTGCGATAAGACCACGCCGGCCTGTTTGATGGCCGCGGCGACAGTGGATATTCCGTCGATCGTCCTAAGTGGCGGCCCGATGCTCGATGGCTGGCACGAAGGTGAACGGGCCGGTTCCGGCACGATGGTGTGGGAAGGCCGCAAAGCTTTGGCGGAAGGGAAAATTTCGTACGAGGAATTCATCGAATCTGTGGCGGCCTCCTCGCCAAGTGTCGGTCACTGTAATACCATGGGTACCGCGCTTTCGATGAATAGTCTGGCTGAGGCACTGGGCATGTCGTTGCCCGGTTGCGCGTCGATCCCTGCGCCATATCGGGAGCGGTTACAAATGAGTCATCGCACCGGGCGCCGGATTGTCGAGATGGTTCAGGAGGATTTGAAGCCATCCCGGATTCTCACGCGCAATGCGTTTGAGAACGCGATCGTCGTCAACACCGCGCTCGGCGGGTCGACGAATTGTCCGATTCATCTCACGGCCATTGCGCGTCATGCGGGGGTGTTACTGGAGCTCCAGGATTGGCAGGAGATCGGGTACGATATTCCCTTGTTAGTGAATTGCCAGCCGGCGGGAAGCTATTTGGGCGAATCATTTCACCGCGCGGGTGGCGTGCCGGCAGTGATGCGGGAGTTGCTGGCCGCGGGTGAACTCCACGGCGATTGCTTATCTGTGGCTGGGCAAACGATTGGTGAAGATTTGAAGGCCGTTCCTGAGCCGGATCGAACTGTGATCCGTTCGTACGAAGCGCCACTTCGTGAGAAGGCTGGGTTTCTGGTCTTGTCCGGCAATTTATTCGAGGGCGGTCTCATTAAAACCTGTGTGATCAGTGATGCGTTTCGGGAGCAATATCTGTCCACGCCGGGGAAGGAGAACTCGTTTACCGCCCGTTGTATTGTGTTTGAGGGGCCGGAGGATTATCACGCCCGCATTGATGATCCGGCATTGGGAATTGACGCCTCATGTCTGCTGGCTATTCGTGGTTGCGGGCCGGTGGGGTACCCCGGCTCGGCGGAAGTGGTGAACATGCAACCGCCGGCTGCGCTGATCAAACACGGGGTGGATCTACTACCAACTATGGGCGATGGACGGCAAAGTGGCACGGCGGCGAGTCCGAGCATCTTGAATGTGTCACCCGAGTCCGTCGTGGGCGGTAATCTGGCGTTGCTGGAAACGGGGGACACAATCAGTGTGGATCTGAATAGCTGTTCGGTTGAGCTGCAGGTGAGCGATGCGGAGTTGGCTCAGCGCCGGACGGCGTACACTCCACCGAAACTGGAACATCAGACACCTTGGCAGGAGATTTATCGGGGCTGTGTGGGGCAACTTGCCACGGGAGGTTGTCTCGAATTGGCTACGAAATATCAGGGTGTGGGAGGTTGTATCCCACGGAGAAACCATTAAAAAAGCCCGGCGGAGTGCCGGGCTTGAAATGGGGTTTCTGATTTTCTTCTAACCAAACAGCTTGGTTTGGGCCTCCGCCTTGACCAGCTCGCGCGGTTGGTTGAGGTGGTTGTACACGATTGTATTCGGATGAATGCCGAACGCGTGGTAGATGGTGGCCAGCAGTTCGGTGGGATGAATGGGATCCGCATCCGGCGCGCTGCCGGTCTTGTCGGATTTGCCAAACACATTGCCGCGTTTGATGCCGGCGCCGCCGATCACTCCGGTGTAGCAGTAAGGCCAGTGATCCCGGCCGTCGGCACTGTTGTTGTTGCCGCTTGTGGACAGACCCAGTTGCGGACTCCGGCCGAACTCGCCAATGCACAACACGAGGGTGTCATCAAGCATGCCGCGTTCATCAAGATCGGTGAAGAGGCCAGACAACGCCTTGTCGAGCATGGGCGCGGACTGATCCTTCATGCGTTTGGGTAGACCCTGGTGAACGTCCCAAGAATGGTTATTGCTGTTGGCAACCTTAGGCCAGACAACCTCCACCACGCGGGTGCCGGCTTCCACCAATCGGCGGGCGAGCAGGCAGCTTTGGCCGAAGGTGTTTGTGCCGTACAATTCCTTGGTCTTGGCTTTTTCCTGTTTCAGGTCAAACGCGTTGCGGGCGCGGCCGCTCACAATCAGGTTTAGGGCCTGATCGTAATATTGGTTCAGGTTGAACTTTGCCACGGCCTTGTCGATGTCGGGCATGGCTTCGTTGACGGCGTCCCGTAGACGGGCGCGGCGGCGGAGACGGTGACTGAACACTTCCGGGCGCATCTGAAGATCATCAATCTTGATGCGGCTCATCTTGTTCATGTCCATGTCGTCGCCGGTGGGATAGAGCGTGTAGGGATCGAACGCCTTGCCGAGGAATCCGGCTGTGCCGCCTTTGCCGACCACGTTGCTCTCTTGCAATGGACGCGGCAGCATCACGAAGGGGAGCATGGGTTCTTCCTGTGGTTTGAGGCGGATGATGTTCGAACCAAAGTTTGGGAAATCCTTCGGGCTGGGTGGTTCCAGCTGGCCGGACGCGCTCACCTTGTCAGTGGTGTAACCAGTCATCATCTGGTAGATGGCGGCGGTGTGATTGAACAGGCCGTTGGGCGTGTAGCTTACCGAACGCATCATGGTAAATTTGTCGTTCACCTTGGCCAGATTCGGCAGGAGTTCGGTGAAATTCACCCCGGGCAGCTTGGTCTTGATGGGCTTAAAGATGGAGCGGACGTTGGTCGGCGCGTCGGGCTTGGGGTCCCAGAGGTCGATGTGGCTTGGGCCGCCCTGCAGGTAGAGTAGAATGACGCTCTTGGCCTTGCCCCAGCCGGGACCGCCGCCCACTTTGGTTTCCTTGGCTTGCGCGGCCATCTCGAGCATCCCGCCGAGGGATAGGCCGAGCATGCCGGATCCGCCCACGCGCAGAATATCGCGCCGGGTCATGCCTAGGTGATTGTCGCAAAGATCTTTGCCGCGTTCTCCAGGTAGTCTAATCATGGTTTACTCCGTTTGTTAAATGCTAATATTGTTTTCGTTTTTGTCGAGATTTAGTGGTTGAACAGAAAGGCCGGATTGTTGATCAGTGCCCAAGCGATATCCTGTGCGCCGTACAGGCGTTTATTGGTCAATTGCTTGGTGCTGAGATCTACTGCCCGCTTGAGGACGGTGAGCTTGGGGTCCTCCACTAACGGTTTCTGGGTAGAGGTCAGGTAGGCCTCGAGCTCTTGCAGGCGCGGATCGGTCGGTAGCGGTTTCTTGGCTTCAGCCACGGCCTTGGTGCGTTGTTGTAAGCCGGCATCCTGCTTGCGGTAGTAGTCGTTCAGTACTTTCTTTTGTTTGTCGTCGCGTTGCTCTGGTTTGATGGCCAGTAGTTTGGCAATGTTTTGTGGGTGACCGAAGTTGACTGGTTTTTTGTTATTGGTAACCGACCAGCGGAATTTGCCGATTTGCCAATTGTTGCCCTGAAACAATTGCTTCATCACAAAGGTCAACAGAATGGGGCCATCGTGTTTTGGGGGTTGTGCAATTTCAAATGAGGCGATGTGATTCTTGCCCATTTGCGGGGAGATAGCCCAGCCGTTACTGCTGTTGTTGAGACGGCCATCAATCGCCGTGGCCACCGCATAACTATTCTGGCTGAAGGTAGCTTTTGCACCGCCAAGCTTGAGTTTCTTTTTCTCATCAGGCTTGTCTTTTGGAGCCCAGAAAACCTCGAGTTCGGTGAGGACGAAATTGCCGTCGTTTGGTGATCGTCCGGGACCGTTCTTAGGTAGGCGCTTATCGGTGAGTGCCTCAAGTCGAATGGCGGTGAGGTTCTTGAGGTCGGTTTCTGTGACAATGGTAAAAGTGTCCTTTCCGTTTTTTCCGGAGGCAAAGATCGCGCCATCGGCTTCCTTGCTGAGCTCGGTGCCTATTTGCGATTTCAAGGATTGCGCTTCCACCATGGTCCATTGTGTTTTGCTGACTGGATTGGCAAGCCACTGAGTGTATTCCTCCTGTAACGTCGGCTGGTAATCGTTCAGGGCTTTTTCGGCCGCCGCGATTTTAGCATTACGCTCGTCTTCCATTTTCTTTTGGCGCGGTGCCACTTCCTTCTTGTAGGCGGCGAGCTTAGCTTCTGCTTCCTTAATGCCGGCTTGGCGGGCGGCTTCACGCTTGGCAGTGAGGGGGGCGAGTTCCTTTTGGTATTCGGCCAATTCAGTAAGCAACGCCTTGTGTTCGGGCTCGATGGATTGCAGCAGGCCAATGGCCTTGTTGATTTCCTGCGGACGCGCGGGGCGGTTGAGGATGCGGAGATACAATTCATCGATCAACTTGGCGTCATCGGCCTGTTCATTGACGAGCTTGGCAATGGCGTTGTTGGGGTCGCTAATGGCGTTGTCCACGGTGGGGCCGGTAATGAGCGCCATCACGGGGCCAAGCTGAAGGCCATTGATGCGTTCGCATTCACAAGCACTTTCGCGGGCGGGACGGCCAAGGGTGCCAAGGAAGCCGTCGGGTAGACGTACCCCTACATCGGGTAGGGCGGCTGCACGTGTGCCGGCGGGTACACCGGGAATTTTTGTTTGTGCTCCGGTGGCCAGATAAATGGCATCAAACAACACTTCTGCGGGCAGTCGCCGGGGGAGAGCGTGGGAATAGTTGATAGTATCGTCCTCATTCCATTTATTTGTGGCAATGGTTAGTTGGTAGGTGCGGCTTTTACAAATGGTCTTGACCATATGTTGCACATTGAATCCGTTTTTGATGAACTCGGTGGTCAGCCAATTGAGCAATTCGGGGTTGCTTGGTGGGTTGCCAGCGCGGATGTCGTCGAGTGGTTCGATGATTCCGACACCGAGTAGGTAACCCCAGAGCCGGTTCACGTAGCTTCGAGCAAAATATTGGTTATCAGCACTGGTCATCCAAGCGGCCAACTCCTGCCGCCGGGTGGCTTTTTCATTTTTTCCAAATTTTGCTTCGAATGGGAATTTAGGTGAGGCAACTACTCCAGTTCTCTCGTGCTTAATGTCACCAGATCCTTTGTCAAAAACCTCCTCATAAAGTGGTTTTTTGCCTTCAACTGCCGTGCCACCGATAGTGTTCTTACCACTATTTTTCTCGTCCTTCTTAAGTCCAACCTGAGCAAAGAATGCGGCCGTTTCGTAGTATTGGTCCTGTGTCCACCGTTCAAATGGGTGATCATGACATTTGTTGCAGTTGAATCGAGTAGCCAACCAGAGATGGGTTGTGTTTTCCATTATCTCATCTGGAGTGCGTAGAATTTTATAATAACTGGCGGCTGGGTTAGTCTTGTTGGATCCCGTGGCGGTAATCACTTTACGGGCAAACTCATCATAAGGTGTGTTGATTTTCACCTCATTACGAATCCATTCCCGGAATCCCTTGGCGCCTTCAGTGCCGAGGAACTTACGGTTTACCTGTAATAGGTCTGCCCACTTGTTGGACCAGTGATCCACGTAATCGTCATTGCCCACTAGTTGATCAATCAACTCAGACCGCTTGGTGTGTGTGTCGCGTTTATCGGCTAGGAATTTTTTAACCACTTCCACGGCTGGGGGGAGTCCCGTCAGGTCCAGGTAAATGCGACGGATGAAATCCGAATCGTTACAGAGTCCTGATGGCTCTATCTTCATCCGTTCCCATTTTTTGGCGGTGAATCGGTCAATTTCATTGTAAGATTCTGGCTGATTCCAAGTGAAGCCGGTTCGGTCACCCATGGCGGTAACGGTGGTTGCAGCATAGGCGCCTTCGAAGCGGGCCAGAATGGCCGCTTCGCCGCGGCGTTCAACGGTGATTAGGCCGGTATCATCTGTTTTGGCTACATCGGTGTTGCCACTCTCAATAAAAGCTTCGGCAGTGACATCACGTTTCTCGCCATTGGCGTAGGTGGCCACGATGCGAACCTGTTGTTTGCCATCGATATTTTGAATGACGGGATTTTTCGGGGACACCTCGATGGCCGTGACGCGGCTGGTGTCGAGATCCAGCTTGGCGCCGTTGGCGATCCATTCATGCAGGATGCGGTAATACTTGGAACCGGCCGGAGTAACCTGGCCGCCTTCATGCGGCACAGCGCCGGTGGCTTTTAGGAGCATGAGGCTGTCGCTCGGGGAAGCGATATTCACTCGTCGGCTGGCAAGCTCGTCGGTAAAGGCGCGCACATCATAAAGAGGGTCGTAGCCGCGTAGGGACAGCTTGAAGCCGTTCTTGCCGTCTTTTGATCCGTGGCAGGTGCCCTGGTTGCAGCCGAGCTTGGAGAGCACGGGCATGACGTCGCGCACGTAATCAATTTTGCGTTTGGTGCCGATGCCTTGTACGGACACCTTGGCCGTGGCCTTGAGGCCGGCCAGCTCAACGGTGACCAAACCGGCGCCGTCTTTCTTGGGGGTGATCTGGCCACTCAGGGAGGTATTGGCAACATCGCCTTGAGTGCTAAGCTTCACTATGCGGGTGACATCGGCGCGAGCGCCGTTGTTGAGCTGGGCGGTCACCAGCAGTTGCGCGTAATCGCTTGCGCCGGTTAATTGTATCTCCTGCGGTTCGACGATCAGTCGTTCAAGCTTGAAGCCCTTGGGCAGGGTTTCGATTTTGAAATTCCCTTCATTGATGCCCGAAGCGTTAGCGGGTTGGGCGATTTGCTGGCCGGGTTCGGAAAGCGGGGCGGGTTGAAGTTTGTTAAGCTCCTTGCCGTTGGTGGCGTCGAGGAAACGGATGTGGCCGTCACTGCCGGCGGCGGCGAGGGTTTTGCCGTCGGGGCTGAATGCGAGGGCGTAGATGCCGCTCTCAGGCACATCGAGCTTGGCCAGTTCCTTTACGCCGCCGGTGAGAAACTTGTCGAGTTTCTGCACCTCACCGGCATTCCGGTCACGGGTGCGTTTGGCCTGAATGGCTTTGATGTCTGCGGGCACTTCCTTGGGAACATTGGCGGCGAAAATCATGATCTGGCCAGAGCCATCGAGGCTACTGCCGGCGGCGAAGGCGGTGCCGGCTTGATTAAACCGCACGTCAAAGACGCGTCCGCGCATCACAGGAAACGTGCGGAGCAGATTGGCGTTGTCGCCGATTACCCGTTTGGTTTGGCGGAAGATACGGAAAAGCTGCGGGGCCCCATCGGCGCCGCCCACTAGAATGTGTTCATGCTGCGGGTGCCGATCAATGGCGGCAATGCCGCCTTTCAAGGCGCGCGGCGTGATTGAGGTAATGTTGTCAATGAATCGCGAGTCCTCAAAGACAGTGAGCTTGGCGGTCATGTCGCGGCCCACGGAGATGATGTGTTTGCCTTCTACATCGTACGCGGTGCCGAGCACCCAGTCGTTGTGGGCGCCCTGAAAGAAAATCTGTTCGCCCGTCTTGGCGTCAATGGCGCGTACGGTGTTGTCTCCGCAGCCGAAGGCGATGGCCTTGCCGTCGGGCGACCAGCTGGCGCCGTAGACGGTGTCAAACGTCACCGGGTGTGACATCGAGAGGGATTGGTTTTCTACATTCCACACCTGCACTTCGCCCATTCGGCCGGGGTTGCCACCGGTGACCGCGAGGCGCGTACCGTCCGGCGAGAATCGCACGGACTCGATCCGTTCACTGAGGCCGACCAGACGGGCCTTGAGACCGGAGCCGTCGGCCTTGTGCAGAAGCACTTCATGGAAGCCCGCTATGGCTAGTAGTTTGCCGTCGGGCGAATAATCGATGGACGTGATTACCGGAGGTAGGGTGTACACTGGCGGGTTGTCGGCGGTATAACGCTGGCCAGCGCCCGGAGGGGTGTCATCCTTAGCGCCTTGGGTGATCCATTTTTTGATCAGCTCGATCTCAGTGGAGTGCAGGGGTTTTTTGCCACGCGGCATCGGGGCCTTGCCCGTTTCTGGGTCCGGCAGAATCTGTTCAACTATAGCGCTCTCATTTACTTTGCCGGGCACGATTGCCGTCCCCTCATCATCGCCGCCAGCGAGGAGGCTTTTGAAATCGGTCATCACATACCCACCTTTATCTTTGGCTGGTTGATGACAGCCCTGACAGTTGGCTTGGAAGAGTGGGCGGATTTGGTGGTAGTAACTAACTTCGCCGGTAGAGTCGTCTTTGTCGGCGCTCTGTAGCGGTCCGGCAAGGGCAGCGGTGATTAACAGGTGGATCGCTAAAAGTCGTTTTGGCATTAACATATTGGCAATTAATATGACGATTGTTTGCGGGAATGCTTCAAGCAACCTGCGTAATGTTCGATGAATTTACACCGAGTTTAGTTAAGTGTCTTGTATTTTGAGTATAATAAATTGTAAAATTAGGCTATCAAAACTGTTGCAATAGAACAAAACATATTGGCTGAAGTGGGGGTTAGTAGGCAGATTTTGAGGTTGTTCGACCTTCAGCCGGATGTCTCCGTATTTATCAAGGACGCCAAGGGAAGGTTTGTGTTCTTGAACCGTCGGAGTTGTGAGTACTGCGGTGTAAAATCTGAGCATAATGCACTTGGGAAAACGGATATGGATTTCTTTCCACCTCAGAGAGCGGCATTGTACCAATCAGACGACAAACGGGTTTTGGAAAGCGGAGATGCCATCGTCAATCGAATCGAACCCGCTCCGGAATCTGATTCGTCAACAAATATGGTGGTAGTCAACAAGATCCCACTCAGGAACGCCGAGGGCAAAGTGGTAGCTGTGGCCGGTTTCTCCCGTAGAATATCTCAAGGTCGCTCACACCCCGGTATAAATAAGCAACTTTCTGAAGCGCTGGATTATCTGCATAAGAATTTTTCGTTGGAAATAAAAACCCGAGATTTGGCAGAGAAAGCAAAAATGTCAGTGAGACAGTTTGAACGTTTATTCAAAAGGGCTCTGGGGGTAACGATTCGTCAATACATACTTCGCATTCGTTTGGATCACGCAAAACATTTGCTTCGAGACACCGAAGAAACCATTTCGAATGTCGCATTGAATGTCGGCTTTTACGACCATGCGCATTTCACGCGGATTTTCACGCGTGAAAACGGAGTGACGCCCAAAGTGTATCGGAAACAATCCCTTACGGGGGCGTTTTAGATAAGATCTATTAGTTAAATTGTCGTGCAAGTTTACCATTCGCCGTCCCGTTGAAATTGGCGGCGGGTGTTGTCGCCGAATTTTTGGGCGGCGGCATCTAGTTGGTCGAGTAGTTGAGCAGGTGTAAGGCCGGTTGTGTTACGCGCGGCCGGGATGACGGTCTCGCATTCGTTGTGGTCCATAAACTGGGCAGCGCCCAATAGGCGAGATTCATCATCGGGCGGGATGGCCAGAAATCCGTGCTTATCCGCATGGATCAATTGTCCGGGTTGGATGCGTCGCCCAAAGACTTCCACCTCGCAATTCCAGCGCACGGGGCACCAGTGGGCGTGGCCGACACAAAGGCGGGAGGCAAGGGCTTTGAACCCCGCATTGGTCATTTCATCCAGATCCCGGATGCAGCCGTCGGTGATGGTGCCTACACAGCCCAGCGCGCGATGGGTATTGCTGTTTACCTCGCCCCAAGTGGAGCCGACGAAGTTCGGTTTGTTCAAATCCTGTACAACCACGATGTTAGGTCCGGGAATGCTTGCGATGTATTCCCGGTAGGCGCGGGCGTCGTACGATTGTTTGTGAGCGGGGTTGCTGGGCTCGATCACCATGGTGACGGCCCGGCCAATCATGGGGCCCATTTGGGGCATGAAATCCGTGGTCGGCTCGAGGTTGAAGGCATCGGCGGCGATGTCCTGTGAGGTGATCTGTTCCCAGCCGTTGTAAATGGTGGGCGTGTTCCAGCGCTTGAGTTGCAGGAGATCAGCGTGCGACAGAGTGCTCATGGCACCAGTGTAAACGCGCGGAGCCCAATGGCGAAGCTTAACGGGGTCCGGCGTTGCGAATGGGCTCGGGAGTGTCAGCGGCAAAGGGTTCGAAGTTGTCCCGAAACATGTCGGCGAGTTGATTGGCCTGCGTGTCGTAGGCGGCAGGGTCTTCCCAGGTGTCGCGTGGGTTCAGGATTTCAGGGGGGACTTCCGGACAGGATTGAGGGATGGCGAATCCGAATCGGGGGTCGGTCTGGTAATCCGCGTCGTCGAGCCGACCTTCGAGGGCGGCATTGAGCAGGGCGCGGGTCCATTTGATTTTAATGCGGCTGCTTTGGGTGGCGCCACCGGCAATCCAACCGGTGTTCAGTAGCCAGCAGCGGCTTTGGTGTTCGGCCATTTTCTCAGTGAGCAGCTTGGCGTACACGCCCGGGTGGCGTGGCATAAAGGGGGCGCCGAAACAGGCGGAGAAGGTGGCGGTGGGTTGGTTTATGTTCATTTCGGTACCGGCGACCTTGGCGGTGTAGCCACTGATGAAATGATAGGCCGCCTGCTCAGGAGTGGGTCGGGAGATGGGCGGCAGCACGCCAAAGGCATCGCAGGTGAGCAGGACGATGTTCTGCGGATGATCGGCCAAGCCGGAGGGTTCGCGGTTGGGGATGTATTCCAACGGATAGGCGCCACGTGTATTGGCGGTCAGCGAGGTGTCTGTGAAATCAGGCGTGCCGTCCGGCGCAAGGATCACGTTTTCCATAATGCTGCCGGGCATGCGGGTGGTGGCAAAGATCGCGGGTTCGTCTTCTTCGGTGAGGTTGAAGAGCTTTGCGTAACAGCCACCTTCGAAATTGAAAATGCC
>PVBE010326630.1_pt1 | contig 18197 bp, 14 predicted proteins | sample 1631181 | NCBI WGS metagenome assembly PVBE01 (sample SAMN08397723, study PRJNA350692) | Marine metagenome, whole genome shotgun sequencing project. | isolation source: water | place: Pacific Ocean | collected 2012-04
GAGAAAAAAGATCAAGAAAATGACCATCCAGAAGCGCCGCTTGAAACATCAACGCCAAGCGGCTTAACATCAAACCAAGATGAGCCAGATCCTCAGTTATCAAACAGGCTCAGGCGGCCCAATTGTTTTGATGACGGACACACCTCAGCCCGCTTTCGCACGATCGCGAAAGGCTAACGCCGCGTCTTCCATGGTTACGAAGCGCGCGCCGCGCTCGCGCAATGCCGAAATCAAGCCTTCGAGCATCATCATCCGGTGGCCGCGCCCGATGACGAAAGGGTGCATGGTGTAGGTCAGGATGCCCCACGGCTCGGTCCGTTTCATGTATTCGAAATCGTGGATCCAGTTCTCCAATACATGGCCCGCGTTAACCAGGCCGGGCAACACGGAATTGGGCAATCTGAGATATTCGAAATGCGGAAAGTCATCCAGGGACCAACTGATCGGCATCTCGATCAACGAGGTAACGTCGCCGAACTCGATGGGTTCTTCGTCGGATACGACATCACCACGGCGCGCGTAATAGGGGATGTGGTCGTGCCCCATCATGGAGCTGTCGTAAAGAAAGCCATGCTTGATAAGGAGGTCCACGGTGACCGGGCTGAGGTCCCATGAGGGCGACCGATAACCCCGCGTGGTCTTGGCGGATATTTCGAACAAGGCCTGGTTGGCGCGCTCCAGCCCCTCGTCTTCCTTCTCGGGTGTCAGATCGGCGGGCGGGACATGGATCCATCCGTGATTGCCCACCTCGTGGCCGGCGTCGACGATGCGCCGGCACTGGTCGGGATAGGTCTTAATGGTCGTCCCGGGTATGAACCAGGTTGTTGGGATGGCGTTCGCCGCAAGCAGCGGCAGGATGCGATCCACGGCGACGGCGCCGAATTCACCGCGCGAGATCGCCGTCGGGGTCTTCAACCCCTTCGCGATCATGCCCGACATGGCATCGAAGTCGAAGGTCAGGCAAACCAGATGCTCACCCATGCGATGCTCCTTCCATTTGTTGGCGTCAGGCCGTCTGTAGCCGGGAACGTCTGCGTCGGTCGATCGAGCATGTTGACCTGTCCGGATTGCTTGGTCCGCTCAGTCGGTGAATGCCGGCTCGACGCCTTGGGGCAATTGGAACTGAATGGCGCCGCTGAGCATGATGGCGAAGGCGATGAGACCGTCGGGGAGTTTCTGCATGGGATTAGGTAGGCCGACATCGAGTATGTTTGTCAACTCGCGTTTCGTGCGGCAAACCCGGCAATGGCGGTCTTGGGGCCTACACCCTTGATCTTGGCGATGCGCTGGTGTTCCGTCATTGACAGAAGGTTCCTACGTTCTGGGATATATGTGATTCTTGGTAGACGCGGATTCTCATATGCAGAAGGCTTTGCCCCGAAGATCTGCCGCGATCCGATCGGGCGGTCGCCGACTGGATCACGTCGCTGAAGGTGGTTTAGCCAGGGCGGGTCTTGCTCCTGCCGGCGGGCGCCCACCATGATTGTCGCGACGGCTGGCCACATCGACCATGGCAAGACGGTTTTGGTGAAGGCGTTGACCGGGGTCGACACCGATCGCCTGCCGGAAGAAAAAGCGCGCGGCCTCTCCATCGACTTGGGCTTCGCCTACTCTCCGCTACCAGACGGTTCGGTCTTGGGTTTCGTGGACGTGCCCGGGCATGAACGGTTCGTTCGCAACATGTTGGCCGGCGTTACCGGCATCGATTACGCCCTTCTTGTCGTTGCCGCCGATGACGGTCCGATGCCGCAAACCAAGGAACACTTGTCCATTCTTGATCTGTTGGAGGTATCCGAAGGCGCTGTTGCCCTGACCAAGATCGACCGGGTGAGTGCGGAGAGGGTCGAGGAAACAAAAGCACAAATCGGCGCCCTTCTGTCGAATACGTGCCTTGCCGGGGTGCCGCTGTTTCCCGTTTCCTCCATATCGGGCGAAGGTCTGCCGCCGCTCCGCGATCATTTGGAAGAGACGGCCGGGCGGGCCGAGGGACGCCGGATCGGCGGCCACTTCCGGCTTGCGGTCGATCGCTGTTTCTCGGTCACGGGCGCCGGTCTTGTGGTGACGGGCACCGTCTTTTCGGGCGCGGCACGTGTCGATGACCATCTCATCCACTCACCCGGGGGTGGACGTGTACGAATTCGTGGCATTCATGCCCAGAACCGGGAGGCCGAAACGGGCGCGGCTGGAGAGCGCTGTGCCCTCAACATCGTCGGGCCCGATGTGGCGAAGGATATGATCCATCGCGGGGATTGGATTCTCGACGAAAGGGTACACGCGCCCGTCACGCGGCTGGATGCGGTAGTCCGGGTGCCCGGTGCATTTGACCGACCGCTTAAGCATTGGGCGCCGGTGCACGTCCATTTGGGTGCCGCCGACATAACGGGGCGGGTGGCCTTATTGGAGGGACGCAGCATAGCGCCGGGAGGCCAGGGGCTAGCGCAGTTGGTGCTCGACTGTCCGACCGGCGCCCTTCGGGGAGACCGCTTTATCCTCCGTGATCGGTCGGCTCGCGACACCATTGCCGGAGGCCACGTCGTCGATCCCTTTGCGCCGTCGCGGGGGCGGTCTAAGAGCGAGCGCCTAGCCTTTCTGGCCGCTATGGAAAGGAAGGATCCGGTCCGGGCTCTGGCCCGGATACTCAACGGCGCGGCCGAGAGTGTCGATCTCGATCTTTTCGCGCGAGCCTGGAATCTGACGTCAGCAGAAGCGGATGCGGTATACGAAAAAGTGACGATGGTGAAGGTCGCGGGGAACGTGGGCTCCCTTGCCTATTCGCCCCAGCGCTGGGAGGACTTGCGTCGTGAAGTGCTCGAAAAGATGGCAGCGTGGCACCGGGCCTCACCCGAACGCTTAGGCGCGACGGCGCAAGAAATTGGCAAGACACTTATTAATCGAGTCTCGCCCGTCGTCATCGACGCCGTCGTCTCCAGCCTCGTCACCGAAGGCCAGCTGATTCGGGGCGGACTCTATCTGCGCCTCCCTGCGCACCGGCCGAAAATGAGGCCGAAGGACGCCGCCGTGTGGGAGCGGGCAAAACCCCTGCTCGAAGGAGGGGGCCTGCGACCGCCCCGGGTCCACGAACTAGCCGCCACCCTCGACCTCGGCGCTAAAAAAACAAGCGATTTTCTCGTCCGCGCCGCCGACCTGGGCAAAGTTCTCAGGGTGGCCGAGAACCGATTTTTCCTTCCCCAAACTGTTCGCCGGCTGGCCGAGATCGCTGAGGGCCTGGCCACCGAATCAGATGACTGCCATTTCACGGTGGCGGCCTTTCGCGACCGCTCGGGCATTGGCCGCAACCTCACCATCCAGGTCCTGGAATTCTTCGACAAAGCTGGGTTAACCGAGCGCCGGGACAATGCCCGACGGGTTGCCAAGCCCGTGGCAGCAGTCTTCCCCTAACGGCCCGACACAGAACCTGAACCGAGGGACCGGAAGTGGCGCTATCTTCTCCACCCGCGATATTGGACATGGTTCTTTCCCAGGGCGCGGAGATTGCTGCGGCTGGATGAGTAGACGGAGTTGCCGCCAGCCCCCCATCGATGGAAGGGATCGGCGACGATGACCAGCAACGCGATCGCGAAGCTAGAGAAGCACAGGAAGAAAACCAGAGTTTAAAAGATTGGGGGGCGCACGGGGACTCGAACCCCGGACCCGCTGATTAAGAGTCAGCTGCTCTACCAACTGAGCTATGCGCCCGCAACGGGTTGACGCTATAGCAAAGCGCTCCACCTTTGTCGATACGTCCTTCGGCTCTTAGGGCTCCTCGTCAACGCCGCGCCGGCCGATGGCAACATCGCGATGCACATAGACCCCCATCAACAACCCAAAGCCGAGCAACACCACCAGCATCGCCGTGCCACCGTACGAGATCAGTGGCAGCGGCACACCGACGATCGGTATCAGCCCCATCACCATGGCAATATTGATGAAGACGTAGAGAAAGAATGTGGTGGTCACCCCGACGCCGACCAGGCGTCCGAAATGGTTGCGGCAGCGCAGTGAAATAGCGATCCCGTATACCAGCAAGAGCAGATAAAGGCCGAGCAGAGTCAAGCCGCCGACCAGCCCCCATTCCTCGGCCAACATGGTGAAGATGAAGTCGGTTTGCTTCTCGGGTAGGAAGTTGAGGCTACTCTGGGTGCCCTGCTGAAAGCCGCGCCCAAAGAGGCCGCCGGAGCCGAGCGCGATCTTCGACTGAATGATGTGGTATCCGGCGCCGAGGGGATCGCTTTCCGGATTGAAAAAGGTCAGCACCCGCTGCTGTTGGTATTCGCGCAGGAACTGCCAGACCACCGGCACCGAGGCTAAGCCCGCAACACCGACCGCCGCGAACTTCCACAGCCTGATGCCGGCGACGAAAAACATGGCGCCGCCGACCATCATCAGCATCAGCGCCGTGCCCAGATCAGGCTGGCGCAACACAAGAGCCGCCGGCGCCACGACCATGACCAGGGGCGGGATCATATACACGAAGCGGTTTACATCCTCTATCCGAGTAACGTGGAAGAACCGGGCGAGCGCCAACACCAAGGCCAGTTTCATCACTTCCGACGGCTGAATGGTGATGACACCAAGATCAATCCAGCGCTGGGCGCCCATGCCCACGCTGCCGCCCACCTCAACCGCCGTCAGCAGGGCCAGGGCGAGAAAATAAATGGCGTAGGCATAACGCAGCCACAAGCGAACATCGATTACCGCCACCGCCACCAACATCGCCAGCCCGGCGGAAAAGCGGATCATTTGGCGCGACGCCCACGGATCGAAGTTGCCTCCGGCCGCCGAGTACAGCATGGCGAACCCGATACCGGCGGTCGCACAGAGCAGCAAAACGAACATCCAGTGGATGTGCCACACCTTCTGGCGCAACGTCATCTCGGACCGGTTCAAGCCGAATTCGTCCATAAGGTCCTAACCTCCACCACGGACAACCGCCGCCGCCTGGACCGGATGACGCCGCTGCGTCGCCAGCAGGAGGTCGTGCGCGATAGGTGCCGCCACCTTTGATCCGCCGCCACCGTGTTCGACCACCACGGCCGCGGCATAGCGCGGCGCATGGACGGGCGCATAGCCGACGAACACCGCATGATCACGTTCTTTCCACGGCAAGTCTTCGTTCTTGCGCACGCCCTTTTCACGTTCGGCCTTGGTGATGCGGCGCACCTGTACGGTTCCCGTCTTTCCGCCCATCTCGAAGCCGGGCTCGGCGATGTGAGCGCGGCGCGCCGTGCCCAAGGGGTCGTTGACCACCCCGTCGGTGCCGCGGCGCACCAAGTCGAGGTGGCGCGGCGACACGCCCAGGGACTCGAACCCGCCCCGGTCCCTGGGAAGGGCACCCTTCCTGTCGACGATATCGCGGGTGACGTGCGGCTCTACCGCGAAACCGCCATTGACGATGCGCGCCGTCATGACCGCCAATTGCAGCGGCGTGACCAGGATGGGGCCCTGGCCGATGCCGGCAATCAAGGTTTCACCGAGATGCCAAGTCCCGCCAATGGTCGCTTGCTTCCACTCGCGCGTGGGAACCAACCCGGCCACTTCGCCAGGTACGTCCACGCCCAGAACCTGTCCCAATCCGAATTTTCGCGCCATCGCCGCAATGCGGTCGATGCCCGTGCGGCGCGCAATTTCATAAAAATAGACGTCGCACGACTGGGTGATGCCCTTTGTCAGATCAACATCGCCGTGCCCGCCCCGCTTCCAACAATGGAACTCGGCTTTACCCACTTTCAGCGAACCGGAGCAAAAAATGCGGCTGGCTGGGGTAATCACCCCCTTCTCCAAAGCCGCCAGTGCCACCACCATCTTGAAGGTCGACCCGGGAGCGTACTGGCCCGCGACGGCCTTATTGACCAGCGGTGCCCGTGGATTGGAGATCAGGGCCTTCCATTGCTCGGCTCCAAGACCTCGGTTAAAGGCATTGGGATCGAAACCGGGCGTCGAGACCATGGCCAGGACGTCGCCGGTATGGACGTCGAGAACCACCGCCGCGGCGCTTTCGCCAGCCAGACGCCGGCTCGCCAGCTCCTGCAATTCCATATCCAGGGTCAGGGTTACTTCCGTTCCCGGCTGTCCTTCCTGGCGCTCAATTTCCTTGATCACGCGGCCAACCGCGTTGACCTCGACCTGCGAGCTGCCGCCGGTGCCCCTGAGTGCCCGATCGTAGACCTTCTCAATACCGGTCTTGCCAATGCGGAATCCGGGGAGTTGCAACAAGGGATCGCCGTCGATTTCTTCTTCTGAAACGGCGGCCACGTAACCGAGCACGGAGGCGATGCTCTCGCCGTGGGGATAGTGGCGGCTTCGCCCGACATCGATCATGACCCCCGGCAAATCGGGGGTGTTGACCTCAATCCGCGCCACCTCCTCCCAGCTCAGGTTCTCGCGCACGGTGATCGGGATGAAGCTGCGCCTGCGACCCGCCTCTCGCAGGATGCGGCGGCGCTCAGCCTCGCCGATGTTGATGATGGCGCCCAGGGCATCGAGGGTCGCCTTGATCGGTTCAGCATCCTTGGGCACCAAGACGACTCGATGGTTTTGTTGGTTGACCGCCACCGGCACCCCAAAACGGTCGACGATGCGTCCACGGGGTGGCGACAGGAGCCGGATGTTGATGCGATTTTCGTCAGCCAGCGTGGCGTAACGTTCTGATTCCAGAACCTGGAGGTAGTACATGCGCCCAACCAGGGTCGACAAAAAGACCAGCTTGCCCCCCGCCAGCAATGCCGTGCGCCGAGTGAACAGTTTCTGGCGGTCGCCGTCGCGCTGCATCTCACCCTTGTCCCAGGACCGAGCGCTGCCAAGAGAGGAAAAACCAGGCAAAGACCGGGAAGCATCCGAGCGTCACCAGATATTGGACAAGGACCGCCCGCGCATCGACCAAGGTAACGTGAATGGCCGAAACCAGGAGCCAACTCTCCGCCGCCGCGCCTGCCGCGACAAGGGCGAAACCGAGCCACGAAATCAAAAACGACTTGCCGGCAAAAAATCGTCGTTGCGACACGACCACCCCATAAATGGTGAGGAACACCACAATGTTGACGCCAATCGGCATGCCGGTCAAAACGTCTTGCAAAAACCCGATCAAAAAGACCGCGTAGGCCGGTAACAGGCGCGGCCGGTGCATGGCCCAATGATAGACCGCCATTACCGGCAGAAGCGGCGCCACCCGCGCGTAGACCGGTAGAAACAGGGGAACAACGCCGACCAAGACCAAGATCAAGGTGATCCCGAACGGCGTCAGATTCTTGGCCAGGGCATCAAGACGATACCAGACGGTCGATTTCATGGATCGGGCGTCGTCTGGCCGGCAGAAGGTTTAGCCACCGGGCGTGTGGATTGGGGCAGGGCGAGGATGCCGCTCAACCCAAAGTCGACGACGCGCACGTATTCAATGTGGTTGCGTTCGACGAAGGGCTGCACCCGGATACCGCTTTCACTCACAGACGCCACGACACCCACGGGAAGACGCAGCGGAAAGGCGCCGCCGTGGCCCGACGTGACAATGCGCTCGCCCGGCGTCACTGCCGCCCTTTGCGGCAAGCGGATGAGCCGTGGCCGGTCGGTGTTGTCGCCGGCAAGGATGGCCCGGATGCCTGATGATTCGAGGAGAACAGGGATGTGGGAATTGAGGTCGGTAATCAGCAAGAGCCGCGCCGAGCGGTTGCCTGTGGCAGCGATTCGTCCGACCAGTCCGTCTCCCGTGATTGCTACCGATCCCTTGCGCACGCCTTCGCGCGCACCGGCATTGAGGACAAGACTTTGGGTAAAAGCGCCAGAGTTATCGGCGATGACCCGGGCGCTGACGAAGCTGGCTGGCGGCACCGCATTGAAATTGAGCATGGCGCGGAGCGTCCCGTTCTCGGCCTCCATGCGGCGTGCCACGGTTTGCCAACGCAAGAGCCGCGCTTTCTCTTGGCGCAGGCGCTGGTTCTCGGCCCTCAGGTCGACCAGCTCGCGAACCTGATCAATTACCTCATTGGCGGTGGCGACGGGCCGCGACATCACGTCCAAAATGGGGGCGACGGCATCAGTGACGTGGGCGCGCACGCGTTCGACCATGACAGTATCGGCCTTGCCCAGCAGCATCAGGGCGAAAGCCGTCACCACCAAGCCCATATAGGCAAAGCGCTGGGCTAGATTTTTTATCGGCGCCGCAATGCGATAAACGGGCCGTTGTGGATCTTTCAAGTCGCTCCCCTACGCTGGATCCAGATGCACAAGAGAACAGATCATTGCAAAGGAAGCATCGTTCAAGAAATATATTAAGAAAAGCTTTCCAATTAGTACATGCTCGTTAAAATATTTTTCAGCGTCTTCATTTCCTCGAGTGCCCGTCCGGTACCAAGCACGACACAGGTTAGGGGATCGTCGGCAAGTGACACCGGCAACCCTGTGGAGTGCCGCAGTACATAATCCATGTTGCCCAGCAGCGCCCCGCCGACGGTCAGCACGATGCCCTTGTCGACGATATCGGCAGCCAACTCGGGCGCCGTGTGCTCAAGCGCAACCTTGACCGATTCGATGATGGCGCCGACCGGTTCGGCCAGGCTTTCGGCAATCTGACGCTCGCTAAGCACTAATTCCTTGGGCACGCCGTTCATCAGGTCGCGGCCCTTAATCTCCATGGTACCGCCCTCTCCGTCCTCGGGCGGACAGGCGGAGCCGATTTCTTCCTTGATACGCTCGGCGCTGCTTTCGCCAACCAACAAATTATGGTTGCGCCGAATGTAGGCGATGATGGCTTCGTCCATCTTGTCACCGCCGATGCGTACGCTCCTGGAATAAACGATCCCACCCAGGCTCAGTACCGCAACCTCGGTCGTGCCGCCGCCGATATCCACCACCATGGACCCCGTCGGTTCGGTCACCGGAAGACCCGCCCCAATGGCCGCCGCCATCGGCTCCTCGATCAGGAATACACGGCGCGCGCCTGCGCTTTCGGCCGACTCCTGGATGGCCCGGCGTTCAACCGCCGTCGAACCCGAAGGGACGCAGACGATAACCTGGGGACTGGCAAAGCTGCGCCGGTTATGGACCTTGCGGATGAAGTGCTTGATCATTTCCTCGGCAACTTCGAAGTCGGCGATGACACCGTCACGCAAGGGCCGAATGGCGTGAATGTTGCCGGGCGTGCGGCCGAGCATTTGCTTGGCGTCCTCGCCGACGGCAAGAACATGCTTCTTACCCTTTATATCGGCGATGGCAACCACCGAGGGCTCGTTGAGGACAACGCCCCTGCCCTTCACGTAAACCAAGGTGTTGGCCGTTCCCAGGTCAATCGCCATGTCGGCAGACAAAAAACCGAAAAGTCTGGAAAACATCGGTCCTCGCTTATGTCCGTGGTCGCAGGCTTAGGCGCCTAACCCGGCGCCGGAGATCGTTCTCCGACGCCGAGAGACTATCTTATACGAACCCGTGTCCTCAAGGGCTAGGCCGAAAGTGCCGGCGGAACCGATTTCTCTCGTTTCACCAAGAGCTTGTTCAGCGCGTTCACATAGGCCTTGACCGACGCCACCATGGTGTCGGTGTCGGCGCCTTGGCCGTTCGTCGAGCGTCCGTTTTCCTCGAGGCGAACCGTCACTTCGGCCTGGGCATCGGTGCCATGGGTCACGGCATGGACCTGATAAAGTTGCAAACGCGCCGCGTGAGGAAACAGCTCCTTGACACAATTGAAGGCAGCGTCCACGGGTCCGTCGCCGACGCCCTTGCACGACTTGACCTCGCCATCGACGGAGAGCTCCATCTCGGCCTTGGGCGGCCGGTGCTTGGTGCCGCACTGGATTTCCAACGACACCAATTGAATACGGTCGTTGGCGCGCACCACCTCGTCATCGACCAGAGCGACGATATCGTCGTCGAAGACGTCCTTTTTCATGTCGGCCAGCTGCTTGAAACGGCGGAAGACGTCCTGGACCGCATTGTCGCCCAAGTCGTAGCCCAGTTCCTTCAATTTCTCGCGAAAGGCATGGCGGCCCGAATGCTTGCCGATGACAAGCTTGGACTGGCTCAATCCGACCGATTCGGGGGTCATGATCTCATAGGTGCCGGCATGCTTAAGAACGCCGTCCTGGTGGATTCCCGCCTCGTGTGCGAAAGCGTTGGCACCGACGATGGCCTTATTGGGCTGAACCACGAAACCGGTGACCGTGGAGACCAGGCGCGAAGCCTTAATGATATGCTCGGTGGTAATACCGGTATCGAACGGCAAGTGGTCTTGGCGGGTGCGTAACGCCATGACCAGTTCTTCCAGAGACGCATTGCCGGCACGCTCACCCAACCCGTTGATGGTGCATTCCACCTGGCGCGCGCCGTTGGCGACGGCGGCCAGCGAATTGGCCACCGCCAGACCCAGGTCATTGTGGCAGTGCACCGAAATCACCGTCTTGTCGATGTTGGGCACGCGGTCGAACAACATGCGGATCAGGGCGGCGAACTCGTCGGGCACGGCATAGCCCACGGTGTCGGGAATATTGACCGTGGTGGCGCCCGCCGCGATGGCGCTTTCGACGCAGCGGCACAGGAAGTCGTGCTCGGTGCGCGAACCGTCCTCGCACGACCATTCCACGTCGTCGGTGTAGTTGCGCGCCAGGCCGACGCTTTCGATGACCGCCTCGTGCACAGCGTCGGGCTCCATCTGAAGCTTGTGCTTCATATGCAGCGGACTTGTCGAAATGAACGTGTGGATACGTCCGCGCGAAGCCGGCTTAATGGCCTCGGCGCAGCGCTCAATGTCCATCTTGGTCGCCCGGGCGAGGCCGCAGACGGTGGAACCGGTTACCACCTTGGCGATCTCGAGCACCGCCTCGAAGTCGCCGTCCGAGGCGATGGGGAAGCCGGCCTCGATAACGTCGACGCCCATGCCCTCAAGGACCTGGGCTATACGCAGCTTCTCTTCCAAGTTCATGGAAGCGCCCGGCGATTGCTCGCCGTCGCGCAGTGTCGTGTCGAATATGATGACTCGCTCTGATTCCGTGCTCTTACTCATGGGTCTAATCCTCTCTACAACCAGGTGCATTGCGGGGTGTCACTCTGTCCGCATCCCCTAAACGCCGGTCATGTATCGACTGCGGGCGTTCAGGGGCACCTAAGTCGAAGGTTCCCATTGAGGCTTGGCAGGAGGGCGAGCAGGAAACGGACGGGCGCGCGGCCGTCGGCACGAAGCGGAAAGCCCGCTCCTCCGATGGTGTCGCGTCCGTTGCCCAAGGCGTTCATCGTTCCTGCCCTTCGATCATCCAGGGGGTTAGTCCCACCGAACGAAGCCCCTGTATAGCACAAATAAATCCAAGGTTTTAAAATTTTGTCAACACGCCCGTCCGCCGATCCGGCGAATTCGACGGGGGCGCCAACGGCGCTTCGGCGATCCAAGAACAAGGGAGCACGGGTGCGCCGCCACCGGTATCTGCAATTAATCCTTGCATTCATACCATATTTTATGGTAAAGTAAAAATAACAAATTGATATACAATGAGATAAATCGCGAGGCCCCGTCAATGCGTCTGACATCCACAAAAATCGTGCTGGGAATCATGATCCCGGCAGTCACCCTCGCCATCGCACTGGTGGTCGGAGAGTCCTTGCGCTCCCCTTTTGGGCACACCGACAGACTCGACACGACAGAGCACGTAATCATGGGCCACCCCTTCGAAGTGCCCAAGGCCTACCTGATACTCAGAGAACAATGGGTTCCCAGTGAGATGGGGCCGGGGAACAGTATCTTGATGAACGGACTGCTGCCCAATATCGATCCGTATTCGGAGCAAACCGCCCAATTCTGGGAGGGCGTCGACCATTACCTTAAGTTTGTCGATTCTAGCCTTAAGGGCATCATCTATGGGACCGGGTTATGGGAAGATTACTTTCAGGCCGAATTCCTCAGCAGATGCAGTCCGGGGCCTTTGGATTTTCTTAACTGTGAGGATCCGCTTTCCATCGATTTCAAATCCCATGAGATTCTAGTCAAGATCAAAGAAGAGAAGAAAATCGGCCTCGTATGCTCTAGATCGGGCGCTCACATAAACGAATTCTGTGAAGGATTTTTTCCTCTGATCGACAACATCAAACTCAGTATTCGTTTCGGGAAAAAACATTTGGCCCGCGCCGAGGCCATCATCGCCCGGGTCTACGAACTGGTTTGCCGTTTTTACCAACCAGGCCGGCGCGCCGTAACCTACAACCATTGCGAGACGGGGGTTTACCATGGAAAGACGGGAACGTAATAATTTCGACCAAGCGCTTAAGGAGGGTCAGCGGCGGATCGACTCCGGTGACATTGACGGCTATTGGCGCCTAATGGCGCGCCATGATCCCTATGCCGAACTGGCCGGCGACGTCGCGGCGGGAAGAGGCGCCTTGGCTGCCATCGCAACAGGACGTTTGCAGCAGGCCGCCCGCGAAACTCGGGGTCACGAATTCTCCCCTAAAGAAATTAGGGCACTCCAGCACGAGATAGCTAAAGCCGACTTAAAAAAGCGTCAAAAAAATGTAGCGGACAAATCCGATATCCGTGTGACTTCTCAGGATACCGTAAAATACCACCGTGATGTCTTAGTTGGAAAAAGTCTGCCCGAAGGGACTTACACACCCCGTCACCTTCAGAAGGTTATGGGCGGTTTCTGGAGCACCTATGCCGGGACGCCGACCAAGGACGTTTCGGGCCCCAATTTCTGGAAGGCCTACGCGGAACATAAGGCGAAGGATATAAAAGGCTTCGTCAGCAATCCTGTCGGTTACGTCCATGACCTGGCAAAGTTCGGGAAGACCCTGGGCCAAGCTGTGGGGCATGTGTCCGACCATTTGGATAGGAAATTTTTCGAGTGGCTGGAGGGTATTGACAAGGCACGCGCCGTCGAAGTGCTTTCGCGAACCAACCCGCCGCGCAAGCCGATCCCGCCGCCGTCCGCACCGGCACAGACGATTTCCCCCGGCGCCCGGCCCGCACTCGGTGGGTCGGCGCCAGAGCCGGCCCCGCCGCCCGCCCGGCCACGCAACAAGCCGGTGACCGGCCTCGACCGTCTCCAAGATCTCTTCGGCCGGCCCTTCCAACACTTGGTCAAGACGGCCAGCGGCCGGGTGCCGGTCGATGACCCCGCTATTCTGCATGTCGATGAGATCGATGCCCTAATGACCTCTTCGGCCTATCGTCAGTCCGTGCATCCCCAGTACGAGAAGACCCAAAACTCGGTGAAAAAGTGGTTCGAGGCGACCTACCCTGGTCCCGTGCAATACGACGCCACCGGGCGCATGATCCGTCAGCCGCGCCGCGACCGACCGGCCTCGGCGCCGTCCTGGATTCAGGGCATGGACGCCATGAGCCTGCGCGGCCGAAAAAGGATATCCTGACCGGGGCGGCGCTTCCCGGCGGTCGGCGTATTCGGCGCAAGTCCAGCGGCCTAGTCTGAGTTTCGCGTATTGCCGCCCGCCGGCGGCGCGGCCTATTCCGCCGCGACGCCGGGCAGGCCGTCCAAGGCCTTGGTCAGGGTCGCCTCGTCGTAGGCTTCGTCGACCAGGGAGCCGGCGAAGTAGTCGGTATAGGCCTGCATGTCGAAATGGCCGTGGCCCGACAGGTTCAAGAGGATGGCGCGGCCGCTGCCCTCTTCCTTGCACTTGAGCGCCTCGTCGATGGCCGCCTTGACGGCATGGGTCGATTCGGGCGCCGGCACGATGCCCTCGGTGCGGGCGAACTGAACCCCGGCGGCGAAACAATCCAACTGGTAAAAGGCCGCCGCCTCAATCAAGCCAAGGTCGAGAAGGTGGCTGACCATCGGCGCCATGCCGTGATAGCGCAGCCCCCCGGCATGAATTCCCGAAGGCACGAAGGTGGAGCCGAGCGTAAACATCTTGACCAGGGGTGTCAGATGGGCGGTGTCGCCGAAGTCGTAGGCGAAGGTGCCGCGGGTCAGGGTCGGACAGGCGGCCGGTTCGGTGGCGATGACGCGGATGTCCTCGCCGCCGCGCAGCTTGCGCCCCAGGAAAGGGAAAACGAGGCCGGCGAAGTTGCTGCCGCCCCCGGCACACCCGATGGCGATATCGGGATAGTCGCCGGCCATCTCCATCTGCTCCAGGGCCTCAAGACCGATGACGGATTGATGGATGAGCACGTGGTTGAGGACGCTGCCCAAGGAATACTTGGTATCGTCGTTTTGGGCGGCGACTTCCACCGCCTCTGAAATTGCGATGCCCAGGCTGCCCGTCGAATCAGGATCCTGGGCCAGAATTTGGCGCCCCGATTCGGTCTCCTCGCTGGGGCTGGCGACGCAGCGCGCACCAAAGGTTTCCATCAGAGCGCGGCGATAGGGCTTCTGCTGGAAGCTGACCTTGACCATGTAGATATCGACCTCAAGGCCGAAGAGCGACCCCGCCATGGCCAGGGCCGATCCCCATTGGCCGGCGCCGGTCTCGGTGGACAGCCGCTTGGTGCCCTCTTCTTTGTTATAGAAAGCCTGGGCCACCGAGGTGTTGGGTTTGTGGCTGCCGGCCGGGCTCACCCCTTCGTATTTGTAATAAATCCGGGCCGGGGTATCGAGGGCCGCCTCCAGCCGACGGGCGCGATGCAAGGGCGACGGGCGCCACATGCGATAGACGTCGCGCACCGGTTCGGGAATTTCAATTTCGCGCTCGGCGCTTACTTCCTGGCCGATCAGGGCCATGGGAAACAGCGGCGCCAGGTCGTCGGGTCCGATGGGCTGGCCGGTTCCCGGATTGAGAACCGGCGCCAGGGGCTCGGGAAGGTCGGCGGCGATGTTGTACCAGTGCTTGGGAATCCGGTCTTCCGGCAGCAGAAATTTGACGGTGTCGCTCATGGCTCGTCCCCCCTTCAATGCTCCCTGCCCATCAATCCCGGCAGAATTCACGACAGATTACTTTGCATCTTCGGCTTGCCGGCGGGCTTAGTCAAGAGACGGCGGGCGGAAGGGCGGAGTCGAGGCTCCATCGAGACCGGGTTCAGGCGTCGAGGCGACGCAGGTGAAGCATGATGTTCTCGTCGAACCACGCGATCGCCGACGGGTTGGTGAAATGACGCCGCAGGCTATCCTCGAAGACGGTCAGACTGTTCTTGAACTCGTCGTCCGAGAAGAGGCTGAACGTGGAGTAATGGTGGTTACGCGCCTGCCACAAGAGTTCGTCGATGCCGCATTGCCGGGGATAGGGGAACTGTTCGATGGCGATCAGTTCCAGACCTCCCACCTCTTCGAACCACGTCTCCATCTGGGCACGGTGGTAGAGGCGGGTCTCCTTTTCCAAAAAGCCCGGAAAGTATCGTCCCCAGATGGTCTGGCTGTTCATTTCCGGCGTTCGCGTGTAGACGAACCCGTGACCGCCCGGTTTCAGGCAGTCGCGCATGGTCGTGGTGAACACCGGGAAATCGAAATGGTGGACCGCGTTGAACGAAAAGACACAGTCCAGGGACCCGTCCTCCAGGTCCAGGTCCTCGACCCGCGCATGAACGGTCTTGAAGCGCTCAATGTGGATATCGTTGAAGGACCGGGTCAGCTCGTCGAGCATCGACTGGTTGGCATCAGCGCAGGTAAGGAACAGTCCTTCCAGGCACTCAAGCAAGAGCGCGCTGTAGCGACCCGAACCGCAGCCGATGTCGGTGCCGGTGATCCGGCCGGCGCCGTCCAGCACGTCGCGAATAAAATCAACGGCCCCGCGATCGGTGCGCCGGACGTCGGTATAGAGGTTGGCGACACGCGAAAAATGAGCATCCATTTTTTGTCGTTCGTCATTCAAAGCATCGTCTCCGTATTTTTTGTCGTCCGGTCTTTCGGCTCCGCGTCGGGCTGCTGGTGGCGAGCGGACCCGCGTCCGAACTTCGCGGTTCCAGCCAGATCGGGCAGGCGATCGAGGACGTCGGCCGTCTGGCCACGGAAGGGACTAGCGGATTCAAGTTTGAGGCTTGCCAGGACGGCGCCAAAACAGGCGGACTGGTGGGCGTCGTTAGTCTCCAGGCGGCGCGCCACATAGCCGGCCAGGTAAGTGTCGCCGCAGCCGGTGGCGTCGACGACGCGAGGCGGCGCCAGGGACGGGATCTTGACCATGCGGCCACGCCAGAAAAGATACGAGCCGTGGCCGCCCTCCGTGGTCAGGACCTCCCTTGGTCCCATCTCGGCCAGGTTCGCCATGGCCCTGAAAACCTCGCTCTCTCCGGCCAGCAGGCAGGTCTCTTCGACATCGCCCTGACAGGTGTCGACCCGGCGCAGGCTCTCCCTAAGGTCGGGCCACGGCACCGCCACCACCTCGCCGTCCCGTACCACCCTCAGAAACCCTTGCACGCCCAGGGCAACGTAAGCCCCGGTGTCGGCGGCGGCCTTGATCAAGGAAACCGGAAGGTCGCCCCGGGTCAGGGGGCCGAAATGAAAGGCCCGAGCCTTGACGCCGGCGATGTCGCCGGGTTCGAAGGCGGCGGCAAGGGCTGTCACCTTTTGCAGGCGGATATCCAGGTCGGACGACGGATAGATGTTGTGAAAGAAGGTGCTGTGGGGCGATGGCAGGCAAATCACCTCAATGCCGGCGCCCAGCATCTCGTCCAGCAAGTCGGTGCGGTCGACCTCGGCGATCCGGGTGACAACTGCTGTTTTGAGACCCAGGCTTCGATAGGCCATGGAGGCGTAAAAAGCCGCTCCGCCTGGCGTTGGCTCATGTACGGTCCCGTCGTAAGTGTTCACGTCATGGGTGACGTGACCAACAACGCAGACGTCGAACATAGTGAATTTCTTGGTGTGATTTGTCTCCACGCTTTCTCCTCTCCGTCGCCCAATTCCCGTCGCGGCTCCCTAGTCCCTTTGCTTCCAATGCAGATGTCCGTTAGGACGCCGAAATGATTTGATCAACCGTGAGCCCCGCCAACCGCTGGCAAACAAAGGCGCGGGTTAGACCCCGCACCCTTTTCCAAAGCCGCAACCGCGATGACGAAACCTTAACGTACCCCTAGTTTCTCCGAACATGCTTATGTAACATCGTAGTCGACCGAGTCCTGGCCCGGCATGACAGACCATTCCTTCGCTATGTCTTTTAGCGCGCTGTATTCAAACCAGGTCGTATCTTGGCCCGCCGCTCGAACACGCTCCACGCAGAACAAAGCCTGTTGCTCGACGACGGCGGCACGCACTCTACGCTCCAATGAGCCGTTGGTCACCTGCCAGCCGATCATGTTGGAAATGAAAGGCCCCAATACCAAGCCAAGTGCAAAGGCGAAAGCAATCGGCTTTTTTTCTTCCCATTTGCTCTTCACGGTGTCCACTTTACTCAACGAAAGCTCCTATGTGTCGGTAGCCCGCGGGCAAAGTATGCCGGCCCTCTTGGCCTGTCAATCAGCCGTGCCCCTCCACAGCCCTCCGATGACCCCTTTGGCAGCGGGATTTCCACACACCAGAACAAGCGCCAACGGCGTCTGCCGCCTAATGATGAAAGGGGATCAACCCTCTTTTAAGCGCAGGGCGACGAAGCGCAGTCCGCCCTGTCCCTCGAGAAGGAAGAGGACGGTTTTCTTTCCGTCCTGGCGCGCCTTGCCGATACTGTCATGCACCGCAGAGAGAGAGTTCACCTCGTCTTGGTTGACCTCGACGACGAGGTCGCCGGGACGAATTCCCTTCTCCGCCGCAAGACCGCCCTCACCCACTCCGGTCACGATGACGCCCTTTGCGTCGTCCGCGAGCTCGAAGCGTTTGCGAAGTCCGGGCGATACCTCCGAAAGCGTCAGGCCGAAGTCGTCGAAGGATTCCTCTTGTCCGTTCACACCGCCCGGCCTGCGCGACGCCACCTGGGGCTCCTTTTCGTCGAGTTCGCCGACGGTGACGCTCAACTTAATCTCCGCCTTTTCGCGCCAAATAATCGCATCGACGATCTTGTCCACCGGGGTCTCGGCGACGATTCGGGGCAGCCGGCGCATCTCGCCGATGTCCTTGCCGTCAAAGGTCAAGATGACGTCGCCCGCCTTGATCTCCGCCGCCTCCGCCGGGCCATCCTTGATGACGCTGGCGACCAGCGCGCCGCGCGTATGATCAAGGCCCAAGTTCTCGGCCAGCTCATCGGTCACCGTTTGAATATGGACGCCGAGCCAGCCACGGCGCACCTGACCGCCGTCCATCAACTGGCGGATCACCAGTCGCACCGTCGTACTGGGAATGGCGAAGCCAATACCGACGCTGCCCCCCGAGGGAGAGAATATGGCCGTGTCGACGCCGATAACCACACCCTCC
>PVBE010703899.1_pt1 | contig 18192 bp, 19 predicted proteins | sample 1631181 | NCBI WGS metagenome assembly PVBE01 (sample SAMN08397723, study PRJNA350692) | Marine metagenome, whole genome shotgun sequencing project. | isolation source: water | place: Pacific Ocean | collected 2012-04
AGAGTCAGCGACAAGCGCTGACTCTGCTTTTTTAGTGAGGCAATCTGCTGATCGGGCTCGAAGCGTTGCAATCTCTACTTCTCCGTAGCCAAAATTAAGCAGTCGTCATGGACGCCACTTCCGTAGCGAAATCAGTCTGGTCCACTTCAATCCCCTCCCCAAGGGTGTAGCGGGTGAAGCGGCGAACCTTGACATTCTCTCCAATCTTGCCAGCGACCTGCTTGACGAGTTCCGCGACCGTCATGGAGCTGTCACGGATAAAGGGTTGCTCAAGCAAGACCAGTTCCTTAAGGCGCTTGCCAATTCGTCCTTGAACGATCTTTGCCTTCATCTGCTCAGGCTTGCCAGAAAGATCATCGCGACCCATCTCAATAGATTTTTCCTTTTCAACGACATCAACAGGAATCTCTTCTGTGCTCACGTATTCGACATTCGGGCAGGCCGCCACCTGCATAGCGACATCTTTTAAAAGCTCTTGGAACAAATCACCACGAGCAACAAAATCAGTTTCGCAGTTCAACTCCAGAAGTACCCCGACCCTGGCTCCGGTGTGGATATAAGTACCAATGGCACCTTCAACAGCAATGCGAGAAGATTTCTTCTCTGCACTGGCAATACCCTTCTGACGCAGCCATTCGCTTGCCTTGATCATATCGCCGTCACTCTCTGCAAGGGCTTTCTTGCAGTCCATCATTCCCGCGCCGGTCTTGTCGCGTAGGTCCTTGACAAGCTTGGCTGATACGTCCGCCATGGGTAATCGGGGTGAGGAGTATTAGGGATGCAGCCGACCAGATAAGTAGGACGGCGGTGAGAACTTAGCGCTGTAAATGGACTCAATCGTCGCTGTCGTCAGCACCTCTTTGGTCATTAGTGCCATGACGGCCTTCGTTGATGGCATCAGCCAGTCGGCCCAGCACAAGCTGCACAGAGCGAACGGCATCGTCATTACAAGGGATCGGAACCTCGCAAAGGTCAGGATCGCAATTGGTGTCAAGCATGGACACCAAGGGAATATCCAACTTGCGGGCTTCAAGTACAGCGTTGGTTTCACGGCGTTGATCAACTAGCACCACGACATCCGGCAACCGTCTCATACCTTTGAGACCACCGAGGTACTTCTGCAGTCGCTCAAGCTCGCGACGCAAAACGGAAGCTTCTTTCTTGGGTCGCATGGCAATAGCACCACTGGATTCCATGCGCTCCAGATCCTTCAAACGATCAATTCGAGCCTTCATCGTGGTCCAGTTGGTGAGCATGCCACCAAGCCAACGTTGATTCACATAGGAAGCTCCGCAGCGAGTGGCTTCCAACGCCACCACCTCAGAGGCCTGCTTTTTGGTACCAACAAAAAGAAATCGCTTGCCACTTCGGGCGGAAGAACGAGTCCATTTGTAGGCATTGTTCATGCAGATCGCGGTCTGCACCAGGTCAATGATATGGACTCCATTACGCGCGCAGTAGATGTAGCGCGACATTTTGGGATTCCAGCGACGGGTTTGATGCCCAAAGTGGGCGCCCGCCTCCATCATTTCTGAAAGAGTGACAACAGCCATAGGTTTTAGGTTTCGGGTTCGCCTCCACCTGCCAGGTATGCGAGACGATTCAGCCAAAAGGCTTGGGTCGACTCATTCATCACCCGAAACGGACAGGTGTGCGGAATGAAAGAACCTATGAAATTTATCAAAGCGACAGCTCAGCGCAGCCCTGACAGGGCTGCTTCCATGAAGAGCGCTCGTACCCCGATTCGGTTCAGGGGTAAACGCAACAGCTCCATTGCCAAGCCTTGATGGCCGTTGCGAATCAACCAGCCAAGTAAAGGCCTGAGACTGCGCTCATTAAGTAAGCCACCGAGCGTAAGCAACTCCCATAACAACCGATGAAGCCAGGTGAATTGGATGATGAAACGCACTCGTCGCGTCGGGTGCTTGCGATAAAAGACCAGGCCCATTTTGGCCCGCTCCCGCTCAACTCTGATCAGGTCAGGAACTTGCTCAAGACGCAGGGCAGGATGCCAGTGATAACCAACTGCTTCGGGACATTTCACCAATTCAACATCCATCTGTCGAAGTCGTTCCCCCAGCTCTAGATCCTCCCAGCCATACAGACGGAAATTGGTATCGAATAGTCCAGAACGTTCAAGCACCTCACGATCAATGGCCACATTGCCTGTCGCGAAGTAGGCCCATGAGGTGTCCTGGAATTTGTGAGGTTCTGTAGTGGGCTGCTCGAAATTTGCCGTGTTGATCACCGCGCCATAGGTGAAAGAAAGTCGATTACCGCGTTGCTGCCAACTTTTTCGCAAAGCTCTCGCATGACAGGCGAGAAACGACTCGGTTACAACTAGATCACTGTCGATAAAAACAATTAGATCACCTCGGGCATTGTCCACCCCGCGATTACGCCCCTCTGCCGGGCCCCCATGCTCTTGCTCCACCATGCGCACATGTGGAAAGCGAGACGCCTCATCCCTCAGCCAGCTCGGTGTGCCATCCGTGGAGCCGTCATCCACCACGACCACCTCATAACCATCTAGCTCAGAGGTAAGGACCTGTTGCTCCAGAGCCAACAGGCACTTCTCAAGGATCGATCGACGGTTGTAGGTGGGTATCACGACGCTTGCGAACATTCGCAACCACATCTGCTGCAGACAAGCAACAGCCTAGAGACATGAAAAAAGGGGGGCCATCAAAGCCCCCCATCTGTTGATTTAAAGAGTCTGTCGATGGGATTAGTCGGCAGCACCACCGTTGTTGGCAGTTCCGGTCACACCATTACCAGCCCCCTCACCTCGGCCGTCATTGCGTAGCTTGCGCTTCTTGAATTTGCGGGCATAGGAGCGATTTCGCTCTTGCTTTTCTTTCTTGAGGTTTCTGCGCTTGGCCATGCTGTTAGAACTTCCAAACTAGAGATCTGTAACCAACCTAACCAAGAGAGGAGATCAGGCGGCCATCTTCCATCTGTACCAATCGATCCGCGACATCAACAATGCGGGGATCATGGGTCACCATTAACACCGCACAAGACTGTTCTCGGGCCAATCGTTGAAGCAGCTCTACCACTTCCCGGCCTGTGACGCTATCCAGGGCTGCTGTGGGTTCATCGGCTAGCAATAGCTGAGGTCGAGCCGCCAGAGCACGTGCAATTGCGACCCGTTGTTTTTGACCACCAGAAAGATCATGGGGCAGTTTGCTTAGGTGATCGTCAAGACCCACAGCCCGCAACCAATAGCGAGCCTGATCACGGCGAGCCCGATAAGAGAGACCTGGCAACAAATCAGCTCCCATCTGCACGTTCTGCTCAGCCGTTAGACACCGCAAGAGATTGTGGCCCTGAATAATCATGCCGATATGACATCGAAGCTGTTGGCGAAGGCGACGATCTGATCCACGTAACTGATGGCCGAACACGCATACATCTCCCTCCTGAACTGTGCGGAGCGCTCCTATCAAAGTGAGCAGGGTGGTCTTGCCACAGCCTGAAGGCCCACTGAGCAACACCACCTCTCCAGGGGATATTTGCAGAGAGATGGACTGCAACACCTGACGTCGCATTGCACCAATGCCAAACCAGTGGCTGAGACCCTGAACCTCAACCATGAGCTTTTCATTCATGGCGATGTCTTCCTGATCGAATGATTGAACGAGAACAGACCCATCAGAAAATCTCTGCAGGGTCGGCATCGACCAAGCGGCGCATCGCCAGCACCGCCGATCCCATACACATCACCAGGATCAGGCTGAAAACAAGCACGGCACGCGGAAGATCCATCGCCACAGGAAGTTTTGTCGAACTGCGTACCAAGGCATATAGGGCCTGGCCGGCGGCATAGGCCGGCACATACCCCATCACTGTCAGGAAGATCCCTTCGCGAGCCACCACGCCTAGAAGAGTCTTCAACCGATAACCCATCGCCATCAGAGTGGCGTACTCAGGAAGATGATCGCTGACATCGGTGTAGAGGATTTGATAAACAATCACGCACCCCACAACAAAACCCATTGCTGCACCGAGACTGAAAATGAAGCCAATGGAAGTACTGCTTCTCCAGTAATTCTTCTCAAACTCAATGAAAGCCTGCTTGGTAAAGACCTTCACATCGTTGGGCAAACTCGCCGTGAGAGATCGAACCACAGCATCTGCATCTGCCCCTGGCCGCAGCCTTAGCAAACCGATTTCAATGCTTCCAGGCGGAGTGCTGGGTAACAACTCAAGGAATGTCTCCCTACTGGTAAGCAGATTGCCGTCAGCTCCAAACGATGGCCCCAGGCTCACTAACCCTGCCACTCGAACCCTTTTCCCGGCGAGCTCAGTCTCAACAATGCGGCCCTCATCAAACCACTTGGCAACAGGTCCGAATTCATTTCGAGAACGCTGATCAAACAAAACACGGCCACGACTGGTCAGTGCTTTTGCCTTGGCCGCAAGCTCAGGGTCTGTGAATAGCGAATCCCCTGGTTCAAAACCCAAGGCAAGAATTTGGCGAGTCGCGAGGGTTTGCGGATTTCTCCAAAGCAAAAAATTCCAGTTCACAGGCGTGATGCCCTGGACGTCTGGATGTGCCATGGACTGCACCAACCGACGCCGTGGAAATCCACTCATGCTGATCGAGCTCATCGAGCGAGGGCTCATCAACACCAGGTCAGCATCAAATAGACGATGCACCGTGACACTGGCATCGAACAAACCATCTCGGAAGCCCAACTGCATGAACATCAGGATTCCGGCGAAGCAGATTCCTGCCAGAGCAACCAAAAGCCGCAAAGGCTGACGACTCAGTAGCAACCAAGCCAGAGGGATCCTCCGCCGTTGCCAAAAGCCAGACATCACGAGGGCTGAAAGCGAGCTATCACCTTCATACCCGCGAGACGTCTCACCCGAGCAGCCGAGTTCGGGTCAAGACTGACCCGAACTTCAACTACGCGGGCATCTGCATCACCAGTTGGATCAGTTGAGAGCACATTGCGCTGACGAACCTGGGGGCTAATGCGTTCCACACGACCCATCAAAGTTCCATCAAAGCCACCGTTCTCACTGGTTAAGCGAACAACCTGACCAACATTCACTCGATTCACATCCGACTCATAAACTTCGATCAAGGCTTCCATGGTCTGATTGGCGCCAACTTCGATCACGCCATCACTACCTGGACGCTCCCCGACGCGAGTGTGCACCCTTAACACCACACCATCGAGGGGAGACTTCAATTGACTATCAGCGAGATCAGCCTCAAGTCCGCTGAGTTCAGCCAAAGCCTCCCGACGTTTGCCATCGATTTTGACGAGTTCTTCCTGTTTTTCCTCCAAATCCACCAGAGATGAAGCTCCAACCATGGCAGCTTTTTGATAACGAGTTACCTCCCGCCGCTGCATTCGCAACTGAACCTCGAGAGTCTCCAGTCGAGCTTGGACGGCTGCCAGATCAGCAAAAGCTTTAGGTCGGTTGTCGAACTCTGCTAGAACCTGACCACGCTTAACTTCATCACCTTCACGAACGCTGAGCTTGGCAACCCGTGGAGTGCCACCAAACCCGCCAGCAGGGGCGGCCAAGCGACGGACATCACCAGCGGGCTCAAGTTGCCCCAAGGCCGCAACAGCTTCAACTGGTCTGGCTGCTGGAAGCAGCACAGGACTTTCTGGAGGTGTCTCAGGCCGACGCGTAAGGCTCCAGACACCAATAGCTACAACAAGGCAGATTCCTCCGGTTATCAACCATCGCCAGGTTTTGCTGCTTAAAGGGGAGGTGGATCCTCGAACAAGATCTCCTCGATGTATCGATCCGCCCATTGAGGATTGAAGGCCTTCTCCAGCACTCCGCGTGTCTTGTCGTTGCGTTTCTGTTGGATGCAATAGGAGAGTTGGCTCTTATGCCTTTGGATCGTAGATGCCGCATCAGAAGCATCGGGAGTCGCGTCAATGACGGTAGAGATAAGAGCTTGGAGATAGCCATCTGCCAAATCCACGAACCAGCTTTCCTCCTGGCTACTAGCTGGACGGATGAACTGGACAAACGGCGAGAAGATGGATCCCCATGCAGGCAATTCCCTCACCTGCTGAAACGCAGGAATGGGCAGTGACTCAAGGCCATCTAGTAGGGCCACTGGCATTGTTAGGCCTACAGGCGAAAGATCTACGATGGCCGCCGAAATACCCGCAGGACCAGCAACAATATCGGCTCCAAAAATTGGTAGATCAAAGCGAGGATCGGGAAAGAAGACGCAATGGAGTATTTGCAGCCCCCTTCCCAGCCTGGCTATCTCCAAATGCAACTTGCGCAGCCCCCGACAACGATGCAATTCATTGCTAATCAGCAGCTCCTCTCCATCAAGCTGGCCGCTGATTGACTCCATCACTGAATCCAGCGCAAATGGACTGAGCTCCGGCAACTGTGCCCTGCGCTGCCTGATTCGCGCTGCCAACGACTCGATCAACGGGTGAATTGCCGGGCCGCTTGTTGAGGGAAAAGGCAGCACGATGGCAAGAAGGATCAGAATGGGACTTTGACACGCACCTCTGACACGCTCCACCCCTAAACCCAATCTTCAACACTGGGCTCTAAAGAACAAGACCCGCTGCGTGATGGCATCCATGCCAGATGCACCACTGACTTGTTTAGACCTCTGGTGCAAAGCAGGCAGTTCAAGCGAACAAAAAGGAGAGGAAGGACTAGCCCACTTTCTTGAACACATGGTGTTCAAGGGAAGCTCACAGATGGAGGCTGGAGAATTCGATCGGAAAATCGAAGCGCTTGGAGGCAGCAGCAATGCCGCCACAGGTTTCGATGACGTCCACTTTCACGTTCTGGTACCACCAACGGCTGCCAGGGAAGCACTTGATCTGCTGCTCAATCTCGTTCTGACTCCAGCTCTGCGCTCAGAGGCCTATGCCATGGAGCGAGATGTCGTATTGGAGGAAATTGCCCAATATCGAGATCAACCGGATGATCAAGTCCTCCAACAGCTTCTCGAAGCCTGCTGCGAAGATCATCCCTACGGCCGAGCCATCCTTGGCTTTGAAGCAAGCCTAAAAACAAGTACTTCCGAGCAAATGAGGGAGTTCCACAGCCGCCGCTATCGAGGCCCGAACTGTTGCCTAGCAATTGCGGGCGCCATTCCTATAGGTCTTGAAGAAATCTTGAGCAACAGCCGTCTGGCTGAGCTGAATCACCAAGCGATGGAGGACATTGATCCTTCCATTTCTCCAACTTTCAGCTTCCAAAAAGGGCGACGAGAAATTCAAGTCCCCAGGCTGGAATCCACCCGGCTATTGATGACCTGGCCGATGCCCCCTGCCTCAAACCAAGAGATGGTGATGGGAGCTGACCTAGCGACCACCCTGCTTGCGGAAGGACGTCGCAGTCGACTGGTGCATCACCTCAGAGAGGAATTGCAAATCGTGGAATCGATCGATATGGATGTAACCGTGTTGGAACAAGGCAGCCTTGTATTGCTAGAAGCATGCTGCAACGAGAAGCTGCTGGACAGGGTGGAAAAAGAAATCCACCATCTACTGCAGACCAGCCTCGAATCAACTCCCAAAAGTCAGGAGATCGAACGAGCTAGCCAACTGGTGTCAAATGGACTGTGTTTCAGCCTTGAAGCTCCCAGTCAAGTAGCCGGCCTGGCAGGGAATCAAGCTCTTTGGAATCGTCCTCAATCCTTGTTGGCACCACTTGATCACCTGCCTGCATGGACGCCGACTCGACTTCTCGAGCAAATGCTTCCATTACTGCAACCAGAGCGCAGCTTCACCCTTGTTGCCAGACCGATGGAAGCAGACGAATGAATCCTCTTGATGTGGTTTTAGATCCAATCGCCGCACCGGGAGTCATCGCCGCCAAGCTCTGGATTAAAGGTGGCAGTGGTGCTGACCCAAAAGGGCAGCGGGGAGTTCATCAACTGCTCGGAGCCCTCTTGACAAGGGGCTGTGGACCCTATGACCACCTTGCTCTAGCCGATCTCGTTGAAGGCTGCGGGGCAGGGTTGCGCTGCGATACCCACGAAGACGGATTGCTAATTAGCCTCAAATGTGCAGATCGTGATGCCGAACGACTCCTTGATTTACTTGGCTGGATGCTGATCGATCCGCATCTGGATTCAAGTCAAGTAACGCTGGAAAGGGATCTCAGCCTTCAGGCCTTGCAAAGACAAAGGGAAGACCCATTTCACTTGGCTTTCGACGGCTGGCGGCATATGGCTTACGGCAGTGGCCCCTACGGCCACGATCCCCTTGGCCTTAGCGAGGACCTGAACCAACTTGGTCGTCAGCAATTAATTTCTCTAATCGACGGGCTAACAGCAAAATCACCTGTGCTTGCCCTCGCTGGGACCCTTCCAGAGGATCTTGAACAGCGCCTGGAGGCAATGGAATCCTTCCAGCGCTGGCCCAATCAGCCACCTCAGCAAGCGAGAAAGTCTGAATCGAGCAAGATCTCAACAGAGAACATTCTGATCGAATCCAACATTTGTCTTCAGGCTGAACCTACAAGTCAGGTGGTCATGATGCTTGGACAGCCAACCCTTGCGCATGGCCATGAAGACGATCTGGCGCTGCGTCTACTGAACTGCCACCTGGGATTAGGCATGTCGAGCCTGCTGTTCAGACGTCTACGAGAGGAACACGGGGTGGCCTACGACGTAGGTACTCATCACCCGGTACGTGAGTGTGCCGCTCCATTTGTATTACATGCCTCGACAAGCGAAGACAAGGCAAAACTCACCCTTCAGTTGCTTCTAGACAGCTGGTGGGAACTTAGCCAGCAAGCGATATCAGAAGAAGACATTGAACTGGCACGCGCAAAATTCCATGGTCAACTCGCCCATGGAGCCCAAACCACCGGACAACGGGCAGAACGCCGAGCCCAATTGCGGGGTCTAGGACTGCCAGGCAACTATGACCAGCACACCTTGGAGACAATTAAAAATCTTGATGGCAGCGCTCTGCAAAAGGCAGCTCAACGACATCTAAGAATGCCCTTGCTAAGTCTCTGTGGCCCAGAAACCAGCCTTCAAATCCTTGCCAAGGACTGGCAACAGCAAGTGGTTCAAAGCTCTTAATCCCCCTTTGCCTCATCAACATCTGAAAGGTCCAAGACCAGGCGATCCAGTGGGATCAGAAAGCTGCCATGACGAAATCGCACAACAGCAATGTCCTTGGCACGCAGGCCAACGATCTCGCCAAGCTCTTCTGGGGAGATCAAATCCGGTGGCCGTAGCATTGGCATGGGGTCCGCGGTCTTTAGATAAGGCAAGGGCACCTTTAAACGAACCTGTTGACCAATAACCGGTTCCATGAGAATTGAGCAATGCCACTCTCCTACTGCAGAAGGGCGGATACAAGCAAGGAATGCTGTTTTTGCATGGGGGTTGCTGGGTCCGGGTTCATTAGAGGTGCGAGAGATCTTGACTGAGTTTGAGATTCATTGGACGAAAACTTCTGGGGATCCTGTGCATTTGGCGGGTGCACTTTCCGCCGATGTCAATGATTGATTGTCGTTAAGGTTGCTCATCTCACTTGATCTCAGTGAGAAAGCCAGTTCCAGAAAGAAGCTTGATTGCTGCTAAGCAAGCGCATTTGTACTGCAGGATGGAGCAAGCTGAAAACCCTTTTTGCGAGCCCTGGCCACCTGGAGCGGCGCCCTCGCCGGCCTGATGATGATCCTTGTAGGAGGGTTGATCCCTGCTGCGCTGCTCTTGCCTGGCCTTGACTTACAACCGCATGTGTTAACCCTTCCAAGCACTTGGCAGGTGCCAGCTCTATTGCTCTGTGCACTCGTATGTGGTCCTCGTGCTGGAGTCATAGCGGCAGTTGCCTATCTCACCATTGGCCTCGTTGACCTACCCGTATTTCATGGTGGTGGAGGCCTTGATTATGTGCTGACACCAGGTTTTGGCTACCTGGCTGGATTTGTTCCGGCCGCATGGCTCAGTGGTCGTCTGGCCCAGCAAACAGGCATGAATGATGTCCTCAGCCTGACCATTGCAGCGATCGCGGGGCTGATCATGCTTCAACTCTGCGGCGTACTCAATCTGCTGCTCGGATCTGCCCTATACCAATGGCCTGATCGCATTCCAGAACTTCTATTTAGCTATACCTTTGGCCCCCTACCCGCTCAACTAGTCCTCTGTGCAGGTGTTGGCGTACTCGCCTTGCCATTGCGAAATCTGCTGTTTGTCGAATGAATCAACGTCAAATATCACGCCGGGCAATGCTGCTAATCAGCATCCTGTTGATGCTGATTGATCAGATCAGCAAAAGCTGGGCTCGTCAACAACTCAGCGCAGGCTTCGTAATCCCTTTTGTTCCTGGGTTATTGCAGTTGCGTCTGATCAGCAACACAGGCGCAGCCTTTAATCTTTTCAATGGAGCAACATTCCTCTTAGGGCTGCTCAGCCTGGCTGTGACCATTGGTTTGATGGTCTGGATATGGAGAGCAGGGCAAATGCCCCTATGGCAAGGCCTTGCAGTGTCCTTTCTGCTCGGCGGAACCATCGGCAATGGCTTGGACCGATGGCGTCTAGGACACGTCACCGACTTTCTGCAACTTGTACCGGTGGACTTTCCGATTTTCAATGGAGCCGATGTGGCGATCAATTTGGCCGTGATCTGCTTCGGAATCGATGCCCTGACAAGACGCCATGGACAACAACACACCTAAGCGGTGTGCCATGACAGGAGTGATTATCCATCAAGCGCAGTCAACCGGATCGAAAAGTTGTTCTTTAAAGCGATCGCTGACGCTTTAGTGGAAACGAAAAGATGGAGCTTGCCTTACTTGATCATCAAGACAAGGATTGGTCTCTAGATGATCTCAAACCCACCAATGCACTTTCGTAGAGATCTGCTATTGATCGGCCATGAGGCTTGCGGATAAAAATTCTTAGTCTCTGGCTCAGCAATGATGCCAACAGTCGCTCAAACAGTTCCAGAGCCCTGACGGTGTTTCTCTGGTCAAAGATCATCCCACCTTTAGGCAGCGGAAGCATGACAAACAAATGATCTCCCGTCAGCGGCTGCTCCTATGGACCGCCTGCGCGCTGGTGGTCTTGCTCGTCATCGGAGCTCTAGTGCAAGTGGCGAGGAACCTGCTCTGGGATTTGAGTTACCTACTACCTCCCTGGTTGCTAGGTCCGGTGTTGTTACTAACAGCAGGCCTCATCATCTTGATGATCTATCAAGTTGGATGGCCCTGGTGGAAGGCTTTTAAGCGTCAGAACTTAGAAACTGCTCAAAACAATCAACGGCCCCTTTCCCCTCCAAGCAACCGTCATCAAGCAGCCAAGCAAAGTCTTGAAAGCATTGATCGCCTGCTCGAACGCCTCCAAGACGATGTCACTCGAGAAGGGCTTAAGCAAGAGAGAGAAAGGGTGGCTGATGAACTGGCCCGTGGTGATCTGATGGTGGTGGTGTTCGGTACTGGTTCCAGCGGCAAGACATCTCTGATCCGAGCACTACTGAACGAAATGGTGGGCGAGGTTGGTGCACCCATGGGATCCACAACCAGTAGCCAGATTTATCGGCTGCGTTTAAAGGGACTTGATCGAGGCCTTCAACTGGCTGACACCCCAGGAATTCTTGAAGCAGGCAGAGCCGGTTTAAGCAGAGAGAAGGAAGCAAGGCAACGAGCCAGTAGAGCTGACCTGATGGTGGTGGTCGTGGACAGTGATCTACGCGCTTCAGAGCTGGAGGTCATCAGTAGCCTCGCCAATCTCGGCAAACGATTGCTTCTAGTTCTGAATAAATGCGATCTACGCGGTGAAGAAGAGGAGCGACGGCTGTTGGCGCAGTTGCGTGGGCGATGCAAGGGCTTACTTGAACCTGAGGATGTGATGACGTGTAGCGCTGCACCCCAGTCAGTGCCGCGTCCCGGTAAACGACCTTTGCAACCCCCTGCTGAGGTCGACAACCTGCTGCGTCGTCTTGCGTTAGTTCTTCACGCCGATGGTGAAGAACTACTGGCAGACAACATTCTGCTGCAATGTCGCCATCTGGGAGATGCCGGTCGCCAGCTGCTGGATCGACAACGACAACAGGAAGCGCGTCAGTGTGTTGATCGTTACAGCTGGATCAGTGGTGGTGTCGTCGCTGCAACACCCCTTCCAGGAGTGGATCTATTGGGGACGGCAGCGGTGAATGCCCAAATGGTGATGGAGGTAGCTCGGGTTTATGGAGTTCAACTCACTCGCAACCGAGCACAAGAACTGGCGGTATCAGTAGGTCGCACTTTGGCAGGACTCGGCATTGTTAAAGGTGGAGTGGCGATCATCGGCACAGCTCTCAGTGTCAACTTGCCCACCCTGTTGCTGGGCCGAGCGGTACAGGGGGTCGCTGCTGCCTGGCTCACACGCGTTGCGGGAGCCAGCTTCATTACCTACTTCCAGCAGGATCAAGACTGGGGGGATGGCGGTATGCAGGAAGTGGTGCAACGTCACTACGATCTCAACCGACGAGAATCTTCGCTGGAACGTTTTCTCACGACAGCCCTGCGGCGGGTGGTGGAGCCTCTACAGCGGGAGAAACGGCGACAGCTCCCGCCCCGCCCAGGGCCTCGGGGGGTGGCGGACGCATCGGACCACGGGCATCCAGAACTGTGATCAAAGCCAGGTAGAACAATCCAATCGCTACTGACAAAACAGTCGTGACAATCGCCACCCAGCGACCTCGCGGGGGTGATGAAGCCATTAGCGCAAACCCAGCAAAGATTGATTCATCAGAGTTGCCAACCGATTGAGATGCATCGATTGCGTATGGGGGTTGCCCAAGACCACCTTGAGGAAATGACGACCATGATGCAAGGGTCTTGACACCATCAATTGCTGTTCGAGCAGGCTTTGCCGAGTTGCTAATGACCAGACTGATGCTTGATCTGCATCGGCGTTCTTAGGGGTACAGGCAATGAGATGCAATGGTCCGCTGAGAAGAATGAACCTTGATGCATCGAGTTGACGCGAAAGAGATTGACGACGCTGAATCGCCCCCTCCAGCAAGCTCTGAATTCCCTGCTCCCCGAGTTGACGCAGACCCAACCAAAGCTTGAGCACCTCTGCCGGCCGAGTGCCTTGAAGGCCAATTTCACTGCCATGACCGTCTCCCCAGGCTGGTTCCATATAGGGCAAGCCAGTCGAGAAGGCTGAAGCAAGATGGGATTGGTTCGCGACTAGCAATAGGGATGATGTCTTTGTGATCCCAAGCAACTTTTGAGGATTCACTGTGATCGAATCGGCTTGAGAGATTCCTTCAACCACAGAAGCAGTGGCTGCTGCTAGAGCAAAGACCCCTCCAATGGCACCATCGACATGCAGCCAGACCCGCTCGCGGCTGCATAGTTCTGCCACCGCTACCAAGGGATCTACAGCTCCATGGACAGTCGTGCCTGCTGTAGCCACAACGGCTAAGCATGGTCTTCCTTCTGCGCGGAGAGCCTTCAGTTGATTCTCTAGGGCATCGAGATTCATGCACCCCTCGTGATCGACAGGCACCGTCTGCAAGGCATCGCTAGCCAGTCCCATTACCCGAATGGCCTTAGCGAGCGACACATGAGCGTCGACACTTGCAAGCACCACTGCCCTGGGATCATCTTGAAGATCTGCCTGTTGGCGAGCTATCACCATCGCCATAAGGTTGCTGAGGCTGCCACCACTGGCTGCCACTCCACCAGCCGTCAAGGGCAGTCCTAAGCGATCAGCAAACCAGCGACACATCTCTCGCTCTAAACGCGAAAGACTGGGTGACAACTCCTCGGCCAAAAGATTGTTGTTTAGTCCTGCGCAGATCAAATCAGCAGCGATGGATGCCGTTAGAGGAGGCGGATCGAGATGAGCCAAAGCACCTGGATGGGAAGGCTGATAAGCCCCTTCCATCACCAACTGCAAATCGTCCAGCAAGGCATCAACTGAAAGACCTTGAGGCGGCGGTGCCACATCAGGCAAAGCACTCAGCGCTGGTAAGGGGCCTCGATTGCTTGCTGTTGCGAACCACTGACAAAGTCGAGTACTGGCCTGCTCCAGAAAAGCCTGCAGTTCTGGATCGAAATGGTCAGGCTTGGCAAAGGGCGCCAAGGTCGCAGTTGGCCTTATCTGGGGAGTGCCAGCCAAAAACGCTCGTCATACAAGTTCCATTCTCCCTCCTGATGGCATTGTTTGATCAGGAGCTGCCATCTAGCTGTGCCTTTGGCGAAACCTCTTGAACTAACCAACATGCAATGCCGCTGTTGGATGTTGCGGCTACTGACTCGAGCAAAACAACTTGGCGGTCTCGGAGAAGTTCCTGTGAGCGCCGTAGTACTGGATGCCGATGGCCGCTGTATCGGTCATGGCAGCAATCAAAGGCATCGAGGCCGAGATCCATTAGGCCATGCAGAACTGATCGCACTCCGACAGGCTGCCTGGCTAAGAAGTGATTGGCGATTCAATGACTGCACCCTGATTGTCACTCTGGAACCCTGCCCGATGTGTGCGGGAGCACTAACACAGGCGCGCATGGGCCAGGTGATCTTTGCTGCATACGATCCCAAGCGAGGCGGGCTTGGTAGCACAATCAATCTGGGGGAACACCCCAGTGCGCATCACAAAATGCGTGTACTAGGCGGTGTGATGGAAGTTGAAGCCAGGCAGCAGCTAGAAGCCTGGTTCAAGCAGCAACGGCAACGTTTTCACGAAAACGAGGTAACTCTGACTCGAACAGATTGAGCAACAGCTCAACGTTTTTTGGGGTGGAGTTGTATCCCATCAACCCAATCCTCCAGATTTTGCCAGCCAGGCTGCCTAATCCGCCGCCGATTTCAATGCCGTGCTCATTCAGCAAATGCAAGCGGAAGGCATTGCCATCCACTCCATTAGGAATGCAAACAGTTGTGAGTGTGGGCAAACGCAAGGCCATTGGTACATGCAACTCCAACCCAAGACTCTCGAGCCCTGTCCAGAGCGCTTCGGCATTGCAGCGATGACGATCCCAAGCGTTTTCAAGGCCCTCATCCGCAAGTAATCGCAGGGCTTCACGCATCCCAAAGTTCATATTCACCGGCGCAGTGTGGTGATAAACCCTGTCGCTTCCCCAATACTGATTAAGCAGCGAGACGTCTAGATACCAATTGGGCACCTTGCTACTACGGGCCGCAAGCTTCTTCTCGGCACGGGCCCCCATGGTGAAAGGACCAAGACCAGGAGGGCAGCTGAGTCCCTTTTGGCTGCAGCTGTAAGACAGATCAACCTTCCATTCATCCAGAAAAACCGGCACAGCGCCTAGGGAGGTGACCGTATCTAGCAGTAAGAGGCAATCGTGCTTATGGCAAAGATCGCCGACACCATCCATTGGCTGACAAACGCCAGTGGATGTTTCTGCATGCACTAGCGCGAGAATTGCTGGGCGATGCTCGATCAAAGCTGCTTCTAGCTCTGCAAGGGAAAAGGCTTCTCCCCAGGGTTTTTCAATCAACTGAACATTGGCTCGATATCGAGCAGCCATATCGGCAAGGCGATTGCCGAAATAACCGTTTACCGCAACCAATACCGTGTCACCAGGTTCAACGGTATTGGTCAAGGTCGCCTCCATGGCGGCACTACCAGTACCGCTCATCGGCAGTGTGAAACGGTTGTCGGTTTGCCAGGTGTAGCGGAGCAACTCCTGAACCTCCCCCATCAATTCCAGATAAAGGGGATCAAGGTGGCCAATTGGAGAACGCGCAAGTGCCTGAAGCACCTTGGGATCGGCATTTGAGGGTCCAGGCCCAAACAGCAAGCGGGTAGGCGTGGCAATCGGTTCGAGAACCGTCTTATGAGATTGGTCAACCTGGGGAAGGGTTTGCGTCGTCGCCAAGGCCCTTGGTTAGTTCAATTGTTTAGAGCCTAAGCAGTCAACCTTCATACCCGGGGCTTTTTTTGAGGGATTGCAACGGCAACCAAGCAGGCCAATCAATGGCGTCAGCAATTAAAAAATTCTGATTTTTTTTTCGAATCTCTAGGCAGCAGAATGGATGTAAGTCAAAAAACGCTGGCTCGTCTTGCAAAGTGCCTTTGAAGCCTGATCAGTCATTGGCTCAACACTGATCCCCATTGACTGAAAGCAGGCTTCAAAATCGTTCATGCAGATCGAGCGAAGGTTGAAAGAAGATGGTTGTAGCAACCAATCAACCCTGTGATGAGATCAGCCATTGAGGACTAATGGACGACTTGGACGAGTTGAGGGATGTAGAAGCTAAACAATCAAAATCAGTGATCCAGCCATAAAGCTCTCCCAGCCTTAGATCAGCTCAAGCTGACAGAAACGGTTACGGAATCCACCCAGAAAGAAGACAAGGTTCCAGCAGAAGGTACCTGTTGCTACAAAAAGAAGGCCATGCGGCTGATTACGGTCGCTCTCTTATCGCCGGCTCGGCCTCATCTTCGCCATGGGCAAATCACCCCAAGACGTCCTCCGCCAGATCAAGGACGAGGGCATTGAACTGATTGACCTCAAGTTCACTGATCTGCACGGCAAGTGGCAGCACCTCACCGTTTGTTCGGACTTGATTGATGAGGAAGCCTTCACTAATGGCTTGGCTTTCGACGGATCTTCCATCCGTGGATGGAAGGCCATCAACGAATCAGACATGGATATGGTGCCCGACGCAAGTACGGCCTGGATCGACCCCTTTTATCGCCACAAGACTCTCAGCTTGATCTGTTCCATTCGGGAACCTCGTAGCGGCGAGCCCTATGCCAGATGCCCCAGGGCGCTTGCCCAAAAAGCCCTCGGCTACTTAGCCGGCACCGGCCTAGCCGATACAGCCTTTTTTGGTCCGGAGCCAGAGTTTTTTATCTTTGACGACGTCCGCTACAACTCCGGTGAAGGCGGTTGCTTCTACAGCGTTGACACGATTGAGGCCCCTTGGAATAGCGGTCGCATCGAAGAAGGCGGCAACCTTGCCTACAAGATCCAACTGAAGGAGGGCTACTTCCCGGTTCCACCCAACGACACCGCCCAGGACATCCGTTCCGAAATGCTGCTGATGATGGGGCAACTAGGAATCCCGATGGAGAAGCACCACCATGAAGTTGCTGGTGCTGGCCAACATGAATTGGGGATGAAGTTCGCTGAGCTGATTGAAGCTGCGGACAACGTGATGATTTACAAGTACATCGTTAGGAATGTTGCACGTAAGTACGGCAAAACGGCAACGTTTATGCCCAAGCCGGTCTTCAACGACAACGGCACCGGGATGCATGTTCACCAGAGCCTCTTTAAAGGAGGCCAGCCCCTGTTCTTTGGAGAAGGCACCTACGCCAACTTGTCACAGACTGCTCGCTGGTATATCGGCGGCATCCTTAAGCATGCTCCCTCTTTCCTAGCCTTCACCAACCCCACCACCAACAGCTACAAGCGTTTGGTGCCAGGTTTTGAAGCTCCTGTAAATCTTGTTTATTCCCAGGGCAACCGATCTGCAGCTGTTCGCATTCCGCTCACTGGCCCAAACCCGAAAGCCAAGCGTCTTGAATTCCGCCCAGGCGATGCCTTGGCCAATCCTTATCTAGCTTTCAGCGCAATGATGATGGCGGGTGTTGACGGCATTAAAAACCAAATTGACCCTGGCGATGGTTTTGATGAGGACCTATTTGAACTGCCAGCAGAACGCCTTGCCAGCATCCCCACAGTGCCAGCTTCACTCAATGGGGCTCTAGAAGCGTTAAATGCAGATAAGAATTATCTGATGGAAGGGGGAGTCTTCACTGAAGACTTCATTAACAACTGGATTGACATCAAATACGAAGAGGTGCAGCAATTGCGCCAAAGGCCTCATCCCCATGAGTTCACCATGTATTACGACGCATGAGGTTGGGTAAAAAGATCACCATCTGTTTGAAAAAATAGGGAAAGTTATTCGTTTCAACTAATTTTCAGGTCCCCGCACCCAAGCGGGGACTTTTTCATGGCCTAGCATTCTGAGAGTCGTGATTTCTTTCATGAAAAGTTGTCTCCGAGGCGTTTTGACAATGAAAAGAGATTAGAGGTTAATGGCTAAAAAGTATGAAAGCAAACATGCATGAAATCAAATGTGAACATAAAAAGAGAAGGCGTGATTTAAAGCAATAGCATCTCAATAGGAAGCCTTCTACGTGTAATGGCAAGTGCTCAGCAAAATAGACTTTTAGATGGATTTAATTTCAGGAGTTTGCACTGATTAATGAAGGAGAATCCGGTAAACTCTTGTTCTTAAAATTAA
>PVBE011212171.1_pt1 | contig 18191 bp, 15 predicted proteins | sample 1631181 | NCBI WGS metagenome assembly PVBE01 (sample SAMN08397723, study PRJNA350692) | Marine metagenome, whole genome shotgun sequencing project. | isolation source: water | place: Pacific Ocean | collected 2012-04
AGAGCCAGCACCCCCGGCAGGGTGAGGACACCAGCCCGCTCTTTCGGTGAAAACTCCGCTGGCACCAACTCCAGGCTGAAGCTCTCATCGGTGGTGAGCTCATCCGAGCCACCCTCGCTGCTCCAGCTGACCCCCTCTCCACTCCTCCGGGTGGCGCCGGTACCATACAGCGGCTCGGTGTACGACGACATGTAGCCGCGATGATCGGTCATGAGGGCCTCGAAGCTCCCCAGACCATCGAACAGGGTCTGCTCCACGAACAGATCCACCTCCAGCCGCATGGAGTGGCGAATCAGGATCACGGTGCCCGGCCACTCGAAGTCACCGGTCGCGTCCAGCGGCGGTGTGGGATCGAGCCCATAGGTCGGGCCATAGGCCTGACGGGACGGTCAATGGAGTGGATGTCCAGCATGCCGAGCCACTGCCGGTGAAAGTGAACCACCGCCTGCCGGGCACGCCAGTCTGCCAGCATTCGCCGAGCCTGGGCCTCGACCTCCGACCGAGTACCCAGCCGACCCGCTGCCGCCTCGGCCAGCAGGACATCGTCTGGCATGGAGTCCCAGAGGAAGTAGGAGAGACGAGAAGCCACCTCGTAGTCATCGAGGGCTACCACCTCGGTGGAGGGGATCTCGAGGTGGGAGTGCTCGATCCGATAGATGAACTGCGGTGCCTGGAGCAGGAAGGATGTGGCGTTCTCCACCGCCGCAGCAGCGCTCCCCTCCTCGAGGCCCACCGCGTAGAAGGCCTGCAGCCGCTGACTCTCATCCTCTGTGAGCGGCCGCCGCCAGACCCTCGGCGCAAACGCCATCAGGCTCTCCCAGCCACATGTGGCCTGCGCCCCCTCGCTCAGTGTGTCCCAGGCCTCACAGGCCAGAAACCCGGGTGCAGAGAGCGTGTAGCTGGCGAAATGATGCGCAGCCTGCTGGAGCTGCTCCGTGGAGTAGGCAGAGGGAGACTGGCCGTCAGCGAGGCCCTCGAATCCGCCCACCCCCACCTCCGGGGGGAAGGTCCACCACCACGTCGTGTTCGCCCGGTCGAGGCCAAAGAGGTCCCGCACGGTCTGGTTGTACTCGGTAGGACTGAGGGCGACGAGGGGTGCCGCTATGCCGGTGTGGACCGCCTTGTCCGGGCGCTTCAGCTTGACGTACTCCGGCGTGGCACAGCCATTGAGCTGGGCCAGAAAACCCAAGAAGAGCACGCCGGACACCCGTCTCGATCGATCCGCACTCACCCACACCTCTCGCCGACCCGCCGTGGGTCGAACCACTAGAGGGTACTACAGCCAGGCTTCCGCTTGATGGTCCATCAGACTGCCTCTCGCACCTTCGGCAGCTGACCTCGACTGGTCAGCCTACCCACCGAGAGTGGACGGACCTACCCGAGCGCCCAGTCGATGGGCGCACCCCCACGACTCTCCAGATGCGCATTGATACGAGAGAAGTGCCGAGATCCAAAGAAACCCCGATAGGCCGAGAGCGGCGAGGGATGCGGTGAGCGCAAGATGAGGTGCCTGTTTGCATCGATCATCTCTGCCTTCCGGCCCGCAGCACTGCCCCACAGGACAAAGACAAGCCCCTCCTTGTCTTCATTGAGGAGCCGGATCACCCGGTCCGTGAACTGCTCCCAGCCTTGCCCCCGGTGAGAATTGGCCTGGTGGGCCCGCACACTGAGCACCGTGTTGAGCAGCAACACACCTTGCTCCGCCCAGCTCGTCAACTCCCCGTGCGAAGGCGCCGGCACATCCAGGTCCTCATGGAGCTCCTTGAAGATGTTCTGCAGGGAAGGCGGCGGTCGCACACCCTTGCGCACGGAGAAACACAGCCCGTGAGCCTGATCGGGTCCGTGGTACGGATCCTGACCGAGAATCACCACCCGGACCTGGTCAAAGGGGGTGAAGGCAAAGGCGTTGAACATCTCTGCACCCGGCGGGAAGACCGCGTGCTTGCTCTTCTCCGCCGCCAGGAATGCTCTGAGCTGCACCATGTGCGGCTGGTCGAACTGCCCCCGCAGATGCTCGAGCCAGCTGGGCTCGAGCTGGATCCGGGATCTGGACTCATGCGGCATATCAGGCCCCTATTGCACTCCATCTCGCCCGTCCCACCGCGAGGAGATAGCTGAGGGCTGGATGGAGGCGACATGCAACCCGGACGCGGACTGCTCGATCTCTCGACCGATGAGCTCAAGCGACTCCTGGGTCACCTGCATCAAGAGGAGTTGCTCTGTCCAGTGGATGCCCAGCGCATCGCTGTGACGGGTTTTCAGTACAAGAGTGCAGAGCTGATGGCTGCCTTCCGTGGACTGGACGAGGCCGGCGTGCGTGCCGTCCTGGTCTGCGTGCTGGCAGAGCGCCAGCACCACATGGCGGAGCAGGAATGAGCAGGTTCTCCAGATACGCCTGGGGAGTACTTGGGGCCAACCTGCTGGTGATCCTCTGGGGTGCCTGGGTTCGCATCACTGGGAGCGGAGCGGGATGTGGCGAGCACTGGCCGGACTGCAACGGGCAAGTCGTGCCCCGAGACCCGGGTGTGGAGACCCTGATCGAGTTCACCCACCGGGCCACTAGCGGCCTGGCCTTGCTGCTAGTCATCGGACTGGTCATCGCCGCACGACGGAGCTTCACCCCGGGACACCGGGTCCGCCGGGCCGCGAATGTGGCGCTGACTTTCATGATCATCGAGGCCTTATTGGGTGCCGGCTTGGTGCTCTTTGGACTGGTGGGGCAGGATGCCTCCCCGGCCCGCGCGGTGGCCATGAGTGTGCACCTGGTGAACACCCTGTGCCTTCTGGGTGGCATGGTAATGACCGCCTGGTGGGCCGGAGATGATGCTCCAGTGGAGTTTGAGGGCCCGCGTAGAAACTGGCTGATCCTGGCCGCAGGACTCTTCCTCACCGTCGGGGTCACCGGCGCCATCGCAGCCCTGGGCGATACCCTCTTCCCCGCAGCATCGCTGCTGGATGGAATCACCGCCGACCTCGACCCTGCCTCCCACTTCCTGCTGCGACTCAGGACGCTGCACCCAGTAGCTGCACTCATCTGCGCCGCCACACTGTGGACCCTGGTGAGCCGGTGGACCGACTCACCCAGGCCGCGAGCAGGCCGGGTGCTCCAGGCCCTGTTGGTTGCCCAGATCCTGGCTGGCTTCGTCAACATGGCCCTGCTCGCCCCGGGCTGGCTTCAGCTGATCCATCTGCTCCTGGCCGACCTGGTCTGGGTCACCTTCCTGGTGTTCGGATCCACAGCCCTCAGACGCACAACGGCCCCGGAGCCAGAGGCTTCCGGGGCCGCGTAGAGAGGCGACTGCTTTAGTTCTTGAACCAGAAGGTCACAGCAGCGCCACCAAAGACATCGCCGTTCACGCCGATGTCCATTCCACCGTAGTCGGTGTCATCATCGCCGCCGTCATCATCACCGCCATAGGCCTGGCCAGCTTGCTGGCCCGAGCCATTCGGGGAGAGGGTGAGGCCCACCTTGGTGTTCACGCTCATCCATGAAGCCGGCCAGTACTCAACTCGCAGGCCAGCGCCTGCCACGATGTCCGAGAACTTCTGACCCTTCTCCTCACCGTCGGAGATCGTCCCTACCTTCCAGCTGAGGTAGTTGACCTCGGCGGTCACAGAGGCAGCAACCCGCTCGCCCCGCATGACCGGCGGCTTGTAGTCGAAGACAACACCGAGATCCAGGTTGCCCGAGGTGCTTCCGTTGGTCTTCTTATTGGTCTGCGTCACGCTCGAGCTGCCGTAGCCAATGGCTGCCTCGAGGGCGAGACCGCCACCCAGGCCATAGCGACCGGAGATACCGTTGATCCCACCCATGGTGGCAGAGGATCCGACGCCAAAAGCTCCGCTGGTGTTGCTGGGGTCTGATGCCAGCGCCACACCGCTCAGGCCGAGTGTGCCGATGGTTCCGATGGTGAGAATTCGTGCGATTGGGTTCATCTTGGGTCCCTGTTTTCTATTGGGGGGTGGAAAGCTGGCGCGAGGGTAGCCCAGACGATCCACAGGTTGAACCTCAGCGACCAAAAAAAACCCCTCCTGTGCTCCTGATCAGCCTTTTTGGGGCCCCTCGGGCTCAGTGGTGTGGCGGCACATCATCCTTCAGGCTGGCGCGCGCAGCCTCCCCTGCCGCCTCCGTGAATGACTGGCGCAGCTCCTGGAGTTGTTCTTCCAGTCCCGCCATGTTGCGGCCCAGATCCTGCACCACACCGTCCAGGTCCGCGATGTTCTTCTCCAGGAAGGCGATCCGTACCTGAAGGTCCTCGATTCGTTGGTCCATGGTCTGCTCGCTCGGTTAGGCGGCTCCCCACTTCAGGGAGGGCGCATGTCTCAGGAATTCATCTACCAGATGCACAGGGTCGATAAGGTACTTCCCAGCGGTCGTCAGATCCTCTCACCCACATCGCTGAGTTTCTTTCCCGATGCCAAGATCGGTGTCATCGGTCACAACGGTGCGGGCAAGTCCACCGTGCTCCGCATCATGGCAGGCCTGGATGAGGCGACCAATGGCGACACATGGCTCCAGCCCGGCGCCAAGGTCGGCTACCTGCCCCAGGAGCCCACGCTCGACGAGTCCCTCACCGTGCGCGAGAACATCGAGCAGGGCGTCGCTGAGCTACGCGCTCTCCTGGTTCGCTACGAAGAAGTGAGTGCTGGCTTTGGCGATGAAGATGCAGACTTCGATGCGCTGATTGCCGAGCAGGCCAAGCTCCAGGACCGCATCGAGGCCGCCAACGCCTGGGACCTGGACCGCACACTCGAGATCGCCATGGATGCACTCAGGGTGCCGCCTGGAGACTCGCCCGTGACCCACCTCAGCGGCGGTGAGCGCAGACGGGTCGCTTTGTGCCGGCTGCTGCTCAGCAAGCCGGAGCTCCTCCTCCTCGACGAGCCCACCAACCACCTGGATGCGGAGACCGTGGCCTGGCTGGAGCGAACCCTGGCGGAGTACCCAGGCTGCGTCATCGCCGTGACCCACGATCGGTACTTCCTGGACAATGTGGCTTCCTGGATCCTTGAGCTCGACCACGGCAAGGCCTACCCCTTCGAGGGAAACTACTCCGGCTGGCTGGTCCAGAAGCAGGAGCGGATGCGCCAAGAGGGCAAGCAGGAGACCCGGCGACAGAAGACCATGGCACAGGAGCTGGACTGGATTCGCCAGTCCCCCCGTGCGCGCCAGGCCAAGTCCAAGGCTCGAATCACTGCCTACGATGCCCTGGTGGCATCCGCCCAGGAGGCCCGACGGGGCACGGGTGCACGCATCCACATCCCCATGACCCGAAGGCTGGGAAACCTGGTGGTTCAGGGCAAGAGCCTGACAAAGGGCTTCGATGAGGTGCTGCTCTTCGCTGGTATGGACTTCGAGCTTCCGCCTGGCGGGATCGTCGGGGTGATCGGTGCGAACGGCGCGGGAAAGACCACGACCTTCCGGATGATCACCGGCGAGGAGGACCCCTCCTCCGGAGAGCTTCGCATCGGCGAGAGCGTGGACCTGGCCTATGTGGACCAGTCTCGAGACGCACTCGACGGCAACAAGAGCGTGTGGGAGGAGATCTCCGGCGGACACGATCTGATCGAGATCGACGGTCGAGAGGTCAACTCCAGAGCCTACGTGGGCGCCTTCAACTTCACCGGATCCGACCAGCAGCAGAAGGTCGGCACTCTGAGCGGCGGTGAGCGCAACCGGGTGCATCTGGCCAAGCTGCTCAAGACGGGAGGCAACTTGTTGCTCCTCGACGAGCCCACCAATGACCTGGATGTGGAGACGCTGAGAAACCTCGAGGAAGCCCTGCTGAGATTCCCCGGGTGCGCAGTGGTGATCAGCCACGATCGCTTCTTCCTGGATCGAATCGCCACCCACATCATGGCCTTCGAGGGTCAGTCACAGGTCGTCTGGTTCGAGGGCAACTACCAGGAATATGAAGCGGACCGACGGCTGCGGATGGGCGAGGATGCCGACCAGCCCCGACGCATCAAGTACAAGCCCCTCACCCGCTGAGCAGCTCGACCAACATCCGGTCCGCCGGCGCCCAGTCCAGATCTCCCAGCGAGTCCGGCGACACCCACCGGACCTCCGCGTGCTCCAAGGACTCGGGACGCCCGCTGTACAGAATGCAATTGTAGGCCACCAGCTCGATGGAGAGATCCGGGTAATCGTGCGTGGATGTGCCCAGGTGAGACCCCACCACCACCTCGACGCCGAGTTCTTCCCTGAGCTCTCGACTCAGCGCCTGGGCATCGGTCTCCCCGGGCTCCACCTTCCCGCCCGGCAGCTCCCAGAGCCCAGGGTGGCGCTGGTCCGGGCCGCGCTGAGCACACAGCACCTGCCCCGCTTCCTCGATCGCACCGGCCACCACACGAATCCGCATGCTCCCGGGCTAACGCACTCTGTCGGCTGACCGGGACACCGCCAGGGACCGTCCATGAGACCATGAGTCCGATGATCACGTACTTCTCCTGGGTCCTACGGAACCGTGCAGCGGTGGTCATCCTCTGCATCGTACTGAGTGCGGCGGCCTTGGCCTCACTCTCGCGTGCCTTTGTGGCGACCACCCTCGGAGACATGTTCTTCGGGAACTCGCCGGCCTACCAGAGCTACGTCGATCACATGCGGGCCTTTGGCTCCGATGAGGTCATGGCCATCGCCTATGAGGACGCCGACCCGCTGAGCGTGGAGAGCCTCGACCGCCTCGAGAAGGCCATTGACGCCATCAAGCAGGTCCCCGGGGTGGCGCGCACCTCGAGTCTGCTCACGGCCCAGCGAGTCCAGACCACCCCGGACGGCATCCGTGTGGAGACCTACGCAGAGGCTGCCCGAGCCAACCCCGAGCAGCGCCATGCGCTGGCCCGGGAGCTCCGCGAGGACAAGCAGGTCGGCGGAGCGGTCATCGGTCGGGATGGCGATAGGGCCGCGATTCTCATCGAGCTCACGGTCAATCCGGACCGCAGCGGTGAGGAAGTGCCTGCCTGGGTGGCAGCCGTCTTCGAAGCGATGGTCTCTGCGGGGTACCCCCCGGGCACCCTCCACAGAGCAGGCCTGCCCGCGGTCATCTCCGAGCTCTTGGAGCTGACCCGCTTCAGCATGCGGACCATCTTTCCGGTCGCGCTGGTGATCATGCTCATCCTGGTCACTGTGCTCTTCCGGTCCCCAGTGCCGGTGCTGCTCGCCGCCGTAGTGAGCCTGCTCAGCGTGCTCTGGACCCTCGGCGCTGCAGCCACATACAGTCCCAAGCTCAACATCTTCCACGGCGCCGTCCCCGCCGTGGTCACAGTGGTCGCGGTCTCTGATGTCATTCACCTGTGGAGCGCCTACCTGAGGAACCTGGAGCTCGGGCTGGACCGGCTCGACGCCGTCCAGTCCAGCGCCCACGACGTCGGCAGGGCCTGTCTGCTCACCTCCATCACCACCTTTGTCGGGTTCGTGAGCCTCAGCCTGGTGCCAACACCCATCTTCCAGCAGCTCGGATGGGCGCTGGGTGCGGGCGTGGCCTTTGCCTTGCTGCTTGCGATGACCCTGGTGCCCATTGCCGCCACCGTAGGCGGGCTGCCCTCCACAAAGACACAGAGAATGGACAACCCCGTGGCCCGCCTCGTCGATGGCATCGTGCTGTACAGTGCGCGATGGTCTACCCGACACCCCTGGCGGGTCATCGCCATGTTCGCAGTGATGATGGCCACAGTGATCTACGGCTGCTCCAAGGCCAGCATCGAGACCGACTTCGAGCGCAGGCTGGATGCAGACAACCCCATCCGGAGGTCCAGCGAGGCCTTCCGGACCCACTTCACCGGCACCCAGCTGGTCGATCTCTATGTGGACACCGATACCCCTGATGGAATCACCGATCCCGCGGTCATCCGAAGCCTCGCTCAGCTCGATGAGCGCCTCGAGGCCCTGCCCGGTGTGGATGAGGTGCTCAGCCTCTCCGATGTCCTCGAGGAGATCCACGCCAAGCTGGGGGGTGAGGGTCCAATCCCAGATAGCCAGGCCGCCATCGCTCAGTACCTCCTGCTCTTCGAGCTCGGAGGAGGCGAAGATATCGAGCGGGTACTGGACTTCGAGAGACAGGGAACCCGACTGGCGCTGCGCCTCAACGAGCGGAGAATGCGCGCCACCTATGACCTGGGAGTGGAGGCAGAGCTGCTGGCCAGGCAGCTGCTCCCGCCCGGAACCAGGGTCGAGGCCTCGGGCATGAACGTGCTCTCCGGCGGCTGGCTCGATGAGATCATCACCGGCCAGAAGCTGGGGGTGGCCATGAGTGTGCTCACCATCACGGTCCTGATGTGCCTGGGCCTGCGGAGCGCAGGTGTGGGGCTCATCTCCATGGTCCCCAACCTGCTCCCGCTGCTGGTCCTGGTGGGCGGTGCCGGACTGGTATGGGGAGAGATCGACAGCGACACCATGGTGGTGCTCATGATGGCCATCGGCATCGGAGTGGATGACACCATCCACTTCCTGATGCGCTTCCGTGTGGAGTCGGAGCGCACCGATGACATCGCCGAGGCCATCCAGCGGACCTTCGACTTCGCAGGCAGGGCCATCGTCATGACCACCGTCATCCTGGCGCTGGGCTTCCTGCCCTTTGTGATGAGTGACTACTACTCGACCCGCATCATGGGCACGCTGCTTCCCCTCGCACTCCTGGTGGCCATGGTGGCGGACCTCCTGCTGGTTCCAGCACTCGCCCAGGTGGGGCTCCTGAAATTCAGACAGCCCTCAGCAGACACCTGAGGGCTGCGCTCAAGAGACACCATCGGGGACACTCTCCCCAGAGTGGTAGCCGCGGCACCTCAGCACCGAATCTTCTCTCCCCTGGGATCGAATAGAGCACCAAAGTGGAGCTTGGCGGGCACCCTGCGGGTCGCCACGTCCAGCTCATACGCTCCCGACTCCAAAAAAGCCCTGTTCACACCATCCGGGTTGCGGACATATCCGTAGCCGATGAACCTACCCAGAGTGTGGCCAAAGCCAGCACTGCTCAGCCAGCCCACCTGCTCGCCATTCCGCAGGATGGTCTCCCTTCCCCAGAGGACGCTCTCCGGATCATCGATGGTGAAGCAGCACAGCCGCTTCTTCAGGCCCGCGGCACGCTGCTCCTCGAGGGCCTTACGACCCAGAAAGGGAATGGACGTCTTGAGCTTGACCGCAAAACCCACCCCTGCCTCCAGCGGCGTGTGGTCCGGGCCCACCTCGCCGGGCCACACCCGGTAGCCCTTCTCCAGCCGAAGCGTCTCGATCGCCCGGTAGCCCGCGTTGCCGATTCCGTGCTCCGCACCCGCCGCCATCAGCAGCTCATACAGCTCCACGGCGTGCTCCTGAGCCACATGCAGCTCCCAGCCCAGCTCCCCCACATAGGTCACCCTGAGCGCCTGCACCTCGATCCCGGAGATGGTGATGGACCTTGTGCGCGCAAAGCCAAAGGCCTCATTGGAGATGTCTTCGGCACACAGGGGAGCCAGGACATCTCGGGCCCTGGGCCCCATCAGCGAGAGTACCGTGAGGTCACAGGTGACATCGGTGAGCTTCACAGCCCCGCCCGCAGGCAGGTTGGAGCGAATCCAGTGGAAGTCATGGGTGGCAAAGCCCGTGCCGGTCACGATGTAGAAGCGATCCTCAGCCAGGCGGGCCACCGTCAGATCACACTCGATGCCGCCGCGCTCGTTGAGCATCTGGGTGTAGACGAGCGCCCCTGGCGGCTTCTTGATCTCATTGGCCGAGATCCAGCTGAGCGCAGCCAATGCATCCGGGCCCGTCACCATGTACTTGGCGAAGCTGGTCTGGTCGAACAGGCTGACGTTCTCTCGAGTATTCCTGTGCTCCCGAGCCACAGCCTGAGACCAATTGGGGCGGTCAAAGGAGTACTGGTCCTCTCCGGGCTCACCACCCTGGGCAAACCAGTTGGGGCGCTCCCAGCCCATCTTCTCCCCGAAGACCGCACCTTGTGCCTTGAGCCTGCTGTACAGCGGTGAGGTGCGCCGGGGTCGGGCACTCTCGTGCTCCTCCATGGGCCAGCTCATCGTGTAGTGCTTGGCGTAGATCTCCGTGGTTCGGGCCCGGACCCACTCGGGATCCCGGTGGTGCTTGTGGAAGCGCCGGATGTCCACCGGCCACAGATCCATGGGCGGCACACCCGCCTCGATCCACTCCGCCAAAGCACGCCCCGCACCCCCGCCCGCTGCGATGCCGTAGGCATTGAAGCCTGCACCCACGTAGAAGTTCTCCACCTCGGGCGCCTCTCCCAGGATGAAGTTTCCGTCCGGGGTGAAGGCCTCCGGGCCATTGATGAGCTTTCGAACGCCCACCTCACCGAGCACCGGCACCCGCTGCAAAGCAAGCTCCACGAGGCCCATGAAGTGGTCATAGTTCTCAGCCAGCAGCTGAAACTCGAAGTCCTCTGGAAGGCCATCTACCGCCCAGGGAATGGGATTGGACTCGTAGCCACCCATGCACAGGCCGCCTACCTCCTCCTTGAAGTAGACCAGCTTGTCTGGGTCTCTGAGGGTCGGCAGATCCCGCTTCACCCCCTCGATGGGCTCGCTGATCATGTACTGGTGCTCCATGGAGCAGACCGGCACGCTCACGCCCGCCATCTCACCGATCTCCCGGGCCCACTGCCCCGCGCAATTCACGACGATCTCGCACCCGATGCGTCCGTGGATGGTGTCCACAGCCGTGACCCGGCCCTCCTCGACACAGATGCCCTCGACCTTGCAGTTCTCGATGAACCGCACGCCCCTGGTGCGCGCACCCTTGACCAGTGCCATGGTGGTATCCGAGGGACTTGCGCTGCCATCCGTGGGAAGGAAGGCGGCGCCCACCAGGTCATCGACCTCCATCAGCGGCCAGAGGTCGAGGGCCTCCTTGGGACTGAGCAGCTCCATCTCCAGGCCAAAGCTCTTTGCCGTAGTGGCTGCCCGACGCAGCTCGATCATCCGCTGCTCAGTGCCTGCCAGGCGCAAGCCACCGCACATCCTCCATCCAGTGGCCTGGCCGGTCTCAGCCTCCAGCTTGTCATAGAGCTCCACGCTGTACTTGAGCAGCTCGGTGATGTTCGCGCTGCTGCGGAGCTGGCCCACCAGACCCGCCGCATGCCAGGTGGACCCGCTGGTCAGCTGGGCCTTCTCCAGGACCACCACATCGGTGAGCCCGAGCCCCGCAAGGTGGTAGGCCGTGGACGCACCACAGATTCCCCCGCCGATGATGACAATACGCGCGTGGCTGGGAATGGGGGGCATGCTCATGGCTTCCAATCCGTCCTATACGTCCGAGATCCCTTGCCTGTTGCGGTAGAGGACGACGCCGAGGCTCAAGCAGGCGAGCACGGCAGCGCCGACGAGCATGGCAAAGATGGGCCCGAGATCCCCCGCTGACTTGTCGTACATGCGGCCTATGACAAACTCCTGAACCACCGCACCGATGCTGCCCATCCCGTTGATGATGCCTGCAGCCATGGCCGTGCTCCGGCCCCCGATGTCCTGAGCAGCCGCACCGGTCATCAGCGCGTCTGGGCCGTACAGGGAGAAACCCACCAGACCGAGCGAGATGCCGAACAGTGCCACGGCGACCTGTCCTGCGGTGTACATGAGGATGCAGCTTGCAGCCATCAGCACCAGGAATATGACGGAGATCTTCGCCCGCTTGCCCTTGAAGTAGCGGTCACTCATCCATCCGCAGACGATGACGCCCGCAATACCGCACAGGTCAAAGACCGTGCTCAGGTAGCCCGCATCATCACCCTCCAGGCCGTAGTTGCGGCTGAGGAAGAACGGTACCCAGCTCCACAGCGCGTAGCGGATGAACTTCACGAAGAAGTAGAAGCTGCCCACGATGAGTACCGTGTTCAGGGTGCTCCGTGACCAGCCCAGACCCCCGATTTCGGAGGTGGATGACGCAGGATCGGCGCCCTCCTCCTCCCCAATCGGCAGCTTCAGTCCGACATCCTCCGGCGCATTGCGCTGGTTGAGAGCGAAGAAGGCAATCACCAGGAGCATGGCCGCAGATCCGCAGAAGAAGCTGTACTCAAAGCCCCACTTCCCGAGCGCCCACGCAGCGAGCCCGTTTCCAAACACACCACCGAACTGAAAGCAGGTGGCCCAGAAACCCATGACGGTGCCCCGCTCCCGTCGCATGAACCAATTGCCCATCGTAGAGACGGTGCCGGCCCAGCCGGTGGCCTGGGCCAGGCCATTGATGGCCATGAACGTGGCGAAGAGGCCCAGGTTGTTCGTGAGGCCAAAGACCACATTGGAGAGCACCGAAAGAGCCATGCCCGCCAGCAGCAGGCGACGAGCACCGCCCCTGGTTCCTGCCCAGCCGGCGATAAACTGACCGGCGGCGTAGGCGATGAGGTACGCGCTACCGATGAATGCCAGGTCGCTAGCATCCCAGCCGGTGGCATTTCCCAGCTCACTCTTGGCGATGTAGAAGGGCTTCCGGCAGAGATAGAAGCCCACATAGCAAAGCCAGGTGCTCGCAAAGACCCGCGAACGCCAGGTGCGCAGCGCGGGGCTCATGGTGGGTCTTGCTGGGCTTGCCATCAGGTCCGCTGAGGAGAGGACCCTGGGGTGGGTCGGTTGCTTGGCATGGCCAGGAGTCTATCCCACGCGCAAATCAAGGAGCCTCGGCAGGGCGGCACATGGCTGCAGAAGCAGCCCTCAGCCTCCGAGTGCCGCAACCACAGCATCCACGCTCGGCGCCACATCCAGAGGACCGGTCACAGACCTCAGTGCTGTCTCTGGATCCTTCAGTCCGTTGCCGCTGCTGATGAGGGCTACGCCTTCATCCGGTGCGATGATCCCCTGCGCGACTGCGGCCCGAACCCCGGCGGCTGCCGTCACTGAGGCGGGCTCTCCAAAGATCCCGGTGAGAGATGCAGTGGCAGGGAGTGCCTCCATGATCTCCTGATCCGTGACCGACACCCAGGCACCCCCAGACCGCGCCACGGCCTGAAGCGCCTTGTCCGGGTTCCGGGGAACCCCCACGCAGAGGCTGTCGGCCACCGTCTGGGGGTTGGAGATGGATGGTGCAGCACCGCTGTTCGCCGCGGCAACAAGGGGGGCCGCGCCTGCTGCCTGAACGCCGAGTACACGGGGGACGTGATCACACAGGCCCGCCGCGTGGGCTTCCTCCAGGCCGCGGACCAGGCCCGCGATGGAGCAACCATCCCCCACGCTGGCTGCCACCCACTCGGGAAGCGCTGTTCCCAGCTGCTCGGCAAGCTCGAGCCCCACTGTCTTCTTGCCCTCCACCAGGTAGGGATTGAGCGCACAGTTGCGGTTGAACCACGGTCGGTCCCTCGCCACCTCGGCACACAGATCCCAGGCGGTGTCGTAGTCGGACTGGACCCGCAGGACCTCGGCTCCGAACACCCTGAGCTGGGCGATCTTGGGGGCTGGAGCCCGCTCAGGGACAAAGATGGTGGCTGGCAGCCCCACGCTGGCCGCCACACACGCAGTGGCGCTGGCCGCATTGCCGGTGCTCGCGCACACGATCCGCTCGCTGCCGGCAGCGAGGGCAAGCACCACGCCCACCGAGCTGGCCCGATCCTTCAGGCTGGCCGATGGGTTCCTTCCGTCATCCTTGACCCAGGCCCGCGCCACCCCGAGCCAGGGGGCCAGGCGTGCGGTCTGGTGCACGGGAGTCCAGCCGATCTGCAGCGGCGGCAGGTGCGGATCATCGGGCAGCGGCAGGACCTCCCGGTAGCGCCAGTGATCAAAGGGACGCCCCGAGAGGCTCTTCCCCATCTCCTCCGCCACACCCGGGTGCAGCCGCACATCCATGCGGACACTCGGAGCACAGGCATCCGGGCAGGTCCACTGCCAGAAGTCCGTGGACTCAGCCCCGCAGCGAACACAGGCGAGAGCACGGACGCTGGCGGGTAGCTTCATGTCCTCAGCCCTGCTCCACGTATGCACTCGGGAAGCGAGCGATCACAGCAATTGCATGCTGAAGCTCTCGCAGATCCACCACCTCCCCAATCTTGTGCGTGTTCTGCTCGATACCAGGGCCGCAGCCAAACATCGCCGGGTGCTGGAATTCGCCGGCCTGGACCCACCTCTTTTCTGCCGAGACCTGCACATCTCCATCCCTGGGGATCGGGAATCCCACACCATCTGTGGAGAAGATCCACCGGTCGATGCGGGGCTCCTGGCGCAGGGTGCCTCCACTCGCCTGTGAGGCGTCTGCATCCACGTGGGGGGTCACTACCCGCCGATAGACATCGGCCACGCACTGGATGGCAGGGTGATTCTCCGGAGTCTCCCAGCCCATGTAGATCTGGGGATTGCCTGGGACATAGCCCCTCCAGGTCGGATCCTCGTAGACGGGAACCTCAACGGCCACGTCCAGCCCTGCCTCTCGGGCCCGGGCCACAGCCGGCAGACTGGCGATGGCCTCCACTGCACCATCCGGCGTCTCGCCCACGGTCAGCCGCCTGTCGAAGCGGAAGACAAACGTGTCTGGAACCGCGCAGTCCGAGGGGCTCTGAAGGGTGGCCCAGGAGGCCGTCCGGCTGCCATCCCCCAGGAACTCGTGCGAAGAAAACCCCTGACCGGCCTCATATTGCTGGCGGGCCTCCACGATGATGGCCGCACCATACTCGAGCGGGTTGAGGCCTTCCCAGGGCATGGAGCCGTGGCAAGAGCGCCCTGTGACCGTGACCCGGATCTGCATTCGACCCCGCTGGCCCCGGTAGATGCCCAACGCACCCTTGCTGCTATCACCAGTGCCCTCCGTCAGGATCACTACATCCGGCACCAGCTCCGGGGGAGCACCAGGCAGCACCTTTCGGGTCAGGTACATGGGCCCGCCGCCATCGTTGTCTTCCTCCGCAGCCGTCGCATAGCTGCGGACCACTGCCCCGCGAAGAGCCCCCTCCGGAGCGAGCTCCACGAGGATCTTGGAGGCAATCATCTGGCTGACGACGCCAGAGAGCTGGTCTGCAGCACCGCGACCAAAGAGCAAGTGATGACGCTCCGCTTCTGGTGGAAGCCAGCCAAGCTCATGCTCAAGAAAGGCCCAGTCGATGGTGCCGTCCGACCGACCACCGTAGGCGTCGATCCCGCCACCGATCTTGGCTATCCACTGCTCCCGCAGTGCCTTGACCGTATCGGAATGACCATCGAGGTAGATGATCTTCTTGTCCGCTGCAGGAGTCGGGTCCTCAGGGTCTTCGAGGTGCCACACGAGGTTTCCGTAGGCATCAAAGCCGACATCCTCCGCACCAAACACCCCGCCGATCTCGATGAGTCGGCGAAGCAGGTACTCCAGACGTGGACCCTCGTGATTGGACAGCCCGCAGAGAGGGTCACCGCCTTGTTCGATCGGCTTGTCGACATAGTCGGCAGGAATGCGGATGGCCTCAGCCAGGATCTCCGCCCCCAGAGATCGGTACTCAGCAGCCAGGGCTGCCACGCGGGTATCGAGATTCGACATGTCTCCTCCTCAGCCTAAGCGACGGTGCAGGTCGCCGACCTTCGCCGCCGCGAGCAGCGCCATGATGACGTAGACCTTCTTGTTGGCTTCACGGGCAACGTGCACCCTGTACTTATCCATGATGCCAGGGGTGACCTCATCGCCGATGTCCGCAGGCAGACAGTGCATGTACAGGGCCTGGCCCAGGGCGGTAGTGGCCATCCTGCGCTCATCGCAGATCCAGTCGACGTGCTCCGCATTCTGATCCAGGCAGCGCCCTTCGATCTCCGCGAGTGCTTCGGTATCCGACTCCCGATTGGCCTCGACTCTCTCCATCATGAGCTCAATAGGTCCCCAGCTCTTCGGGTAGACCACATGGGCGCCGGCGAAGGCATCATCCATGTTGTGGGTGATGCGAAAGCTGCCGCCCGAAGCGGCGGCGTTCTTCTCGGCAGCCCCTACGCACTGCGGCAGGAGCTCGTAGCCACGAGGGTGGGCCAGGGTGAGGTCGGCACCAAAACGAGAGAGCAAGGTGATGAGTCCCTGGGGCACGCTCAAGGGCTTTGCATAGCTCGGAGAGTACGCCCAGCTCACGGTGATCTTCTTGCCCTCGAGGCCCTCCGGGAAGCACTCCTGCAGCCACAAGAGATCCGCCATGGCCTGCGTGGGATGGTCCACATCGCACTGCAGGTTCACCACAGGGACCTTCCGGGGATCATCTGTGGCTGCGAGGTAGTCGTTGATGCCGGTCTGGATATCCCGCATGAAGGGATTTCCCTCACCCAGGATGAGGTCGTGGCGGATCCCCATGGCGTGGGCGTTCATGCCGAGCATCGCGCCGGTCTCCTCCGCCGTCTCGCCATGGCTGACCTGGGTGGACGATCCATCCACGATGACAGGTCGCATACCGAGCCGACTGGCTGCTCCGGCCCACGCGGACTTCGTGCGGGTGGAGTTATCGAAGAAGACTGCGTAGGCGAGCTCATCGGGGCAGAACGCGCTGGACACACCCGCCCGGTCTCGACGCTCGAAGGTCCGGGCGAGCTCAGCGAGGGTCTGTATGTCCTCGGTGCTCCAGTCCTGGGTCAGGAGAAGATTCTTGCCAATAAGAGCGCCGAGCGCTGCCTCCGTGAGCGTGCTCATGGATCCTCCTCGATGATGGTTCCAGCCTTGCCGTTGAAGGCCTCGACCAGGTCTTCGGGCTTGCAGATCACACTGCTGCCCTCTGAGTTGATGACGAACCGAATCCCAGCCTCCACCTTGGGCCCCATGCTGCCGGGCGGGAACTGGTCCTCTGCCGCCATGGCTCGTGCCTCGGAGACCGTCAGCTGATCCAGCCGCTCCTGCGTGGGTCGGGCAAAGTCCCGATAGATGGCATCCGTTCCAGTGGTCAGGAACAGGCGTCTGGCGCCGAGTCGCACACCGAGAAGCGCGCTGACCCGATCCTTGTCGATGACGGCTTCCATGCCTCGGATGGTTCCATCATCGCTGCGCACCACCGGAATGCCGCCGCCACCACAGCAGACCACGGTGACGCCCTGTTCCATCAGACGCTGGATGGTGGGAAGCTGAACGATCTTGACCGGTGCTGGGCTCGGCACCACACGGCGCCATCCCCGGTGGCGCACCCGGACCATGTCCCAGCCTCGCTCCGACTTGCACATCTCGGCTTCTTCGGCGCTGTAGAAGCGCCCGATGGGCTTGGTCGGATGGCCAAAGGCGGTGTCATCCGGATCCACCTCGACCTCGGTGACGATGCTCACGACCTCGTGCTTGAACTTCCGGAGACGAAACTCCTCGCCGAGTGCTCGCTGGATCATGTACCCGAGGCTGCCCTGGGTATCAGCCACCAGGGAATCCAGCGGGACCTCATGGAGGTAATCGCGTGAGAGCTCGCTTCGCAGCGCCATGAAGCCGACCTGCGGACCATTTCCGTGGGTGATCACCACGCATTGGCCTGCCTCGATCAAATCCGCGATGGGACCCACCGCCTTCTTGGCCATCATGAACTGGCTCTGCACCGTCGGCGGCAAGGCCGGATCGATGAGCGAGTTTCCACCCATGGCAATGATGGAGATGTCTTGACTCAAGCTTGGTCCCTCGGAAGTGCCCGAGTGTACTCCAGTCGAGACCTCATCCGTCCATCCTCGCCCAGGTCGAACGCGCCGCCGCCTCCGCGCGCGCCTGCAGTGCCGCGGTATCCACATCCACCACAGCGCCGTGCCACAGTCGCCAGGAGCCGCCCACGAGCACATGCTGGATGGCTGCACTGCTCAGCCGGAAGATGAGATTTGTCGCCACCGAATCCGCCGATAATGGCGGCCCAACAGGTGGATCGAGCACCACCAGATCTGCCGCCGCCCCCTGCTCGATACGTCCGAGTGTCACACCAAGGGCCTCGCCCGAAAGCTGCGCGCCTGCCACCAGTGCTTGAAGCCAGCGGCCTGGAGACCAGTCCACTCCCGCCTCCTGACCCCGGAACCAACCCGCCTGAAGCTCGGCTAGCATGTCGGCGCCAATCCCGTCTGTGCCCAGCGCAGTGGAAGGCCCAAAGGCCATCACAGGTGCGTGGCCCACACCATTGTTCTGGTTGCTCCGGGGCTGGTGGGTAATCCAGGCGCCAGCCGCCTGTGCCCGCGCGATGCTGTCCGCATCGAGGTGCACGCAATGCGCCAGGACGCTTCCCGGCAGCAGGGCCCCCAGACGCGCCAGGCGGTCCACCGGATTCTCACCGGTCAGTGCCGCGTCGTCGGCAGCCTCCGCCACATGGATGTGCACGCCTACGCCC
>PVBE012376839.1_pt1 | contig 18188 bp, 14 predicted proteins | sample 1631181 | NCBI WGS metagenome assembly PVBE01 (sample SAMN08397723, study PRJNA350692) | Marine metagenome, whole genome shotgun sequencing project. | isolation source: water | place: Pacific Ocean | collected 2012-04
ATGCCGCAAAGGTGGAAAATAAACCCGAGAAAAGCAACAACCGTACATCACTACTAATTAAATTTGAAATTACAATCCCCATTTTTCAAGGGTTTCAGACTGAGAAAGTGTGAAATTTAGGTGTTTTTCTTTGCTGGGGGGCCAAGTTGGGTTAAAGTTAATTATAATTATGCGCAAGGCGGCAAAAGGTAAATTTCTAATTGCTCTAATTGCTAAGAAATTACCCAATTCCAAATTTCAAAATTGTCCTTGCTGCCTGCCGCCTGCTGCCTGCCTGCTGCCCACTAAGTGCCACAATCCACTCACATCTTCACCACTTTCTCAACAACTCTAAACCCATCCCCTTTAACTACCAAAGTATAAACGCCAGCGGGTAGGTTGGTGAGGTCTAATGCAATACTCGCGTTAGTGGTCAGGCCACTTTGGCCCCCACTCTGGCCTTTTAGTCGTTGGCCATAAATATCAAACACTTCAACATTCGTTAATCGGTGTTCGTTAATCGTTAATCCACTTTCTTTTACTGTTATTCTTATTTTTCCTGCGGTTGGGTTGGGGACAAGTTCAATCGAAGCCGTCATGCTGAGGGAGGAACGACCGAAGTATCCGTTGGGGTTTTGAAAAAGGTTTTCTTCTCTGGAAGTGTTGGGCGCCTCTTGCCACATCCAGGGAGATTCTTCGCTCCACTGCGTTCCGCTCTGAATGACGGGATTATCTGACTTGGTGCCATTTCCTGCCAACCTCAAGGCTGGCGTAGTAAACGTATCCAGACCTGTCCATACAGAAACATTGGTGCCGCTAACATTACATGATGTGCGTACCGACCATTCATAGCTAGCGCCATCAAGTAAAGCAAAAACATCTTTAAACACGGTATTGCCACCACCAACATTCAGTTGAGTCCATGCGCTGCCAATTCTGCGACCCACAATCTGGTAACCGGCTGCCCCGGTTGTGTTACTCCAATTCAGGCGGGCGGCTATGGCATTAACGGGTCCGCTCCAATTCGAGTCGGGTGGATAGCAGCCTGTGGTGAAGGTGTCAATCAACGACCATACTGAAGAATCAGTTTCAGTCGAATTAAGCCATGCCCTGATTTGCCAGATGTAAGTGGCTCCGTTGCTAAGGCCTGCCACATTCTTGAAATCGGTGCTCTGCCCGGATACATTCAGGTAAACCCAGTTGGAACCATTTTCATTTCTTCCTCTAATCTGATAATGATGGGCAGATGAAGATGTATCCCAATTTAAACGTGCTGTGGTTGGGGTTAAGCGAGTAACATGCAGGTTGGTGATTGGTGATGCAACAGGGTTTGAGAGCTTGAATAAGGCAATGTCTCTAGATGGGTGGTTATAATTTGTATAGAGCCAAATTTCGCCATTGGGCATTGTAAGCCCTCCAATATCTCCAATGCCAGCACTGGCTACTGTCAATATGTTGCCTGTGCTATCCTGAAATGAAACAGAATCCATTTCTGCAGGCCAATTAATGCCATCATAGGAAATGGCTTTGCCTTGCTTAGACTGCAAGTATGTTGCATAGAGAATATATTCACCATTCTTTTTTACCACGATTGGATCATGCCAATCTTCATATTGGTCAGTGAAATTTGAGAAGTTCAGGCCATCTGTTGAGGTGGTGATGTAAAGATTGCTTGGCCCGCCACCGCCAACCCCTGTTGGATCACCGGAGAAAATACCGGTTACCGTGCCGCTATCATTAACGAAATAGGTGCCGTGACCAGCCAATTGTACAGGACTGTTTATGTTATAGGGTGGAATCTCAATTCTAACGCCAGCCTCTTCGGTAAAAGTTGTTCCATCATTTGATATTGCACTCCTTACATGATACTTTGGAGGGCCTGTAAAGAACTCAGTGCACCTGTAATACATTCTATACCCTCCTGTATTCAATTTTACAACGCTTGCCCCACCAATTAACCATTGTCTGTTAGGAAGAACTTTGGAGGTGTCACTTTTAAGAATAACATCTCCATCAGTCCAGGTAAGGCCGTCTGGAGAATCAGCATAGCGAATATGTGAAGAATCGCCATTGCTCATAGTGTAGTACATTCTAAAACCACCGTTATATTCTATTACATCTGCCATTAAAATACTTCCGGGTGCCCATATATTTACATTTCCTTTATCGTCACCAAAGACAAGATCTGATTTTATCCATTCTTCAGTTATTCCTGTAGCCAACTCAGTGGTGGCACTAATGATAGCCGATTTCAAATTACCGGGAGATACTTCTATCAATGCCTTAATGTACATCCTAAATCTCCCATCATCGAGTCTGACAACCTTTGGGTCGTTGAGGGAATAGACCGTGAATTCAGTGAAGTCGGTATATGTAAGACGTAAGCTGTCGCCATTATTATCAAATTCTTGTGCAAAAGAAACGCCATCCGTGCTATGGAAACTGTAGATATAGCCTTCACGAAATGCCGGTGGAAATGGCGGGCCGTGCTGGTTCATTGTGAAAACTCTCACACTTCCATCAGGAAGGGAGAGGGCGAAAGGGTCAACATGGCTGAATGAACTGCCACCAAATGTGGAGTCGTTAAAAATATTGGTTGCCTGCAAGTTGAAATTCATACCGTTATCACCTGGCGGAGAATAGGCCGATTTACAAAAATGCGTTGGCCCCTGCCCTCCGATGTATATGAGATAGACGCCTCCAAACGGGTCGTTGTAAAAAGTGGATACCCCGTAAAACCCACTGTCGCTGGCCGGCAGTTGGTATCGGATACCAGTTTCAGGGAAAAAGTCGATGCGGTTAGTCGATGAGTCGCTTTTCAAAGTATTGGTGGCTGACTGAAAGCCATATTTACGATAAACTCCGTTAGGCATTTGGGGAACTGAATATCGGGGATAGTCATTCACGTTGACGTTTGTAAAATTCAAACCATCCGTAGAAATAGCCAGCCCCTTTATTGGGCCGGAGTTATGATAGAGAAAAAAAGTATCATTCTCCAAAAAAGCATGACTGATAGAAACACTATCGAGCCGAACACCAGCATCGGGAATAAACTTGAATGAATTTTGGCCGATGGCCATCAAAGGAAGAAAGAGAAAGCAGATTAATGATTTCATAGATGCAGATTATTAAACCACCCTTTTTAGTAAGTTGGGTGAAAGACTATTAAGGTAGGGGCAATATGGATAATTTGCTGATTTTTTACGATAGTGTCGTGTCAACCATCTAAATTCGGGTAAAGGCGTTTAGGTTTTATTCTGGCATCATCATTTTTGAATCTCCAGTCCACGGTTGCCTCTTTATTGTTCCGGTATTTCTCCCATGCCTTTACCTCTTTTTCCACAACTTCAAATTCGGATATTCTCCGATTAAGACATTGCCCTATCAAAACGTTGAGTTCTATTTCAGCTATGTTGAGCCAGCTTCCATGCTTGGGAGTGTAGATAAACTCGAACCGATCCCATATTCTTTTAGCTTCCTGGGGTGGAAATACCTCGTATAAAGATGCTGGTTTGTGGGTGTTCAAATTATCCATTACCAAAGTAATCTTATCGGCATCCGGGTAGTGATCCTCAGCTATCTCTTTTATAAATAGCGCCCAATCTTTTTTGGTTTTCCTTTTGGTGATTTTTACATGCCGTCATCAATGGCTCCGTTTCTGGCAATGTTCAGTAACCACGTGAAGATTCTCCCTTTCGATGAATCGTAACTTTCGGCCTTGTTCCACACTTTCACAAAAGTTTCCTGCAATAATTCCTCGGCCAGCGATTCGGATTTTACAATTCGAAGGATTACCCCAAACAAGGCAGCGGAATAGCGGTCGTACAATTCGCTCAATGCATCCGAACTCTGCTGCGCAATGGCAGCAACCAGTTCCTGTTCGGTCATATTGCGAAGGGCTGATTCCACGAAATGGGGTTAAAGAGCTACGAATATACAGGATAGTGCACAACATCCGAACCGGGCTTTACCCAAGATTTGTTGATTTCCATGTTCGTCCGCCCAAAACAGGGATTCATCGAAAAATGCTAACTAAATGAAGGGAAATTAGTCCTTTCCTCTTGACAAAGGAGCAGTGTGGTATTACATTGCTCTTATCTATTACAGTTGAAGGCAACAATACCTACCTCGCCATTCAACTTCCTCCCATCCACCGTTGCTCTACTTCCTTTTACAAGAGAAAAAAAAGAGCATAATAAGATTGATTTAAAAACTGAGGGGTTATGAAGAGTGGATTTTTTACAGCAGCAGCAATTTTAAATTTAACGTGTTTAACGTTTCTGGCCTTTGGGCAGCATACAACAAGTGGGCTATTGGGAACCGGGGGAGATCTTTCAAACACGGCAACGGTATCAGATTACAGGGCATTGGATGTGAATCCAGCCAATCTTGCGCTACCAACAGGTACCGAAGATGAGCCAGGGCACCGATTTACATTAGGGCTGATGGAAACAAACCTGAGCTATACGGGTGGTTTGCATAATTCGTTAAAGACAGCTACAGGAACAGAACAGTATCCAAAACTGGTAAGTGCATTGATTCACCAGGCTTCCACAGGGAAGAATGGATTTAACTTACAAGCACAAAATCGCCAGTTGGGACTTTCTTTCCAAAATGCTGAAACCGGATTTAACCTGGCTTTCAGTACACAAACAAAAGCGCAGTTTGGCGCCAGGTTGACGGAGTTTGTCAACCAGGCAGTAAACGGGGAATTTGAGTTGTTAGGAACTGACACAACTTTAATGAACAACCTGTTGGATTACATTGAGGATCCTTATGACAGGAACCTGGTGTTGGAAACATTCGCAGGCAACAGTGTAAATGCAAAGATTACCCAGGAGTTTGCCGTTGGAATGGGCATGAAGGTGATGGATAAAGGTGCGGTAAAAACCTATTTCGGAACTACAGTTAAATACCTGATGGGCCTTGGGATCTACGAAGCAGACTTCAATGGCGATGAAAACATTGGTTTCACATCAGCGATTGGGAAACTGGCAACAGGGTATAGTTTCTTCCAGCTTCCAGCGGCACATGGAGATAAAGGAATGAAGCCAGTAGGAAATGGAGTTGCACTGACTTTAGGTGGAACGGTTGAGTTTGGCAACGATCACAGAGTTTCATTGGCACTGAGCGACCTGAGCTACATGAGCTGGAAAGGCAGCAGCATGCGCGTGGATGCTTTGAGTCCATACAACATCAACATCACTTCGCTTGATTACGATAAGTTGGAAGAGAACATTAAACGATACGTTGAGAAGAATGCCATCACATTTACTGAAGACCAAAAGCATAAAGAATTCGATGCAGGTACATTGAGAGCAGGAGCAAACATCAACCTTTCTGAAAAGTTGAACGTCTGGACAGAGGCAACGGTTACATTGGGAACGCATTTCAACAAGGTTCCCAGCCTGGCAGCAGGTGTTACCACTAAAAACCTGAAGTTCCTGAATTTGAGTACTGGCGTAGCATTAACAAACATGAAAAACCCTCAGGTGCCACTGGGCCTGACACTTAATATTGGAAACTCCTTCCGATATGAATTTGGAGTGTCAACAGCTGATATGATCGGTTTGATTCCCTCAAAGAATCGTGACTTCTCAGCTGCAGCCGGTGTGCTCCGGGTTAAATTTTAATCTCTCTTCTCTCTCAACAAGAAGGCAATCCGGTTCCGGGTTGCCTTTTTTCGTTTTAATACCCTTTGGGGAACCTTCATTGTTGACACTTTGTTTGGTCAATTTTTCGGGCTGCGGCTGATAAACGGTAACTTTGTAGCTCTCTTATTGCTATGAGCGAATTCATCAAACACGAATGCGGAATTGCCCTTGTAAGGCTTTTGAAACCGCTTCAGTATTACATCGATAAATACGGCACACCCATGTATGGGCTAAACAAGCTGTATTTGCTGATGGAAAAACAGCACAACCGGGGCCAGGATGGGGCCGGGGTGGTAACCATTGCACTCGATAAGGAACCCGGTTCCAAGTACATTTCAAGAAGACGTTCAAACTCCAAACAGCCCATTGCCGATATCTTCAAGAAGATTTCCAAAAATTTTGAACAAGCTGAAAAGAAGCACCCTAAGAAACTGCAAAATGCAGATTGGGTGAAAAACAATGTGTCCTATAGTGGCGAATTACTATTGGGGCATTTGAGGTACGGCACTCATGGCGATAATACGATTGAAGCTTGCCATCCATTTTTGAGGCAAAACAACTGGCAAACCAGAACCCTTGTTTTGGCCGGAAACTTCAATCTTACCAATGTTGATCAACTGTTCGAACAATTGGTCGAAATTGGTCAGCATCCCAAGGAAAAGTCTGATACGGTTACTGTTCTCGAAAAGATCGGCCATTTCCTTGATGTTGAGAATCAGCGCTTGTTCGACTGGTTTAAATCAGATGGGTACGGAAATCGTGAGATTTCGGATATGATAGCCGATAATCTGGATATCGGCAGAATTCTGAAACGAGCTTCACTGGATTTTGATGGCGGATATGCCATGGCCGGGTTGATCGGACATGGTGATGCATTTGTTTTGCGCGATCCTTCTGGAATCCGACCTGCATTTTATTATACTGATGATGAAGTGGCGGTGGTGTCAAGTGAAAGACCAGCTTTGCAGACCAGTTTCAATATTCATCATTCAAAAGTGAAGGAACTGAAACCCGGGCATGCCTTTATTGTAAAAGCAGATGGGGAGATCAACGAAAAGCAAATTCTTGAACCGCGTGAAAAGTTATCCTGCAGCTTTGAGCGAATATATTTTTCTCGCGGAACGGATCGGGATATTTACCAGGAACGTAAGAAACTGGGCTATCTGCTCCACAAACGGATCGATGATGCGATTGAAGGAGACTATGAAAACACGGTTTTCTCATTTGTCCCAAACACAGCCGAAGTAGCCTTTTATGGGTTGGTTGAAGCAGTACATGAGCATATCAACCAGCAAAAAGCAGAAACCATACGTAACACCAAATTGAATGGCGACCCGGATGTGCTGAACAACATTCTGAGTCTTCAGCCAAGAATCGAAAAGATTGCGGTGAAGGATGCCAAGCTCAGGACTTTTATTACGCAAGACGAGTCGAGGAATGAGTTGGTCTCGCATGTTTATGATGTGACATACGGTTTGGTGAAAAGTGGTGTGGATACCCTGGTTGTGGTTGATGATTCCATCGTTAGAGGAACTACCTTGAAAGAGAGCATACTGGCCAATCTGAGCCGATTGGGCCCCAAAAAGATCATCATCGTGTCTTCTGCTCCCCAGATTCGTTATCCGGATTGTTACGGTATAGACATGTCGAAAATGAACGACTTTGTTGCGTTCAGAGCAGCAGTGGCTTTACATAAAGACATTGGCAATAGCAATATACTTGATGAGATCTATGAGGCTTGTAAACTGCAATTGGAACTTCCATTGGAAGAAATGGAAAATGCTGTTAAGGCTTTATATCGTCCATTCGCGGCCCAACAAGTTTCAGACAAGATAGCTGAGATCGTAAAACCAAGTACCATATTTTCTGATGTTCAAGTGATTTACCAATCGCTTGAAGATTTGCACAAGGCGTGCCCACACCATAAAGGTGATTGGTATTTTTCAGGAGACTATCCTACGCCCGGTGGAAATCGAGTGGTTAATAAGGCCTTCGTAAATTTTATAGAGAATAAAAACGTCCGCGCATATTGACCAAAAACTCCTTTCTTCTTTTATTTGAGGCCACTTTCTGCACATATCATTACATTTCTTTTCATGATTTCTATTTTTCATAACGCCAATGGTCAAATCACAAGCAAAAGCTACGAGCTGTTGCTGAAGGGTTTGTTGAGCGGAAGTGTTGAAAGTATCTCGTGTGAAAATTTAGATTCCGGAAAAGCTGATTTCGTGATTTTGGATACCCGAAGCAAAGAGGAATTTGAAGTAAGCAGGATTGAAGGAGCCATTTGGGTAGGCTACGATGAATTCGATCTTACAAAAATTCAGTCGATAGATCCGATGAAAACAGTTGTAGTTTATTGCTCAGTGGGCTATAGAAGTGAAAAGATTGGAGAGCAATTGTTAGAATCGGACTTTGCGAAAGTCTATAATTTGAGTGGAGGCATTTTTGAATGGATCAACCAGGGTTATCCAGTCGTTGACACCAACAGCCAAACCACCGAGCTTATTCACGGCTATTCCAAAACATGGGGTATTTGGGTGAATAAGGGCGAGAAAGTTTATCATTAGAATTAAAAGCGTAATTGATTTTGCAAGCAAATAAAATAACCATTACGGGGGCACTTGGTGCGGGCAAAAGTTCCGTTAGCAAGTACATCTGTCAACAATTAGGATTCGAATACTTTTCCACGGGAATGGCACAACGTACTATTGCCGAGAAACGTGGCATGACAACCCTGGAACTCAACCAGTTTTCCGAAACAAACCGGGAAATTGATGATGAAATAGACTCGGTCTTCGGTGGATTTTCCAAAAGCCTGAAGGGCATGGTGATCGATTCGCGCCTGGCCTGGCATTTTTTACCCGGCTCGTTCAAGGTTTACCTCAATATTGATGAAACACTTGCTGCTGAAAGAATTGTGAATGACGGTTCTCGCGATAAAGAACAATACGATTCTGTGGAACTGGCAATTCTAAAATTGCGGGAAAGAAGAAGCAGTGAGGTTTCGAGATTTAAAGAAATCTATAAAGTAGATTGTGGCGATATGAAGAATTTCGACCTGGTTGTAAATGTCACAAATCTTACCATCGAACAAGCAGGAGATAAAATCATCCGGGCCTTCAGGTCAATAGATTGATCAACGGTTGCGTCTGGGTTTGAAATTTCTTTTGCCCTGACTTTTTCCTCCTTTCCCCCTTTTTCCACCTGATTTCTTGCGAACCTCGTATTTAGGACCTTGACCCAAATGAGCAGGTAATGCAATTTTCATTACTTCGTTCTCGATCAACTGTTCAATTTTCGAAAACTTAAACATGTCATCTGGATTGATGAGGGTTAAGGCAACTCCCGTTTTATCCGCACGAGCCGTTCGGCCAATTCGGTGCACATAATCTTCCGCATCACCTGGTACATCATAATTCACCACCAGGCCAATTCCGTCAATGTCAATTCCCCTGCTCACAATATCAGTTGCCACCAAAATCTGAATTTCCCTGTTTTTAAACCCCAACATCACTTCTTCTCGCTTTTGTTGCTCATGATCGGAGTGGATGGAACCGCAATTGAATTTGAGTGCCCTTAACTCCTTTTCCAGATCCTTCACCTTCAATTTGGTGGATGCGAAAATCAGGACGCTGGTTAGCTTACGATCCCTCAGCAATGATTTCAGTAATTCCGTTTTCTGGCCATTGTAAACACAATATGCACCCTGCAGAATTCCAGTAGCTGGTTTCGAAAGTGCAATATTCACCTCGACCGGATCCTTCAGGATGTTCTTCGCCAAACGTCTGATTTCATTTGGCATGGTTGCCGAAAACAATAGTGTTTGTCTATTCTCTGGCAAATATTTGATGATCTTCATGATGTCGTCATGAAAACCCATATCCAGCATCCTGTCTGCTTCATCAAGAATGAGGTGCTGTAGCTCGTCAACCTTTACATAACCAAGGTTTAGATGCGACATGATCCTTCCTGGAGTTGCAACAATGATATCTGCGCCTTCAACCAAGGCTTTCTTTTGCTGATCCCAGGTCATGCCATCACCCCCTCCATAAACAGGCAAACTGCTCACGGGCGCGAAATAACAAAAGCCTTCAATCTGCTTATCGATCTGAACGGCCAATTCCCTGGTTGGAGCTATAATCAGTGTATTGACATGATGTTTTTCTGCGCTGCCATCTTCCAGCATTTTATTCATGACAGGAAGCAGGTAGGCCGCGGTTTTCCCGGTGCCCGTTTGCGCCACACCAATAATATCCCTGCCTTTAAGTATCGGAGGTATTGTTTTTTCCTGAACCGGTGTGGTCTCTTCAAATCGCATAGCCCGAATGCCTTCCATCAGGTCATCGTGCAAGCCTAATTCCTCAAATTTCAAATGATGAAGTGTTTTGTAGGTACAATCCCAAAGCGGGAATTGGCGAAGTTAGGCATGAAAAGCCACATGCATCCTTTAGATTTCCACAGAACCATTCAGGAAGTCAATTTGTTAACTTTGCACCACAATTGAAAAACATGGAAAAAGTAGTTGCGCCTATAGAAATTTATACTGAAATGACTCCCAATCCTGCGGGGTTGAAGTTTGTAACCAATCGAATGTTGCTGCAAAACAACAGCGTTGATTTTCGCGAAGTCAGGGAAGCTTCCAAGTCACCATTTGCGACTGGATTGTTCACTTTTCCGTTCGTGCATGGCGTATTTATCTCCAATAATTTTGTGACCGTTACCAAGGATATGCAACATGAATGGCACGATATCATTCCTCAAATCAAGCATTTCATCAAAGACTGGTTGAACGAAGAAAACGAAATTGTAGAGGAAGGCGCTTTGTTGAACCCAACTGAGGCAGGGGAAGAAAACACCGAGGTTGAAGCACAAATCATAGAGTTGTTAAACAATTACGTTCGCCCCGCAGTGGAGAATGATGGAGGAGCCATTCAATTCAAAAGCTACAAGGATGGCGTTGTGAATCTGGTGATGCAAGGAGCATGCAGCGGCTGCCCCTCCTCAACCATTACTTTGAAAGCCGGCATTGAAGGATTGTTGAAAAGAATGGTGCCTGAAGTGCAGGAGGTGGTTGCCGAAGAAGGCTGATCAGTGTTTATTTGCCAGTTGCCCACAGGCAGCATCAATGTCTTCTCCACGACTGGTTCTTACTGTTGCAGTAACACGGTGATCTTCAAGAAATTTCACAAACTGTTCTCTCTGGCTCCGTCTCGACTTTGAAAAAGCAACGCCTTCAACTTGGTTGTATTCAATCAGGTTCACTTTTGCTGGCACTTTCCGACACAACTCCACCAATTCGCGCGCGTCATTCAGCGTATCATTAAATCCATCAAAAAGAATGTATTCAAATGTTATCCGTGCCTTTGTTTTTGAGTAGAGATAATTGATAGCTTCTACAAGGTTAGCCAGCGAGTTGCTTTCATTGATGGCCATAATCTTGTTTCGCTTTTCGTCATTTGCAGCGTGTAATGACAACGCAAAATTGAATTTCACTTCATCGTCTCCGAGTTTTTTTATCTGCTTTACAATGCCTGCTGTTGAAACGGTAATTCGTCTCGGTGACTTGCCCAATCCTTCTTCAGAGGTGACGTGATCAATTCCAGCCAGCACATTCTTGTAGTTCAATAAAGGCTCGCCCATACCCATAAAAACGATATTGGTAAGTGGGCGATCATAGTTTGTGAGCGACTCTTTTTCGAGCAAAACGACCTGGTCGTATATTTCATCGGGGCGAAGGTTTCGCTTCAAATCCATAAATCCGGTTGCGCAAAAAGAACAGGCAAGGCTGCAACCTACTTGTGAAGAAATGCAAGCCGTCACGCGGTCTTCGGTCGGAATCAGAACGCCTTCAACGACCTGACTATCGTCAAGTTCGAAAGCACATTTTATAGTGCCGTCTTTACTTTTTTGTGATGTTTTGACGGAAAGTGCTGGAAAGTCAAAATGCTCTTCAAGCTTTTCACGAAGTGGTTTCGATAGATTCGTCATCTCATCAAAGCCATGCGCAGACTTTTTCCAAAGCCACTCAAACACCTGTTTTCCACGAAAGGCAGCTTCGCCCGATTTGGTGAAAAAATCTATCACCTCATCTTTCGAAAGTTCGCGAATGTTGGGTTTGGACTTCATGGGGTTGCAAAGTTAGCCGAATGAATGGGTTGCCTTTCGCTATGAGATTAACTCAGGAAGTGTCAATTTCGGAGAAAATTTCAAGTATGAAGAAGTTAAGCGCTGATTGGGTCTTTCCTGTTTCCTCTGCTCCTATCGAAGGCGGGATAATCGTGATAAAAGATGACGGTACTATTTTGGAAGTAGCCCTGGCAGGCACCTATCCTTCCGAGGAAATTCAAACTTTCGATGGGGCGCTATGCCCAGGATTAATCAACACACATTGTCACCTGGAGTTATCCCACATGCGCGGAATGTTGAAGGAGCGAACCGGATTGATTGAGTTTATCAAAGGGGTTTTGGCTCATCGCGAAGCCACCGAAGAAGTCATTCAACAAGCCATTTCCGATTGCGATAAAGAAATGCGCGAAAAGGGAATTGTGGCCGTTGGCGACATCTCGAATGTGGCAGATACGTTCAAATGCAAAGCAGAAAGCGATATTCATTATCACACTTTTGTGGAGGTGTTCAACCTTGCTCCAGAACTGGCCAACGAAACTTTTGAAACAGGCCGACAACTTCAGCAAAAGCTATGCGAAATGGGCTTAAGCGCCTCCATCGCGCCTCATGCACCGTACACGGTTTCTCCTGAACTGTTCCAGTTGATAGACAATTACAATGCCGAGCATACCAACTTCACCTGTATGCATAACCAGGAAACGCCTGATGAAAACCTTTTCTTCCTGGAAAAAGCAGGTATGTTTCTCGACTTCTACGAGGCCTGGGGGTTCGACATTTCGTTTTTTGAAGCAACTGGAAGGAACGCATTGGAATCCACTCTGCCATTCATGAAAAAAGCTGAACGGGTATTACTGGTGCACAACACATTCAGCACAAAAGATGATGTCTTGTTCGCAAATCAGAATGGTAATGAAATCTTCTGGTGCAGCAACCCCAATGCAAATCTTTATATCGAAGATCGCATTCCTGATTATTCCGTTTTTCTTGAAACAGGAGCACAGGTAACACTCGGAACCGACAGCATAGCTTCAAATTGGCAGTTGTCTATCCTAGAGGAAATGAAAACGATTCAAAAGCACAGACCTGATATTTCAATACAAACACTTATGGATTGGGGAACCTTGAACGGGGCACGGATGCTTGGAATTGAAAACCGTTTCGGCAGCCTCGAAGCTGGAAAAACCCCCGGAGTGAATTGGATAAAAAATCTTGATTCGGCAGCAATTCTAACTGACAACGCTGAAATTGAGCGGATCATTTAACTACCGATTCTTACTGATGCTTAACACCCTTTAACAGCGCTGTGGGCAAGATGGGCAGGTTTTTCGCGTTTTTAAAACATTGTTCATCAAAAATCCACAGTCATGAAGAAAAAATTCTACCTCAATTTTTTACTCGTAGGATGTTGCATTATCTTCTTTGGATTCGCCCTGGTTTATGGCGAAATGCTCGACAAGCCGGACCCACCACCTGTTTCATCGGAATTGGTCGATAACAAAAAGACCAACAACAGCATTGCTCCAGAAGGCGAAGAACTCGGGACTGATGTTTTGGAAAAAGCCCGCGAGCTCAATGAAAGGGGAGCCTCCAAACATCAAAAAGAATTCCGTCCCGGCCATGTGTCACCACGGGAATTGGCAAATTATCTCACTGAAACCGATAATGGGTTCGTGATTCAACTTCCCTCTTACACCAACGTTCCAACACCTACAATCGACAATGGAAAACTATTGGTAAGCGGGGGGTTTGGAAGCGTTGACTTTTTCGCCTTCGATGCATTTGATGGAGACTTAAACTGGGCCATTGCTTTGGACGATGACGGACCTTCCTCTGCAGTGGTTGAAGATGGAATTGTGGTTTTTAATACAGAGTCGTGTACCATTTTCGCAGTGAAGGAAGAAACCGGTGATTTGCTTTGGAGTTATTGGTTGGGCGATCCGCTGATGTCCACTCCCACCATTGCTGGAGGCAAGGTTTTTACTGCGTATCCAGCATCTGTAAATATGGGGTATTCAAAAGAAAATCCAGACTTGAAAGCCACACATGGCCTCATTTGCATCGACCTGCATTCAGGAGATATAATTTGGCAAAAATGGATTGATGGTGACATCATGTCTGCTCCTGTCGCCAAGGATGGCGAACTGTTCGTGACGACCTTCCCCGGAACTTTTTTCAAATTTCAACAGGAAGATGGCAAACTTCTGACGGCTCGGAAAACTCGTGCTACATCAGCTCCTGTGATCTACGGAGATCAATTGTTTCTCAGTCGCAGATCGGATAAAATTGAGGGGGCCGTGGAAGAATCCATCAGTTCAGTGGACATAAAAGCAGAAAAAATCCAGAGGAATTTGGCCAACAAACCTGCACCTTATTTGGATAAAGATGTGCAGGCAAATGCCGACTATAAAAGCACCTCAGTTGAATATGACGCGGGAAATGGCTTTGCTGGCGGTGCTCCTGAGGCTTCCGGTTGGTATGAAGCTGAAGATAATATTGGGCAGGGAAATGTTTCATCACTGCAGGCATTCCAGGGCTCCCGAGTGCTGCATTTCGATGACAGAATTTATTCGACCATGGGCGATGAACTTGTCTGCACAAAACCAAAAACTGGTGAAATCTGCTGGGAAATGGACTTGGATGGGGATCTGAAAAAGAAGGGTGGGTTTATGGGCACGCCTCCCATTGTGGCAGGCAATCGAATCTTAATTGCAACGATTACCGGGGATATTATTTTAATCGATCCGGTTAGCGGCAGCGAAGTGGAAAGGTTTTCAACTGGTGAGCCTATTCGGTCACAGCCTGTGGTTAATGAAGGTTGGATTTATGCCGCAACTCAAACGGGAAAGATAGTAGCTATCAACACCAACGATGCAGCTATAACCGGTTGGCCAATGTGGGGAGGCAACAGCGCTCACACCAATTGATATAAAAAAATAGTTAACCAAAGGGCCAACCCCGATCGCTGTGGGTTGGTCCTTTTTTCTTTTAGAACAAACTGCCTTGTTCGGGAGTAGGATACAACCGGAATGATTGCCGATGATGAGGGGTTTCACCGACCTTGATGATCGCTTTTCTGTGCTCAATGGTAGGGTAACCTTTGTTTCGTTTCCAATTGTAACCAGGAAATTGCGTGTGCAAATCTTCCATGAACTCATCTCTATAAGTCTTGGCAAGAATACTTGCTGCCGCTATGCTGGCAAACTTTCCATCACCTTTAATTATACAGGCGTGAGGAATTTCCTGATATGGATTAAATCGATTGCCGTCAATCAGTAAAAAAGCAGGTTTGGTTTTCAGTTGATTGATTGCTCGATGCATTGCCAGAAATGAGGCGTTCAGAATGTTTATCTCATCAATTTCATCCGGTGGTACCAGCGCAACAGCAAAACTTACGGCCTCCTGTTCAATTTCTGATCGCAATTGTCGCCTTTGCCATTCTGAAAGTTTTTTAGAATCGTTCAGAATCTCATTTCTGTAACCATCGGGCAGAATGACTGCTGCTGCGGAAACCGGACCCGCCAGGCAGCCGCGGCCTGCTTCATCACAACCGGCTTCAATTCTTCCTTCTTCCAGAAATGGTTTCAGCATGTCAGCAATTTACAATTCATTTCATTTAGCTTTGTTTCTATGGCTCACTTTCTTGAAATTGATGCTCACCATCCTGATTACAGGTCGGTTGGTCAGATTGCCGGGTGCCTAGAAAAAGGTGGAATTGCAATTTTACCCACTGATTCAATTTATGCTATGGTTACTCTTTTGGGAAATCAAAAGGGGATGGAACGAATTTGCGCTATGAATGGAACCAAACCCAACAAAACCAAACTTTCTTTGTTGTGCAGCGACCTCGCGACCATCTCTGGTTTTACCATGCCCATCAGCAATTCCACTTTTCGTATATTGAAGCATAGTCTGCCAGGTCCGTTCACTTTTGTGCTGAAGGCCAACAAAAAGATTCCACAGCTGTTTCATTATAATCGAAAGCAAATCGGGGTAAGAATTCCAAACCTGGAGTTGATCCATTCGGTGATAGAACGCCTCGGGTATCCTTTGATCTCAACTTCGATCCATGCCGATGATGACATCCTTGAATACTCGCCAGACCCCAGGGAGATTTACGATAGGTATGAAGATCTGGTTGACATGTTCGTGGATGGCGGTCCTGGAGGAATTGAACCGACAACTGTTGTAGATTGCTCTGAAAATCAACCGGTCATCCTGAGACAGGGAGCTGGTATGCTGGACTGAAAAAGTGGTTCATTGAGAATGCTAAATTTTTAGGGGCAAAACCTCACATCATGCACCCTTTAAATACTCTCAGGATTGGTTCGAACCCGCGATCTGGGGTAAACTTAGTCTTCCGGATACGGCATCGTCAGTAATAATTCCGGGGCGACAATTTTTCAACCAACCTTGGCCAATGATAATGCCCGTTGTCGAAACATCGTGATTAACGATAGCAATGGAGCGCTACTCACAATTAACATTCAGGCAATTGCTTAATGTGATATGTCAAAAGTAATCACTTGCCGTCTGCTAAGCTGACGGAAAAAGTTTGCTATTTCTTGGGCTTTAGCCACATTTTTGAAAACCATATCGTATTTGTTCCATTTTACCTCGATAGGGGCTGAGGCCAAGCCCCCAAATTTAGCTCCTGCAAGTGATGTGATTTTTACAGTGAAAATTATTAAGCGATTGCCGCGCAATTGACATCTCAAACAACGGTCTTCTGAAAAAAAACCCGTAATTTCAACAACCCGTTTGTTTCGATTTTTAACCTCTAATTTGAATTATTTCCACGGAATCTGCCATGAATTTTTATAAGTATTTATTCCTATTCCTCTGTCTTTCTTGTTGTGTCTTTGATTTATCTGCACAGAAATTGAGTTCGGGTGGTTATCCCACTAGTTCTGTAGCTGTCAACGATCAACTTTTCTATGAAATCATGAGTCGTGAAAATTTCATTCACCTGGTGTGGGATGATAACACACCAGACCGGATTGAACATTATTGGGTTGAAAAGAGTTTTGATGGGTCATCCTTTTTTCCAGTATCAGAAGTGAGTATCGACAATCTCTTTGATATTCATGCCAACGACTATCCGCCCGATATGACCTGCTTTTACGAAATCTGTTACAGCACTGAAAAAGGGTGGGGGAGATTCATTTATAACGAATACCTCGACCGAAAGCAAAACGCAAACGAAGGTGCATTCTGGTTCAGAATTAAAATGAAACATCCTGATGGCACAGTTTCACTTAGCCGCACATTAAGTTTCATAAAGACCAAAGACGGACTTAAATTCAGTACTGGACGACAATACCTGCCACCAAAAAAGGAAGCCAAGATCACACATTATCCGGTTGGAAAACCCTTGCCATTGAATAGCGCAGCTGTTCAACAATGGAAAAGTGGCGGTGGTGGCTGCCCGTCTGTGCAAAATGTAACCCAATGCGACCGCGCAACAGGGTCATTTTCGACTTACCAGGGAAATTGTTGCGAATGGGAAGAAAGGCAGTACGACAATTATTCACAACCATGTCCCGGGTTTAACTGTTGTTTCAACATAAGTGGAAGCAATAGTACGGGAAATACCTCTTGCTGGCCTTGTGGTTGGGATGATTGCTGCGTGCATAACTGTTCACAGTTTTCTTCATGCTCTTGTGGCTGGCCTTGTTGTACTTATAATGGTACAATTAACAAAGTTTACTCGAGCACCACCCATACCACCAACCTACCAAATGCCTCTATATCAAGTCAGCAGAATATTAATTGTGCTGGGAATCCGCAAGGTTCTGCCACCATTACGGTCTCGGGTGGTGTTGGGCCATTTAACTATCAATGGTCAAATGGAGCGATGGGATCTTCTCAAACCGCTATGTTAGCAGGAACCTATTTTGTTACGATCACCGACAGTCGGGGTTGTACAGATAACGTGACCATCACCATCACAGAGCCTGCACCATTTCAGGCCAACGCTGTAACAACACCCGCAACATGTCCAACCTTGAATAACGGTGCCGTTGATATCACACCTTCAGGAGGAACTTCACCCTACAGCTATTTATGGTCCAATGGGGCAACAACACAGGATATTTCGGGTTTGGGATCAGGGAGTTTCTCTATTACCCTTACTGACAATACGGGGTGCCAGCAAATGCTCATAGTTTCCGTTCCTTCATCAGGAACACCTACAGGCCCGGCTGGTCAATGGACATGGGAAGGCACATATAGTAACGATTGGTTCAATGGCTGCAATTGGGACAAACGATCTGTTCCTAACCTGAGCAGTAATGTTGTAATTCCTGGGTCCACACCTACCAATCCCCTGGTTTTTGGAACCGGGGTTTGCTTTACATTATGGATCAACGAAGGAAATGGAGGTCGGCTGACAATAGATGCTGCTAGCTTTAGTAAATTAACGGTTTC